>Ga0075163_10010180_pt1 | contig 12312 bp, 11 predicted proteins | sample JI1023141ADNA_FD_71478 | JGI IMG/M metagenome (GOLD analysis project Ga0075163, IMG submission 71478) | Wastewater effluent complex algal communities from Wisconsin, to seasonally profile nutrient transformation and Carbon sequestration -... | ecosystem: Engineered > WWTP > Effluent > Algae...
GGTGTTATGGCAACCGGCGATGTAGTGCTTATGCTTTCTAAAAGTGGAACTACCATTGAGCTTATTAAAATGCTTCCCCGGATTCAGGCCTTAAAGATCAAGACTTTGGGAATTTTTGGGAATCCAGCTACCCGATTAGCCCAACAGTTAGATTTGGTTCTGGATGGATCTGTAGAGTCTGAAGGGAGTCCTTACAATCTTGCCCCCATGGCAAGCACAACCGTAGCCTTGGTTATTGGAGATGCCCTCGCTGCCGCTCTCATGCAAAAAAAAGGTTTCGGAGAACAAGACTTTGCTTCCAATCATCCGGCTGGGCAACTCGGTAGAAATCTGTTGCTTAAAGCGGCCGATATTATGCACAGCGGAGCCAAAATGCCGACTGCTTCGCCCTCCAATACGATTAAGCAGGCCATTATAACACTTACCGAGAAAAACCTGGGAGGCCTTTGCGTGGTTAACGAATCGGGCGTTTTATGTGGATTCCTCACAGATGGGGATATCCGAAAATATCTGGCCAGGGCAGATGATCTGCAAAAGTCTGTTGCTGATATTATGACTCGCAATCCGGTAACGCTGCAACCCGAAATGACGTTGGGACAAGTGCTGGATATTATGGAAAGTCCTGTCCGGCAGATATATGTTGCCCCTGTGATAAATCCCGAAACCAGCGTGGCTCTGGGCATTGTTCGGATGCACGATATTGTGTGAATCGCCCGACCATTCGGTTGTCTAAAACTTTGGTAGGAAAAAATGCAACCAAACCCGGATTCCTGTTGCTTGTTTGGCCAGGATAACCTTTTGCCGGTATATATAAGTAAGGCAATAGAGATCCCCGAATGTACGCAACCAATTCATAGACAGTGGTATAGCTAGCTTTTTTAGAATTTGGAGTGTTTCCGCAAAACCAGGTTCAAACGCCAGCTCCACCATTTGAAGCCGAAGCCAGATGATTTCTTCTGCAAAAATCTGTGAATGGACCTCAACCTTGAATTTTTGGTTGAACCAATTTATAAACTGAATACAGGCTGAAAGCTTTTCTATTGTAAATGCCTGGCTGCCAGATAGATTTACCGTACTCGTCCGCCAATTTACCCCGCCACATTGTAAGGTGATTATCGGTTTTTCTCCTGCAAAATCGATCCAGGCGGCATCGTCTGCACACCAGCCAAGCGGAAAATCCGGAAAACCGCCAGCTCTGTTGAATGCAGATCGGGCACAGATATATTCTACAGCTGTACTGTTTAAAGCCCTGAAAAATCGTAGTCTGCCAAATTGGAATCCGGTTAGCCTTTCCGGTACCTGGAAGTTTGGATGTTGCAGAAACCCCTTTTCGTCTATTATTTTCTGATCAAACCTATACACATCAGATTCTGTTTCAGAATGTTGAATGGTATCCAAAAAACAACGCACACAATCTGCCTGCATTTCATCATCATCAGAAAAGAGCCAGATCCATGGTTCGGTAGTTGCCTCAATACATCTATTCCAATGCCCCGCCAGACTGGTACCACCCATATTTTTTTCGAACCGGTAATAATGCCAGTCCGGATTTGCCAAAAAAGGTTCTACGATCAGAAATAGATTGGACGGACTTGCATCGTCAAAAATATAAACCTGATAATCACCCGTTTGTGCCTCAATAGAAGTTAAGGCCTTGTGCAGAAAATCTGGTTTAAAGGCTGGAACAATAATGGCAAGGGGGCTCCTGGAATTCATTTTCCAATTTGTTTCCAATTGACAAGAGGAGAAAGCCAGTTCGTTTCTGTATGGGTTGAAGCCCCTGGAATACAAGAAATTAGGGTCCGTTTCTTTCCAAATATCTGGTTTTCCCAACTTCCGATACCAGTCAATCGCTGAAATGCACCAAAATCGTCTGGGTTTGGGCCAGAGGTGTAATCTTGCCATACCGACCAGTCTTCATGGAGGGTTTCTACTTTTGTCGCAAATGTCATGGTAGTAGAGTTGGTTGATTTCCAATGGGTTGAGGCGCTAATCCTAACCCTGCCGATTTCACCATCCTGCTCGATGTATGGATTGGTTCCGGTCTTGTACTTATCCGGATGATCGTATAGGGTTACATAATCGGCCATCGTTAGCCCTTCTGCAATGATTTGTGGTGCCGCTTCAATATGCAAATAATCGTCTTCCACAAAATAGATCGCTGTACCCTTTTCGGTACCATTTAATGCAAAAAGAGCCGCCTGCCGCCAACTTCCTGAATTTCCGGATTCGGTCATTTTGAGGGCCGTTTCCATCTGGTGCAATTGTTCCAGGGTTTCGGGTTTACAATGGTCGGCAAATACCGTAATGCATTCAGCACCAAAAACTTCTATACAATTTTTGAGGCATTCCAGTTTTGAGAAAGGGAGTTTTTCTTTTGGGTGGCTACGATCCGAAATTCTGAAAAGAACCTGTATGCGCATCATAAATCTATGAAAGGTGTAACGGTACGATAAGAATATCCGTGGACAAAATCGGTTCCGGAAAACGGACCAGCGAACTCTTGATTTACAAGTTGTTCCCATGGTCTTTCATGGTTGTGGCCCCAGGTTTTTACCTTTTTCAGCATTTCTTCCCGGGTTCTTACCCAACTGTAATGATGAATCATGGGCTTGCCATCAGTGCCGTATACCATTCTTTTTTTTGGCTCCTGTATTGCTTTCCAGGGCATATTTCGATCTTCAAAATCCATTAGCATAGATTCTGTAATCTGGCTTTTCTTTACCAGAATAGCTGAATCTTCGTAAGTATTTGCCTGGTGCTGAGGCGTTCTGAAATAATAATAGTTTGCAAGTTTCAGGATATTGAATTTTGATAACCGAAACCTATTCAGCCATTCTCTGAATCTTTTGGCGTCGATGATTTCATCTGCATCCAGAAACAAAATATAATCTGTTTGAGAAGTATGCTCCCAGCCTGTTTTCCGGGCATAGGTTACCCAATATTGGGCATTTGTCTCAATATCAGGTCGATAGTCAAATTTAATGAAGGTAGCTTCTTTGTTTTCGGCTATGGTTTGCCTGAGTAATTCCTGGTTTTCCGGCGAACCATCATAAAAATGATCGGTGTAAGGCACAATTACTTCGTCTGTGCAGGAAGCTGCCTGCGCAATACAGGCCCGAATGAAACGGTAATCGTTTGTGCAATAATTGATTACGGTGCTGATTCTGGGTTGCCTGCGGAAGAATTGAAACCTTGAAAGGGACATGATTACGGGTTTGGGTTGCCAGTGGATGCTATTTCGTTCAGAGCTGTTTTTTGCCTGCATAGCTGAGCGGAAGGGTGCAATTTTAATCTAACCATGGGTATTACAAATTAACTAATATTGCGGCTCCATAAGCGTTTTAGCAAGGTATTCAGAATCATTAAGTTATGTCCATTTTCGGAAAAATAAAAGAAGTATATAAGCGGCAGATGCAAACCAACGAGTTTGTTCACGATACCCGGATCAAAACCCACATCAATTTTGAACTTGGGCGAACTAATCTTGCATTTCAGCTATTGGATAAACTTACAGCACAGGGCCCTTACTTTCCTGTAACATCTCCTACAATCAATCAATTTTCTATTCTTCAGGTACTTAACGATATTGTCGTTAACGATCGGAAGTGCTTTGTAGAATTTGGTGCAGGTTTTTCGACCTTACTGGCTTCCAGATTAAAAAGGCTAAACGGACTCGACATCAAGATTATTTCGGTTGAGTCTGATGCGGGCTGGCTGGAGTTTGTTTCCGGTATGTTGCAAAAGGAAGGTGCTTTGCAGGATGTGGAGTTTGTGCATGCACCTCTTACCCCTTGCGAAATCGGTTTTCAAAAACCGGGAAAGTGGTATGATAGGGAACCCATTCGGGCGGCGCTAAGTACAGCACCCAAATGCGATGTCGTTCTTGTAGATGGCCCGGCGGCCTATAACCCGGATATTATGTATTCCCGATATCCGGCGTTTGAGGTCATGAAACCGTTTATGGCAGATTCTTTTACCTTTTTTCTGGATGATATTAACCGGAAAGGAGAGGATCAAATTCTCGATAAATGGGCCGAACAGTCTGGATATCAAAAGATTAAACTGAGTGCAACTTTTGGCGTAATTGCCCGGAACCTTAGATTCCATCCGTTTTATCAATAACAGACCTACCTGCTCAGCTTTCCTTAATTAGCTGATTTAGTGGCGCAAATGTTGTGTGCAATCGACTGTTGATTTCACCTGTTTTAAGCCTGGAAATAAATTGCTCCAGTTCGGTGAGGTCGCCATCCAGGAATTTTCCATCCCATTTTTTAAAACAGGATAAGTTTTTCTGTGCATCGAATTTAGACCTGGCTTCCACAATCATGTCACACAAAAGATCCGGATCGTTGTGGTAAACCTTAAAATTTTCGGACAATGTGCCAGGCCCCGGTTTTGTTAAATCTGGCTTATGATAATGGGCCCATGCCCAGCGGCTATATGGCGTAAAAATTTGTCCGCCACAAGCCTGCACTTCGGCTATCGGCAAGCCAAAAGCTTCTAAATGGGCTAGAAAGTAAATGGAGGTGCTTCTGTAAATTTTCCGGATTTCCGCCATCGGATATCGGCCATTCAGCACCTTATATGGCGTTTTTGTTTTCTCTAGTGCCATAATCTGAACTGCCCTTTCCAACATATGGTTCGGCCTTTCAAAATCTACAAGTGCCAGAAAATCACCATTCTGTTCGGGATAGAGTGAGCCATCGTTTATGTTGCAACCAATCACACTCAGTGGCTGAAATCCCTCTGGCATTTCATTTTCGGTTGTGGCAGATCCGATCAAATACCAATCGTACCGCTCCAGTCCAAAATGGTTGTTCCCCTTTATAAAACCATGATAATCATTGCCTTCTTTTAAAAATCGGATCCACTCGCCCAGGGTAGACAGATAAATGGAACTGTACAAAACAACCGGAATTTGGGGTAGCCGAATCCTGATTTCTTCTATCCGGCCCAGTTGATAGGTAAGGAAGGCAGTAGGCACAGTTTCTACCACCACAATGGCTTGATAGCCAGAAAGCTGCTTCCATTTTTGTTCAAAAAATTTGGTTTGAGGCGGAAACAGATAGTGCATACCTGTTTTAACCAAAGTTTTAAGGTTAGATGTGTTAAGAGGTTGTTTCTTAGGGTTATGGTCCAGAAAGTAAAGGCCATCGTACCAAACATCGCTCTCCACCCCAAGCCTGGCCAGCATTCTTTGCAACCCTTCTGCCCGGGGCTTTACAAAATTGTCTGCATTATCGGCGAGGATGGCAATTCTCATCTATTTGAGATTTAGGAAGTTAATTAAACCAAACCAAAAGCTATTTGTATTTCCACCACGGGCGTGATTTGAGCCATAAATGCGTCCCAATCTTTCTGAAACCAGGAAAACAAATGCTTTATAACTTCTCTTTTTGACCATTCTCAACCAAAAAACATCGTACAGTTGTTTGAAAATCTGCCAGTTTGTATAAAAAGGCAATACTTTTCGGGTGTGTGGATAACTTTCTGCATAGGCCTCTGGGTAAGAAACTGCCATTCCAAAATTGAGCCTCTTTAAATATGAAAAGGTGCATTTTCGCTCCGAAATAAGGTGATTGACCTGTAAACCCGGAAAAACACCCACGGCATATCCGCTTTTGACGGCCTCAAAAACCAATTGAACATCGCCGGCACTACTCAAAGATTTACCGGTTCTATCGCTGGAGGTAAGCGTTCCGGCTTCTACGCAGGCGAAATACTGCTCAAAAATGGCTCTGCGCATACTTTGGCCGGTACCAGGCGGATAAAAGTCGAACCACATATCTGCACAGGCATAATAGGGTCTGTCGTAGTGCCGCTCCTGAAAAAAGTTCTTGTTGAAGTGGATCCAGGCGGGTGGATTACCCAGAAATTGAACCGAAATATGGCCAGGCCCAAAAACACCGACATTCGGAAATGCCGCAAACCCCGTAGCCACCTGTTGGATGTAGTCGGGTTTTGGTTCATTATCATCGTCGAAAAAAACCAGTAAGCTACCTTCGGCCGCCTTGAAACCTGCGATCCGGGCATTGGTCAACCCGCTTTTGGGCTCATATACTTCCTTTACCGGAAATGGAATGAGATCCAGCAAAGGCCGAAACCGGGTAAAAACTGACTGGGTACTGGCATTATCTACCAATACCACCTCGCATGTAAGGGCATTTGTATTTTGTGCTGCCACGGCCTTCAATACACGGTCAAATATTTCTGTATCAGGATTATAGGTGCAAATTATGATAGAAATATCCATGGGTTGCGGCTGCCTTATTTTAACCTGCTTAAAATGAAATTACGGACCCGCCAATAAAAAATCAGAAGATCGACTTCTATTTTCTGAATCGGGGTCAATTTCGTTTTGTAGTGTTTCCGGAGTTGGGCCGAACGCTCATACGAGGTGTTGGCCGCTTGATCTGTACTTGTTTTGGCTTCGGGCAAAAGTCTGAAATTTCCCCATGTTTCATTGAAATATTTGAATGCAATGCCATGGGTGGCCGCCTTTAAAATAAAGTCGTAGTCCATAGCGTAATGCTCGTTTTCCGGAAAATTGCCAATTTGTGCATGGATAGCTTTGGGGTAAAAGTAGGCCGACGGGTTGTAAGGCCACTCGCAAATATCAGCAAGCAGAAGCGACAGCCTCATGTGGGCGGGCTTGTTTACCTGCTTCAATGTTCCGTTCGGTTGGAGGATGTTCAGATTGCCAACCAGTATTTTGCCTTGGTTGTGTGGGTCTTTAGAAAATTGAACGATTCGGGGCAGAATGTCTGGCTCATAAAAATCGTCAACATTTAAAAAGCTGATCCACTTGCCCTTAGCCATGGCAATACCTTTATTCATGGCATTGCTCTGGCCATTATCTTTTTCCGAAACCCAACTGATATGGCCATATTTTGCTGAAAATGTTTGTAGAATTTCTACCGTTCCATCGGTACTTCCTCCATCAACCACTACATGTTCAATGCCCGGTACCCATTGGTCTGCTACATTTTTCAGGCAGCTTTCCAGATAGTGGGCTCCCTTAAAGGCAGGTGTTATAATGGACAGATGGACAGGATTCGACATCGCTAAAATCGCAGCAGATTTTTGAGTTTATTCAATGCACGGTTGTAAAGCGGTAGTTTTTTTTCAACCACTTTTCCGGCTGCAATCAGGAGGTCTACTTCCTTTTGTATGGCGAGGCCAGCCCGTTCATAGGCCTCCTGGCGGAGCGAGGCGGCCTTTTTTCGGGCACTTTCCGGGTCGAGGCTATGGCTGACCTGGGTTTTTGAACCTTCTACCATTACAAAATTTCCCCAGGTTTGGTCGATATGGATAAAATCTGTGATGGCCGCTGCCTTCAAAATGAATTCGTAATCCATACACAGGTGATTGTCAGTATTATACAATCCAGTTTGTTCGTGGAGACTTTTATGGTAAAAGTATGCGGATGGATTGTAAGGCCATTCAAATCGGTGAGAAAGTAATTCGGCCAATCTCACATGGGTGGGTCTGTGAAAATGTCTCAGAGTACCGTCTGCATTCCAAATGTTTAGGTTACCACAAACCAGAGACGGTACTGGTAAACCCAAAAACACAGACCCGATCTGGTTCAATACGCCCGGTTCATAGTAATCGTCGACATTTAAAAAGCTAATAATCTGTCCTTTGGCTTTCTGGATGCCCTTATTCATAGCATCACTTTGGCCATTATCTTTTTCAGAAATCAGACGGATGTTTGGATTTTTGGTCACCCATTTTTCTACAATTTCAACGGTTGCATCTGTACTACCACCGTCCATAATGAGGTGCTCGGCGACCTGGCAGTTTTGAGATGCTACATTTTCCAGGCAGGCGTCGATGTACCTGGCACCGTTATAAACCGGAGTAATTATGGTAATGAGCGGGGTGGTCATTTTTTTAAATCGGCAATGGCAAGCAAGGGGTCTTTAGCCTGAAATACAGTAGAACCGGCCACAGCTACCGTAACGCCCATATCCTTTAGGCTTGGTATTAAATCCAACGTAACGCCTCCATCTACCTCAATTTCAAAATTTGCCTGGTTGAGATTCTTCCACGCATGCAGTCGTCTTATTTTTTGTTCCATGGAGGCAATAAACTTTTGCCCGCCAAACCCGGGATTTACAGTCATAACATTAACCAGATCCGTTACTTCTGCAAGCCCGGGCAGCCAATCCAGGTCGGTTTGCGGATTTATAGCCACCCCGGCAAGTACACCTTTTTGTTTGAGTTGGGAGAGCAGGCGATGGCTGTGGGCGCAGGCTTCTACATGAAAAGAAACCAACGAAGCACCCATTTCGGCAAAGCGCAGGGCATATTTTTCGGGCTCTACAATCATTAAATGTACATCCAACGGTTTGGTTGCATATTTGAGCAGGGTCTCAAAAACAGGAAATCCAAATGAAATATTCGGAACAAATCTACCGTCCATCACATCTACATGGAACCAATCTGCTTCGCTTTGGTTAATCATTTCTATGTCTTCCTTCAGCTTCCCGAAGTCGGCCGAAAGCACAGAGGGTGCTATTTTCATAGGGATTTTACGAGTTGATGGGCCAAACCTAGCAGATTTTTCTTTGCAGAGACTTCGGGAATTGCACAAGCATGCCAGAAATTATAGGACTTGCTAAGGTGTTTTTTTATTCTGTTTCTACACTCAACTGCTTATCATATAGCTCTTTATAAGCACCATTTTGCTGCATCAGGTAGCTATGAGAACCTTGCTCTACCATTTGGCCCTGGTCCAAAACCAAAATATGGTCGGCCAGTTTTACAGACGAAATCCGGTGTGAGATAATCACAGTGGTTTTATTCTTCATTTCAGATTTGAGGTGACCCAGGATTACATTTTCCGTATTTGTATCAACTGCAGACAGGCTATCATCCAGAATAAGTACCCTCGGCTCCAAAGCCAATGCTCTGGCAATAGAAACTCTTTGTTTTTGTCCGCCAGAGAGGGTTATTCCCCTTTCTCCAACTATGGTATCAAACTGCTTTTCAAAGCCTTCTACGTTTTCTAACAGATCTGCCTGTTTCGATACTTCTCTGAGGCGCTCTTCACTTAGATCGGGTTTGCCAAACCGAATGTTGTTCCGGATGGTGTCTGAAAAAAGAAAGACATCCTGCGGCACATAGCTCATTTGGTGGCGGATATGGTGCGGATCGAATTCCTGAATGGGATGTCCGTCGATCAATACCTGGCCGGAACTTGCATCGTAAAGCCTGCAAATGATATTGGCCAGGGTAGACTTGCCGGAACCTGTAGTGCCCAGAATGCCAATACTTTGCCCAGGCGCTACTTTAAAACTGATGTCTTTCAGGGCTTCGATGCCCGTGTCTGGATATGTAAAAGAAACCGATCGGAATTCGATTTCGCCTTCGACTGGAATTACCAGATTACGGCTCGAAACCAGATGGTTGGGTTCATTCAGAAACTCATTGATTCGTTTCTGGCTTACCGCAGCCCTTTGCGCAATACTAATTACCCATCCCAAAGAAGTAACAGGCCAGGTTAGCATGTTTACATATATTAGGAACTCGGCAATATTGCCCGTAGTAATGTGGCCAAGCATTACTTGCCGGCCACCAATATATACGGTAAGTATGGTACTGGCGCCAATCATAAACATAATTAGTGGGGAAAACCAGGCATTTACGTTGCCCAACTGGACCGATCTAAATCTGTATTCGTTGCTTATTTCTGAAAATGCAGCTGTTGATTCATTTTCTCGGCCAAAGGCCTTTAAAACTCGTATCCCTGAAAATGCTTCCTGGACAAAAGTGGATAGGTTGGAAAGACTTTTTTGTATCTGATCCGATCTTTTTTCGATTTCATTGTTGATGTAGTAGATCGAAAACGAAAGGAATGGAAGGGGAAGTAATACATAAAATGTAAATTCTGCATTTATACTCACCATATAAGAAATAACCAATACGAATAAAACAAGTAGATTTATTCCGTACATGATGGCAGGCCCTGAATACATTCTCACTCGGCTAACATCTTCCGATATCCGTGCCATGAGATCGCCAGTATTGTTTCTGCGATAAAAACTTAATGGTAGTTGTTGATATTGTTCGTATATATCATTTTTTTGATCGTACTCTATATGCCTGCTCATAACAATGATAGATTGCCTCATAAAAAATAAGAAAAGGCCTCTTACCAATGCCATAGCTACAATTAAAAGGCCATACTTCAGCACGTTATCTATAAATAGGCTGTAGAAGGCAAGCTTCTTTTCCGGCTCCGTAAGCTGTTTATAGGTTTCTATATTGGTGGCAACCAGATCGAATGCCCGGCGAACCAGCTGGGCAGGAAAAATGGCAAACAGATTGGACAGAATAACAAACACCACTCCAAGCAGGAAATGGTATCTATATCGGTAAAAATAAGGGTTTAGGCTGAGGAGCGGTTTCAAGTCGGGAGTGAGTACAAGCAGTTTCTGGGCTGCAAAGGTAAGCTAAATACACCCGGTTACGGCCAGCGATGCATTATAGAATGGTAGCACCGGCAAGTTGCATCTGGCTTATAGCCTCCTCTCCATCTTTAGGGTTGAGGTTTACTGCCTTTATGGTATTTGTAAGGAGTACTACCTTATAGCCGAGTAATATGGCATCCAGAACGGTGTGCTTGATACAATAATCGGTTGCAAGGCCAGAAATATATAAAGTACTGATTTTGTGTGCTTGCAGGTGCTGGTGAAGCAAGGTTTCAGCCCGATGATGGTTATCGAAAAAGGCCGAATAGCTGTCTATATCGATATGAGTTCCCTTTTGAATAATGGCTTTGAAAGGTAGCTGGCAAATGCTGGTGTGCAATTCGGCGCCTTTTGAATGTTGAATGCAATGGTCTGGCCAAAGGGTTTCATAATGCCCTTTCCATTCAATACGGGAATAGGGCTCCTGGCCCGGGTGGCTCGAGGCAAAACTGGCATGGCCGGCTGGATGCCAGTCCTGACTTGCGATAAGGTGTTGAAAATCTGCCGAAATACTGAGAATTGGCTCAATGATCTCCAATGAACCCGGAACCTGTAAGGCGCCTCCATCAAGGAAATCATATTGAACATCTACGAGAAGTAAGGCGGTCGAATCCATTATTCATCCCAACTGTTACTGGCCGGATCATTGTATGGTTGGATCTGGGCAGAGTCCGAATTTAATGGAACCCGCCCCGAACAGGTTAGGTCTATGCTCAGGTTTTGTGGCCGTTTGAATGGACCTTTTGTTATGCCTAAATTCGGGTCGGCATACACTTTATCCATATAATAGCTCCAGATGGGCATTGCCATTTTTGAGCCTTGCCCCAGGTGGAACGACCTGAAATGGATGCTGCGGTCTTCGCCACCCACCCAAATTCCGGTAACCAGCTGTTTGGTAATGCCCACAAACCAGCCATCAGAATAGTTTGATGTGGTGCCCGTTTTGCCACCTACCTCATTGCCTTGCAGTGTTTTACCAAGCCGATAGAGACCTAGGGCAGTCCCGTTGCGTTCCCTGGTAGAACCTTGCAGCATATGAACCATCATATAGGCGGTTTCTTCCGAAATTACATCCTTCGTTTGTGGATTGAAGTTGGCCAGCACATTTCCATTTTTGTCTGCAATTCGGGTGATATAGTATGGCTTTGTCCACATGCCACCACTTACAAAAGTTGAGTACGCAGAAACCAGCTCAAATACCGAAACATCACTAGACCCAAGGCATAAGGCGGGTACGGGATCCAGCGGACTTTCTATACCAAGCTTTTTTGCATATTCAACCACCCTTTCTGGCCCTAATTTCTTAATAACTTGTGCAGCAACAGAATTGATAGACTGGGCCATTGCCTTTCTTAAAGTCATTCGCTCTCCGGAATATTTTCCATCAGAGTTTTTCGGAGTCCAGTAGGTGTTGGTTTCTTCATTATAAAAAGTGGTAGGGGCATCTACCATTTCGGTGCACGGGGTAAATCCATTATCCATGGCAGTGGCGTATACGATCGGTTTAAAAGCCGAACCGGGCTGCCTTTTTCCTTGTCTTACGTGGTCGTACTTAAAAAATTTGTAATTGATACCGCCAACCCATGCTTTTATATGACCTGTATTGGGATCCATGCTCATTAGTCCTGCATGTAAAAAATGTTTGGTATATGCAATAGAATCCCACGGACTGATAATGGTATCAATGCTGCCATTCCAGCTAAATAGATTAGTTCTGAGCGGTCGCTTAAAAGCAATAATGGCTGAATCTTCGTTGCCATTGTATTGCTCTTTATACGCCTGAAAAAGAGATGTTCGCCTGGCTGCATGTAATATAAAGTCTTTAATTTCT
>Ga0075163_10010181_pt1 | contig 12310 bp, 15 predicted proteins | sample JI1023141ADNA_FD_71478 | JGI IMG/M metagenome (GOLD analysis project Ga0075163, IMG submission 71478) | Wastewater effluent complex algal communities from Wisconsin, to seasonally profile nutrient transformation and Carbon sequestration -... | ecosystem: Engineered > WWTP > Effluent > Algae...
GCCGCGCTCAACATCCTCTTCATGTACCTGATGCCGGCGCCGACGGAGAAAGGCCAAAAGCTCCGCACCGAGATTGAAGGCTTCAAGCTCTACATGGAAACGGCTGAGAAACTTCAGCTCAACGCCGTGAAACCCGGCTCAGACGCGCCGCCGCCAATGACGACGGAGCGTTACGAGAAATTCCTTCCCTATGCGGTTGCGCTCGGCGTCGAAAAGCCGTGGACCAAGCATTTCGAGAAACTCATTCCGCAAGAAGCAGCGAACTATCACCCGAGTTGGGCAGGCATCAGCGTTGGCAGCCAATCGTTCGCGTCGCTCTCAGACTCGATGGTCTCGAATATGAGTTCAGGTGTCAGCTCATCGATGCCGCAGAGCTCAAGCTCATCCGGTTCGGGCGGCGGCGGATCCTCAGGTGGTGGTGGCGGCGGCGGTGGCGGCGGCGGCTGGTAAAGGTTCCGCGCGGAACTGATCGCACGCAGACCGGGTTCGACAGTCGATCCGCAGCGCCGTCCCGCTTGCGGAACTCTGGAGCCTCCCCCGTGACCCATGGATCGCAACCGCCGCGATCGCCCTCACAACATTTGCCGCCTCCGCGTCGGCGCAATCGGTGAAAGATACCGGCTACTACGACGACGAAATCACCGTCGTCGCGCCTTACGTCTATCGCGAGCGCACTGGCCGCAGCAGCAGCGGCATTCCGATCGAAGAACTCACGTTCCAACGAGTCGTCGACACCAACGGCCTCGACCTCCGCTACGATTCAGACATCGATGAACTCTATCGCCGCATCGAATACACCGCGCGCGAAGCTTGCGACGAAGTCGAGCGCGCCAGTCGCGGCGCGCCGATCACGACCGAGCGTGAATGCGTGCGTGAAGCAACACGCGATGCTGTCGCCCAGGCCGACGCCCTAATTTACGCCCGTCGCGGCTAAGCGCTGGCGCGATCAAGCGCGGATATATCGTCCGCGCTCAGCGCCACATTGAGCGCGCCAATCAACTCATGGAGCTGCGTCACACTCGTCGCGCTGGCGATCGGCGCGCCGGTCGGCAGCTTCGCCATTACCCAAGCCAACGCCAGCTGCGCCTGCGTCGCCTTCGTTCGCGCCGCGATATCATCTAACACCGCCAACACGGCAGGACCCTTGCCCTCCATGTACTTATCCATGCGTCCGCCGCGCAGGCTCTTCGACTTATCCGCCTCACTCCGGTACTTCCCGGTGAGATAGCCGTTGGCCAAGCTGTAGTACGGCAGGATCGAAACACTCTCGCGCTCGCAAAGCGGCACAAGCTCCGCCTCGATCTCGCGGTTCAGCAAATTGTACTCAGGCTGCTGCGCATCATAGTGCACGCCCACCTTCTTCGCCGCAGCGATACCTTCCGCAAACCGCCCCGGCTTGAAGTTCGACGCGCCAAACGAGCGGATCTTTCCCGCCTTCAACAACGTGTCCAGCGCGCCCGTATATTCGTCCGCGTCCGTCGCTTCATCGTCGCGGTGCAACCAATAAAGATCGATCGTGTCGATCCCCATCCGCTTCAGCGAGTCCTCGCACGCATCGATGATGTTTTGCCGCTTGATTCCAAGCCGCGTCGGCAACATCCCGACCTTGGTGCAGATCACGACCTTATTGCGCTTGCCGCTTTGCTTCAGCCACGCGCCAATCACGGTCTCGCTCTCACCGCCTTTGTGACCAGGTACCCATGCCGAATAAACATCGGCCGTATCGATCGCATCGCCGCCACCATCGATGAAGGCATCGAGAACAGCCGATGACGTCGCTTGATCGGCATTCCAACCAAACACATTGCCGCCGAGCACCAGCGGCGCGATCTTGATGCCGCTGCGTCCGATTTCGCGTTTCTGCTGCATGTTGCCGCTCCTGGACGCGCAGTCTGGACGCCGCGCATGGATTGTTGAGAATGCTCCTATCTAGGAGCCTCCATGCGCCTGCTCAACGTCTTTGCGGCTCTTTCTGGTCTTGTCGCGCTCGTCATGCTCGTGCTCGCCGCGCACGCCTTGCAGCCCGCGCCGGAAGATCTCGATCGCATTCAGCTCGCCGCCTTCATTCAGCTCGGCGCCGCAGCGGCAGGCTTAGCGCTCGCCAATCGCAGCGGCGTTCTGAACCTCGTTGCCGGCATTATGATCCTCGCCGGCGCTGCGATCTTCGGTGGATCTCTTTACACGCTCGCAATCACGCACAGCCGCGCACTGATCATGCTCGCGCCTGTCGGGGGAATAACACTCATTCTGGGATGGGTGGTCCTCGTGTTTGCAAAGCCAAGCGCCTGATCGGGCTCGAAATCGTTTTGGTTCGCCCTAATATCGCGCTCATATGATGATGACGACGACAACACCGACAACGCCGCCGGCTGAGTACACGTTCAACACGTTCGCGCAGCACATCGAGAGTTTCTTCTCCGGCTTGCTGACACTCAATCCTGAGCAAGCGCTGCTACGCGCCGGCCTCTCCCTGCTCGTCTTCTTCGGCGCCGTGATCATCATTTGGGGTCTGCACGTCATCCTCAAAGCGATCACGGAGCGCATCGCACCGAAGGACGACGCAACGGCGCCAAAACAACATCTCAACATCGGCCGCTGGACCATGCGCGTCGCGCGCCTCGCCATCTTCGTCGGCGCGCTGATTGTCGTGCTGCGCCTTTGGGGCTTCGACTTTAGCAACCTCCGCGACAGCCCGATCTACGCGCTCTTCTCCGTCATGGGCCGCATCGCCATCATTCTGGTGCTAGCGCTGGCCGCCATCGAACTCGGCCAGCTCGGAATCCGGCGTGTCTTCGATCGCATTGCGCACAACTCACGCAGCCCACGTCGCTCTGCTCAGATCCGCACACTCGGACCTGTTCTCTCCGGCCTCGCCACCACGATTGTCGTCATCCTCGCGGCGATGATGGCGCTCTCGGAAGTCGGTGTCGAAATCGGACCGCTCCTCGCGGGCGCCGGGATCGTCGGCCTCGCCGTCGGCTTCGGCGCGCAGACGATCGTAAAGGACTTCCTCACCGGCCTCTTCCTGATCATGGAGGATTCCGTCTCGATCGGCGATGTTGTGAAGATTGGAGACTTCAGCGGCTCGGTTGAATCCATGTCGCTGCGCACAATCAAGCTGCGCGACTTCAACGGCACGCTGCACATTTTCCCGTACAGCGAAGCGCAAGTCATTCACAACATGACCAAGGATTTCGCATTCGCTGTGTTCGAGCTTCCGCTCGATCACGGCGCGGATATCGCCAAGGCCATCGAACTGATGAAGCAAACCGGCGACGAGATGCGCGCTGAACCTGCGTTCGCTGGTCTCATCGTGTCGCCCATCGAAATCGCCGGCGTCGATCGCGTGTCAGAAGCCGGCGTTCTACTGAAGGCGCGTATCCGCACCAATCCCGGCAAGCAATGGACGGTTCAGCGCGATTACCTGCGCCGCATCCGCCTTGCCTTCGCGCGCGACGATATCGAGTTCAGTCAATCAACGACGCGGCTCATCGCGCCCGAGCCACTTGCGGCGCCGCACACCGACAAGGCCTAAAGCTCAGCTCGCGTCCGCAGGCGGATCGTTCACGCCCACTTGCCGCTTCAGCGCATCAACGTCCCGTTGCAGCTGCGTCAGTCGGTCGAGCAGCGTCCAGAGCCCGACGCCCATGGCCACCAGCAGCACGATAATGGTGTAATCCGCAGGCGTACCCATGCGCGTCGTCTCCTGCCGGCAACATGCGCACGCGCCGCGTTTGGCGCAATGGTTGACGCCACACAACGCCCTGCGACACTAGGCCAAGCATGACCGATCTCGAAGCCCATCAACTGGTCACGAGCGTGCTGCGCCGAGGCGAAGACCTCGTTTGGTGGCAGGCAGCGCCGAGCTCGGCGGCGGCGGGCGCATGGCTTGCCGCCATCGGCCTGACACTCTTCGCCGTGCTCTTTGGCGGAATCTCCTTCTGGGCAGCGACCACAAAAAGACGACCCAAACTTGGCCGTTGGCAGATCGCGGCATTCGCCGTCGCTTTCGCAGCGCTGCCGGCGATCATCGCCTCGTACTTTTGGGTGCAAGCCCTATTCGGCCTCGAGCGTGCGTATGGCATCACGGATCAGCGCGTCCTAATTGTCGATAACCGACCGTGGCTTTGGGCCAACGCATATGGCCCCGAACAAGTCATGAGCATCGACCGGCGCGGCGATACGGTGAGCTTCAACTACGGTCGCGCAAGAGGCGGCGACACATATCGCACGCACCTTCTTGGCTTAAGGGAACCGGAGCGTGTGGAGCAACTTATCATCGAGCACGTGCGCGATCGCACGCCCGAGCGAAACACCGCCGAGGACTCCCCTCAATGACAGAATCCCAAACCGCAACCACCCATTTCTGCGCCCGCGTCGTCGGCCCGCTCTTGATCATCGTCGGCGCCGTTATGCTCGCGCGCTTCAACGACATGGTGCTGCTCATCCCCGGCATTCTCGGCAACGGCCCGCTCACGTTCATCGCCGGCGTCTTCACCTTGATCTGCGGCCTCACGCTCTTCGCCGCGCACCATCACTGGACCAGCCCGCCCGCGATCGCGATCACGCTGCTCGCCGTGCTAACGATCATTCGCGGCGTCACGCTGCTCTTCGCGCCAAGTTTCCTGACCGGCCTGGTGCACACCTTCCTAAACCTCGGCCCAGGCGCACTCATCGCCGGCGCTGTCGCGCTCATCATCGGCGCCTGGCTCACCTTTGTCGGCTGGTTCGCGAAGCGCGCCGTTTAGCGTGCGCGCGGGAGCAACGCGCCGGCCTGCAGTCTAAAAAAGCCATCCGGTCGCATCCAAGCCACCCCTGTCTTGCATCTCCAGTCCAGAGCCGCGCACGAACAGTGTGCGGTCACGCTTGGGCGGCAAACTGGGGAACGACACACATGAAGAGACTTATTCTGGCGTCCGTCGCCCTCGCCGCGCTTGCCGCCGCGCCAGCCGCCGCCCAAGTCGCCGAGCCGCGCGCGGTCGCAGAGAACGTCGCCGCCGCGATCGAAGAAAACTTCTTCGACGAAGCCCGCGCACACACCATCGCCGCCGAAGTCCGCGCCGCGGCGGCCGCGGGACGCTACGATCTAACCAACGAAGCTGATCTCGCCGCAGCGCTCACAGCGACGCTTCATCCTCACGACGGCCACTTCCGCGTCGAGTATCGACCGCCGCAGCCCAACGCCCCCGCACGGCCGAACGGCGGCTTCGGCAACGACGCGCGCGCCGCTTACGGCATCCCGAACGTCACCATGTATCCAGGCGGCATCGGTGTCGTCGATTTCCGCCTGCTCGCCGACTTCGACCCGGACCACTTCCAAGCGAAGTACGCGCTCGATGCCGCGTTCACGATGGTGCACGGCTCGCAAGCGCTCATCCTAGACTTGCGCGATTGCGCCGGCGGCTCGCCGACCATGGTCGGCTACATCCTCGGCCACTTCTTCCCGGAAGGCGCCAACGTCTACAACACGTTCCACTCGCGTCGCGGCGACCAAGATGAATCGCCGCCCGGGCAGCCCGCAAGCGGACGCCGCCTCGACACACCGCTCTTCGTCCTCACCAGCGGCCGCACCGGCTCTGCGTGCGAAAGCGTCGCCTACACGCTGCAATCGGCCGGCCGCGCGACAATCGTTGGCGAACCGTCAGCCGGCGGCGCAAATCCAGGCGGACTTCTTCCTGTCGGCGACAATCTCGCCGTGTTCGTTTCCTTCGGCACGCCGGTCAATCCAATCACCGGCCGCAACTGGGAAGGCGCCGGCGTACAACCGAACGTCGTCGTCCCCGTCGCCGAGGCGCTCACACGCGCACGCACCCTCGCGCTCCAAGCCGCACTCCGCGCACCCGCCGACGAATCTGCCGGACGCGAAGCCCAATGGGCGCTCGACTCTCTCACCGCCGAATCCGCCGCCTGTCCGCGCAACCTCCGCGACTATGCCGGCGATTACGGCGCCCGCAGCATCGCCATCGAGAACAACCGCCTCGTCCTCCACCGCGACCGCCGCCCCGCACTCGTCCTGCTCCCAATTGAGCGCGACCTCTTCGCCGTCTCCGGCGCAGCGCCGCTTCAGCGCGTCAACTTTGAACGCGGCGCCCGCAACCGCGTCACCGCCATGACGCTCACGCTCGTCGACGGCCAAGAATTCCGCGATTTGCGCGTCAACTAGCGCCGAGGCGCCGCGCGCGCTAACATAGCGTGATGACCGCGCGGCGATCCTCGTCCGATCCAGTCTCGCACTATCTGAAAACCGGCGAGCGTATCGTCTGGCGTCACCAGCCGTCTGTCCGCGCGCTCGTCTTCAATCGCCTGCCGACCGTAATCATCATCGTCTTGTTGACCGCCTTCCTGGCGGTGATCGCGTTCAACGTTATCGGCAACACCTTGGTCGGAGGGTTTGAGCTTGCGCCGTGGCTCATTCTTCCGGCCGCCGTCGCGCTCTTCTTCGCTGTGCTCTTCTATTTCTTCCTGAGCACACTGTGGAACCACACGCGCTATCTGCTCGGCAGCTGGGACACGCACTACGGCCTAACTGACCGGCGCTTCATCATCGTCTCCGGCCGTGGCATCACCGAATACGACGCATCCTACTTTAAGATAATGGAACCGCTCGGCGGCGAGACCGGCACACAAGTGCTCGCCTTCGACTGGCGCATAGGCCGCAGAGGCCGCAAACACTTCCACGACCGCATCGCCGCCCTTCCGGATTCTGCGAAACTCGCACAGCTGATCCGCGCAACGCTCCACCCTTGAAGCGCACGCGCGCGAGGCGTAAGCCACGCGCTCATATCCCGGGGGGCCGCCACGCGCGGCTGAGATTGGGCATTCCGCCCTGACCCGTCGAACCTGAACCGGTTAGCACCGGCGGAGGGAAGGAGCGCTTTATGAACAAGCCCGAAAACCAATCTGCGTTCGCGACGCCAGAAGGAACATTGAGCGTCACCACTGGTCCGCTCGTCGGCTCACGCAAAGTCTACGCGTCCGGCTGCGCGCATCCCGATCTGCGCGTCCCATTCCGCGAAGTGCTGCCGCACCCGAGCGCCAACGAACCGCCGGTCACGATCTACGATCCATCCGGCCCCTACACCGATCCCAATGTCGCGATCGACATCAACGCAGGTCTCGCCCGCACCCGCGCCGAGTGGGTGAAAGCGCGCGGCGACGTCGAAGAGATCAACGGCCGCGACGTGAAGGACGAAGACAACGGCAACGTCTCACCTGAAAAACTGACGCCCGCCTTCCCGGTGAAGAACAAAGTTCTCCGCGCCAAAGCCGGCGCCACCGTCACGCAGCTTGAGTACGCCCGCCGCGGCATCATCACGCCGGAGATGGAATACGTCGCCATCCGCGAGAACATGCGCCGCGAAGCCCTCGGCATCCGCGATGGCCAAGACTTCGGCGCATCCATCCCCGATTTCGTCACGCCCGAATTCGTCCGCTCCGAAATCGCCCGCGGCCGCGCCATCATTCCGGCCAACATCAATCACGCCGAACTCGAGCCGATGATCATCGGCCGCAACTTTCTCGTGAAGATCAACGCCAATATCGGCAACAGCGCCGTCACGTCCTCCATGGCCGAGGAAGTCGACAAAATGGTCTGGTCCATCCGTCACGGCGCCGACACGGTGATGGACCTCTCCACCGGCCGCAACATCCACAACATCCGCGACTGGATCATCCGCAACGCACCCGTGCCGATCGGCACCGTGCCGCTCTATCAAGCGCTCGAAAAAGTCGGCGGCGTCGCCGAAGACCTCACCTGGGAAATCTATCGCGACACGCTGATCGAGCAGGCCGAACAAGGCGTCGACTATTTCACCATCCACGCCGGCGTGCGCCTCGCCTACATCCACCTCACCGCCAAGCGCGTCACCGGCATCGTCAGCCGCGGCGGCTCGATCATGGCCAAGTGGTGCCTCTCCCATCACAAAGAGAGCTTCCTCTACACGCACTTCGCCGAGATCTGCGAAATCATGCGCGCCTACGACGTGAGCTTCTCACTGGGCGACGGCCTGCGCCCCGGCTCCATCGCCGACGCCAACGACGCCGCCCAATTCGCCGAACTCGAAACCCTCGGCGAACTCACCAAGATCGCCTGGGCGCACGGCGTGCAAACCATGATCGAAGGCCCCGGCCACGTGCCGATGCACAAGATCAAAGAGAATATGGACAAGCAGCTCGAAGTCTGCGGCGAGGCGCCCTTCTACACGCTCGGCCCGCTCACCACCGACATCGCGCCCGGCTACGACCACATCACCTCAGCCATCGGCGCGGCGATGATCGGCTGGTTCGGCACCGCGATGCTCTGCTACGTCACGCCGAAGGAGCATCTTGGTTTGCCCGATCGCGACGACGTCAAAGTCGGCGTCATCACCTACAAGCTCGCCGCCCACGCTGCTGACCTCGCCAAAGGCCACCCCTACGCGCGCCTCCGCGACGACGCGCTCTCTCGCGCGCGCTTTGAATTCCGCTGGGAAGACCAATTCAACCTAGGCCTCGACCCCGACACCGCCCGCGCCTACCACGACGAAACCCTCCCCAAAGACGCACACAAAACCGCACACTTCTGCAGCATGTGCGGGCCAAAGTTTTGCAGCATGAAAATTACGCAGGACGTCCGCGACTACGCGAAAGCGAAAGAAGAAGCCGAGCGCGGCATGGAAGAGATGAGCGCGAAATTCAAAGAAGTCGGCAGCGAAATCTACGTCCACCCAACGGGCGAGAAGCGCGAACCAATCGACTAGTGCCGAAAGTAAGGGGATCACTGCAGATTGAGCGTACCGGTGCCGCGGGTGCATGGCTGCAAAGAGCCGCTTTCGAAGCGGCACAGCATACCACTGGACTGACGCCGCCGTCTTGGCACAATGGGCTTGAGGCGACTCACACATGTCAACCAACAATCAAGAGCCAGCACCCGCAAAACCTGCGCCCGTGTCGTTCGCGGATTTCCTAGAGGCCGTCCCGCCGAACCAACTGCGAGAGATCACCGACGTAGTCAACGTTAGGTCGGCTCACGGCAGCGGCATCACCTATGAGATCGCCACGCCGGAGCTAAGCCTCCATTGCGGCACCGAGACGTGCAACGGGAAGCGCTTCTTTAGATACAGCGCCGGCACAAGAACAATTCAGGCCAACAGCAACGCGAAGGTCTTTTTCACGTATCTGTGTGCGAACTGCCAGAAGACTCAGAAGATCTTCGCCCTCCATGTTTTCTGCGACGGTAGCGGCGCTCGGACGGGCTCGTGCTACAAGTTCGGAGAGCATCCGAACTTCGGTCCTCCAACGCCGACAAGACTCTTAAGGCTGTTCGGCAACGAGCGTGACCTCTTTCTGAAGGGACGGCGTTGCGAGAATCAAGGGTTGGGAGTTGCAGCGTTTGCGTACTATCGCCGGGTTGTCGAGAACCATAAGAACCAGATTTTCGCTGAGATAATCAAAGTTGCGGAGAAGGTAGGGGCACCTGCGGAGATGATTGCCGCATTAGAAGCGGCCAAGGCCGAGACTCAGTTCTCAAAGGCCCTTGCATCGGTAAAGGATGCGCTGCCTCAAGTTCTAATGGTCAACGGCCACAATCCGCTCGCACTTCTGCATTCCGCACTCAGCGCTGGTTTGCATGAGCAGAGCGACGAACGCTGCCTTGAACTCGCACACGATGTGCGTGTCGTGTTGGCTGAACTCGCTGATCGAATGGGCCAAGCATTGAAGGATGAGGCCGAGCTGAACACCGCGGTGTCTCGCCTCCTGAGCGCGCGAGCCGAGAAGAAGTCGTAGGAAGCGCCATGACCGTCCTCGAACAAGCCGCTCGTTTGAGCAGAAATTTGAAGCAAACGGCAGGCTCGCGATTCATCGCCGCCAAACGTCTTGAAGCACGTGATCGGGCGCTGACGCGAATGGCGGCATTCGCGTCAGCATACGTCATCATTCTTACGATACTTCCGTACTTCATCGAAATTCCGAAGAGAGACACCGACTTGATCAACCTCTTCACGGTGGCTCTAGCACTGATCGTACTTGTGGCGTCACTGTATCAGTATTCGAACGGGGACATTGTGAACGCGGAGCAGCATCACCGAAGCGGACTTGAGCTGAACGAAATTCGTAGGGATCTTGAGTTACGCGACGCAAATATCACAGCACCCGAACTCGCGGAATTCACGCAGCGCTACAACCTCGTACTTCAAAAATACAGCATCAATCACGACAACATTGACTACCTCAAACTTCAATTGGACCGCCCCGAAGACTACCCGTGGGTCAAAGCTCCGCAGCGATTGCAAATTTGGTTGCTTTGGAATTGGAAGCACCACTTCCCGACACTGATGCTCACGCTGCTTTCAGTCGGAACCGGCGCGATGGTCGCATATCATGTCTATATCCTGCCCGCGATTGGCAGTTGAGGCACACCCGTGCGCCGAATCCTCATCGTTCTCCTCCTCGCCGCCTGCACGCCCGCATCGCCGCCGTCTCAGCCTGCGGTCATGCCGTCAGCCGCTGTGTGCGAAAATCCTGATGGCCTAAGCGCCACCGACGCTGCACGCTGCGCAGGCAACGACGGCGCAGGCGCGCCGAGCTGGGCCGATGTCGCCAACGATCCGCAACTCATCGGTCGCTGGACCGCGAACGCTGACGAAACCCTCGCCGCGTTCGGCGGCGACGCAACGCTACCCGCTTTCACCTTCGGCTGCGCGACGGGCTTCATACAAATCGAGCGCATCTTCTTCCGTTCGCATGGCCTCGCGGTCGGCGCGGGCACGGCGTTCAACATCGTGATCCCGCGCGAGACGATCCCGTACGTCGCCACCGTGTCCACCGATGGACGCCTCTGGCTCGCGGCGCCGAGCCTCGATCCGCAACTCGACGATCTCGTCGCCAGTGAAGACGGCTTCGCCATCCAAACCGCCGGCGACGTCACCCGCTTCCGCCACGACCCAATGCTCGCGCGCGTACTCGCGAACTGCCGGGCACGAAGCGCGCAAGCTCAATAGAGCGCACCGCCCCTTCTCCCTTGCGGAGAGGGGAACACCCTATCCCACACCCCGCGGCGCAAAATCCCAACGCCATCAACACCGCACACGAAATCTATCCGGCGAGGTTGCAGACGGGCGTAGCATCGCCGTCGCTTGAAACATGATCCGCCCCTCCTGACACAATCTCGTGCCGAAGCCTTCACCGCTTCGGCGCTGGATTTCGTGCTTTGGGTGTTCGGGATCATCATCCGCCTCGGTCTCACCGGCCGGAGCAAAAAACTCGGCGACGTGCTGCGGCATGCCGAGCGCGCGGTCGAGCTCAGTTTGTTTTTGCACGCCGTCGCGCTGCTTGGGCCACTGCCAAGAAAGAAGCACCGACACTGTGCGGCCCCGCCGGGCGCTCGCATCGTGCGATCCGCAGGCGCACTCTTCTACAAACGCGCTCACATCCGCGCGCGCAAAGCCAACGCCATCGAACGCATCTTCGCGCTCATCGACGCGTTGCAGCACCCAGAACACGCCATTGCCTATTTCCTCAAGCGCATCGCCAAAGGCCTGCGCAGCCGGCGGTTCGTCATCGCCGCGCCGATCGCGGTCGCGTTTTTCGCCGCGCCCGCGCCCTTCCCCCAAACCACGCTCGATAGCTCTTAGGCCGCGTCGCCTTCGACAAGCTCAGAAAGATGCCGCAGTGAGGCTGGCGTCACCCTGAGCCTGTCAAAGGACGACGCCACGCACTGATCATCGCGCCGCCGAATCCCCGGATTCGCGCGGGCGCCGGTGCTTGACCTCAGCAGCGCGGACTCACACCTATGACCGTGATGCTCGGCCTCGCTCCCAAGCCCGTTACACGCACGGCGCCCGTCAAACGCTGGCGCAATTACTATCGCGTCTATCACGTGCTCGACCTTTTCCGCCTCGGCACCATCTTCCCCGGCATCCACGCCGGCCCCGACGAGTTCCCGTCCCAAGAAATCGCCGAAGCCAACGCCCAAGCCTTCCTCAAAGCGCTCAATCCCCCCGGCCGCTACCTAATGGATTTCGCTGGCGCCTTCCCAGAGGGCGATGCCGCGAACTAAGGTGGGCTCATGCGCACACAATTGATCGCCCTCGCCCTCCTCGCCGCCGCCTGCTCACCGGCGCCCTCACAATCCACCGGTGAAGTCGCCGCGACCACAACCGAGAGCGCGCCTGTCGATCCCAACGCCGCGGCGCTCGGCGCTACGCCGCAGACCGGCGCATGGACGCTGCGCACCGACGAAGGCACGACAGCGGCGGGCTTCGGCGCGCCCGAGAGCGAATATCAGCTCACCATCGCGTGCGAAGCCGGCAGCGGCAAACTCACCTTGATC
>Ga0075163_10010182_pt1 | contig 12310 bp, 13 predicted proteins | sample JI1023141ADNA_FD_71478 | JGI IMG/M metagenome (GOLD analysis project Ga0075163, IMG submission 71478) | Wastewater effluent complex algal communities from Wisconsin, to seasonally profile nutrient transformation and Carbon sequestration -... | ecosystem: Engineered > WWTP > Effluent > Algae...
CCGCCGATCAGCAGATGGAGCAATACAAGGCTGGTCTTGCGCAGCAATTGCAGGCCCATGAACAACAAGTGCAGGCCGAGCAGAACGCGCACCAGAACCAGCTAGAGGCCGCGAGGGCAGAGCAGCAAGCGAAGCTGGATGCAGCATTGGAGGCGCAGCGCCTGCAGTCAGATGAGCGCATGAAGGCGGCAGAAGGTCAGATTCAGATCCTGCTGGCACACATCAACAACGCCGCAAAGCTGGAGATTGCCGAGGTGAGCGCGCAAACAACGCTCAACAGCGCACAAATCAGTGCGGCAAAGACGGCCGAGAAATGATCTACGAAAGCGAATGCTTGCAGTGCGGCAAGCGGCACGAATACGTGCGCCCGGTCTCGCAGTATCTGGACACGCCGCAGTGTTGCGGACGCCCTACCGAGAAGCGCATCTATAGCGCCCCGATGGGCATTGTGGACATCCCGGCTTATGAGTCACCAGCTAGTGGCAAGTGGATCACCAGCAGGGCGCAGCGGCGCGAGGATTTCAAGCGCACCGGCACTCGCCCATGGGAGGGCAAGGAGCAGGAGCAGAAGGAAGCCGCACGGCAACGGCAATACGATGAGGCAAAGGCCGACGCCGCCCTGGACCACACGGTCAGGAAGGCGTGGCAGGAGTTGCCCGACAGCAAGAAAGCACAGGCATTGGCCTGATCACCGAACCGCACTAGATGCGGTTTTTTTACGTCTGGAGATAGTTGAATGATCGAAAACGAAGGCGCAACCGCCGAAGTTGAAGAACAGGCAAGCCCTGAAGTTGTTGAAACGCCCATCGAAAAGTCGATGGACGACACCATCCGCGAGACGCTGCAAAGCCTCAAGACGCGCGGCATGGAGGTCGAGGGGGAGAAGGAAGCGCCAGAGAGCAGCGAGGAAAAAGCGCAGCGCCTGCGCGACGAAGCGGGCCGTTTCAAAGCCCCCGACGCGCCAGCAGCGGCGGAAAGTTCTGTAGATCCGCTGGTCGCAGCCGAGACGCCGCCAGAGGTTGCGCCGGCTCCGAACACATGGAAGAAGGAAGTCGCTGCCAAGTGGGCCACGCTGCCGCCTGATGTACAGGCCGAGGTGTCGCGCCGTGAGGCTGATTTCCACAAGGGAATCGAGGGCTACCGCGCAAAGGCGCAGTTTGCCGACTCAGTTGCCAACGTGCTGCAGCCGTACCAGCAGACGCTTAAGCATTTGGAAGAAACGCAGGGCATATCAGCAGAAAAAGCACTTGATGCGCTGCTGAGTGCAGACCACAAGTTGCGCTATGGCTCGCCGGTTGAAAAGCAGATGTATATGCATCAACTGGCGCAGTCCTACGGGGTTGACCTGGCTAACGCACAACAGATTCCGCAAGCCGATCAGCAGGTGTTCACGCTCCAACAGCGTTTACAGCAGCTTGAGACGGCATTGCAAAACCAGACCCAACAGGGCGCGCAGCGAGAGCAGCAGGAGCTAAACAGCACCATCGCGGCATTCGCAGCAGACCCGAAACATAGTCACTTCGAGAGTGTCAAGGGCCACATGTCCGCGCTTCTACAAGCAGGACAGGCCAAAGACCTAGCGGATGCCTATGAGCAAGCCGTCTATGCCAATCCGACGACCCGCGCCGCAATGCTCCAACAGCAGATCGCAGCGCAGCGAGAGGAAGCAGCACAGAAGGCAAAAGCGGCAAAAGAGGCGGCGAGCGTCAACGTGGCGCGCCGTCCTTCGATGCCGGTGACACAGCCCATAGGAACTATGGACGAAACCATCAGGGCCACTCTGCGACGACTGCAGAACGCGGCCTAAATCAACTGAAAGGTAATCAATCATGGCCTCTCCCGGTCAAGGCTACGCTGCGGGCAATTTCGCAGTATTTTCCGAGCTGGTCACCACGACCTACCGGAATCACCGCAAGGACATCACCGACAACGTGTCCAAGCACAACGCGCTGTTCCGCAAACTCTCCGCAGGCGGTCGCGTCCGCATGGAAGACGGCGGTCTGAGCATCGTTTGCCCGCTGGAATACGCGGCCAACAGCACGTACCAGCGTTACAGCGGCTACGACACCCTGAACATCAGCGCCGTGGACGTTCTGTCCGCTGCTGAGTTCCCGTGGCGTCAAGTGGCCGTCAACATCGCTGTGTCCGGTCTGGAAATGCGGACCAACAGCGGCGAGAACCGCATCATCAACTTCGTGAAAGCGAAAGTGAAGAATGCGCAGCACTCGTTTGCTAACGGTCTGTCTACCGACCTGTATAGCGACGGCACCGCAACCAACCAGATCGGCGGCTTGCAGTCGCTGGTGGCTGATGCGGGCACCGGCACTGTCGGCGGCATCAACTCGGGCACCTACGGCTTTTGGCAAAACGTGGTCCAGTCGGCCGCTGCTCCGCTGCAAGGCGGCGCCGGCATTACGCCATCGGCAACGACCATCGAAAGCCTGATGCTCCCGCTGTGGATCAAGCTGACTCGCGGCACCGACACGCCTGACCTGATCGTCATGTCTGATGACTACTTCACCTTCTACGAGCAATCGCAGTCGAGCCTGAAGCGTTACACCAGCGACGAGAACGGCAAGGGCGGCATGGTTTCGATGAAGTACAAGACCGCTGATGTGTTCTTCGACTCGTCGGGCGGCATCCCATCGGCGCACGCCTACTTCCTCAACACCGACTACTTGGAAATGATCGTCCACCAAGACGCCAACATGACCATGCTGGACGACGTTGAGTCCATCAACCAAGACGCGCTGGTCAAGTCGATCATCTGGCAGGGCAATGTCGGCGTGTCGAACCGTTCGCTGCAAGGCGTCATGAAGGCGTAAGGAGAACACTATGTTTGCAGCAATCTCCCCCACCATGGGCACTCAGCCGTTCAACGACTGGTTTGTGCCCGATACGACTCAGCGCCACCCGCTGGGAATGTCTGTTACGGCAGTCGATCCCTTTTGGGGTGCGGGCCGTTTCATGTACGTTGCATCCAACGCCGCGATTCTCAAGGGTTCGGTGGTGATGTGGGACGAGACGTTTACCGCGTCTCTCCTGCCATCCACCGTGACCCAAGGTTTCGCCTGGGGCGTTGCCATGGCACCTATCCCGTCCGGCTCGTTCGGGTGGATTCAGTTGGAAGGCCGCGCCGTCTACAAGACGAATGCGACCGTTGCCGCTGATGGTGTTCTGGCTATCGCTGCCGCTGGCATCCTGGGCGCAACCGCTACCGGAAAGCAAGTGCTGGGTGTTCGCAATCGCATTTCTGCGACCGGCACCAAGACCTTTGCCGCTGCCACCTTCTCGGGACAGAACAAGCTGTTCCTGTCGGCTGGCTACGACGGCGCATTCCTCGGGATGGCGCTGTCTGGTACGGGTGTGCCTGCTTCGACGGTTGTCGCTGCGCTGGACCCGGACGGCAAGACCGTCTACATGGGCACGTCCATCGGGACCGCCGACAAGCTGGCAACGGCTACGGGTTCGATCACCTTGACCGGCACCTATACGGGCTACGGTTCTGGCGTGATTAACAACCCGTCCACGATGCAGATCGTGACCTAAGCCAGCAAGGCTTACCGCAAGCGCCCTCTTCGGAGGGCGTTTCTGTTTGTGCATGCCGTGTTCAAACAGAAGCGATACCGCTTCGCAACCGGAGATTTATTGATGGCCTACGCCGACCCGACTAGCCGAGTTCCGTTTTTTATGTTCGAAGACCGCGAGCATGGATTTGACCCAGTTGCCAGCAAAGAGGCTGGCTACGAAGTCCCCAAGATGATGACTTTCATTCTCATTACCCCGCATGGTCACAAGGGCGACCCGCTGGAGTTTTTCGCCGATGAGTTCATTGAACGCAAGGGGCGCGAGGCGCGCGAAGGTCGCTACGACCATTCTTGGGTGAGCGAGTTCAAGGCCGGTCTGGCGTCATTCCGCGAAGGCAAGGAAATCCCGCGTCACGGCACGCCGCTGATTACTTGGGAACGCATTTTGAAATCGCGCCGCGAACAGTTGGTCCGCAAGTTCCCCACGCTTGAAGACCTGGCCGCAACGCCTGATTCGTCGCTGGGTGAAATTGGCCTTGATGGCCGGGTGCTTCGGGACATGGCGAAGGCCGAGATTCAGGCAAAGAAAGACCTGTCTCCCGTTGTCAAAGAGCTTGCCGAGGCAAACGAGACGGTGCGCCGCCAGCAAGAGCAAATCGACAAGATGGCCGCCCGCATGGACGCGCTGGAAGTCAAGCGCGGGCGCCGCGCCGAAGCCGAAACCGCATAAGGAGTAACTGTGAACTGCCTGCAAATCATCCAGGCCGCATGCCGGCGCATTGGGATACCGAAGCCAGCGGCTGCCGTCACGTCTATCGACTTGCAGGTTTTGCAGATCCTGAGCCTGTGTGAGGAAGAGGGACAGGAACAGGCGACCCGGTACGCCTGGCAGTCGCTGCGCGGCGAGGCCACATTTACGACCGTTGCCGCGCAGTTGCAGACAACGGTGGCGGCGATTGCCCCTGGCCTGGACTACATCGTCAACGACACGATCTGGAACCGCACGCTGCGCCGGCCTGTCTATGGTCCGAAAACAGCGCAGGAATGGCAACAGTCGATTGCCAATCAGATCAACGGTCCATTCAACTCCTACCGGGTGATGGGTGATGCGATCAACTTCTATCCGGCGCCGTCCGCTGGAGACAACTGCTATTTTGAGTACCAGTCCAAGAATTGGATTACAACGTCCACCGGATCAACGTCCGACACGTGGACGAATGACCTCGACACGCCAAAGATCAATGGTGATTTGATCGTCTTGGGGACCATCTGGCGCTGGAAGAATGCCAAAGGGCTGGACTACGCCGAGGACTACGCAAAATACGAGCGCCGACTAGCTGATGCGATGGGGCGCGATGCCAGCAAGCCAATACTAGACCTGTCCGGTGCGCGCTGGGAGATTCAGCCCGCCATCGTGGTTCCTGCTGGGTCGTGGAACGTATGAGAGTAGCGCAGCGCCCATTGAAGCGCACGCAGGTATCGCGCACGGTCAGCGTGCCCGCGCCTGTTGGCGGCTGGAATGCCCGCGATCCACTGGCGGACATGGCCCCAAAAGACGCGGTATCTCTGGACAATATGTTTTGCAGTCCCACCGATGTTGCTGTGAGGGCCGGTTATAGCCAATGGGCCACCGGCATGACTGGCATGATCAATTCGGTCTGCTCGTACTCTCCCCCCAGCGGGACGCAGGAGCTTTACGCGGCTGTCGGCGAATACATCTATGACGTGAGCGCGTCCGGGGCGGTGGGCGCGGCGGTTGTCAGCGGGCAAACCTCCGACAAGTGGCAACACGTCAACTTCGGCACCAGCGGCGGGAATTTCCTCTACATGGTCAACGGCGTGGACAAGCCTCAACTGTATGACGGCTCCACATGGGTTGCCGTCGATGGAGTGTCCACCCCAGCGATTACCGGCGTCACGACGACTAGCCTGACCAACATCTGTTCGCACCAGTCACGCTTGTGGTTCATCGAGAAAAACACCATGAAGGTTTGGTATCTGCCGACATCCTCCATCGGAGGCGCGGCCAATGCCATCAACTTTTCCAGCCTGTTTACCCGGGGCGGGTATCTGGTGTCGATGGGGTCATGGTCGCTCGATGCTGGTTATGGGATGGACGACTACGCGGTGTTTGCCACCTCTGAGGGTCAGATGGCGATCTACAAGGGCAACGACCCGGCAAGCGCGTCAACGTGGGCGCTGATCGGCATCTATGACGTTGGTTCCCCAATCGGGCGTAGGTGCATGCGCAAATACGCGGGTGATCTGACGGTTATCAGCCGCGATGGCCTATTGCCGCTGTCCAAGTCCCTGATGTCGTCGCGGGTGAGTTCGCGCGAAACCTTGACGGACAAGATACAAACCGTCATGAGCGAATACACGACGCTCTACGGCGGGAATTTCGGCTGGCAGACCGTGCAGTTCCCGCAGGAAAACATGCTGCTGGTGAATGTCCCCGTGTCGGCTTCCGTGTCGTACCAACTCGCCATGAACACGATCACCGGGGCATGGTCGCGCTTTCTAGGGTGGAACGCAGCGTGCTTTGAACTGCATAACGATTCGCTGTATTTCGGTGGGAATGGGGTTGTCTGCAAGGCGTGGGACTCATACACGGACAACGGCAACAACATTGCATTCGACGGACAGCAGAGTTTCAACTATCTTGGCAATTCCAGTCAAAACAAGCATGTGAGCATGGCTAGACCCATCATTTCGACGGATGGGAATGTCGGTCTATTGCTCGGCGTCAATGTGGACTTCGACCTGACGGCGCCAACAGGAACGCCGACGTTTTCACCATCCACCGCAGGATCGTGGGATTCCGGCACATGGGATGTGGCAGCATGGGGCGGCGACTTGGAAATCAAGAAGGAATGGCAGACCGTATCGGGCGTCGGCTATTGCTTCTCCGCGCACCTCAAGGGATCGACCAAGGGCGCAAGGTTGCGCTGGGCGTCCACGGACTATCTAGCGAGTGTCGGCGGTGTCATCTAGGCTTGTTTTTGGCGAGGCCGTCTGTCATTGGACGGCGCAGAGAACTGGCGGCACGTACTACCAAGGATCAGGGCAAGGCGTCGGGCTAGAGCGCGGCGGCGAACTGGTGGCCGGTGTGCTGTTCGACAACTTCAACGGCCAATCAGTGCAGATGCATGTGGCCGCAGAACCGGGTAAACGCTGGATGACGCGCGAATACCTGCGGTTTTGCTTTGCATACCCGTTCGACCAAATGAAGGTCAAGAAGATTATCGGCCTTGTTGATTCAACGAACGAAGCCGCGATGACGTTTGACAAGCACCTTGGATTTGTCGAAGAGGCCGTAATCAAGGACGCCGGGAAATCTGGCGATCTACATATTTTGACGATGACCCGGCAGCAGTGCCGATTTCTGAAGGACTGACATGGGCGGAAAAGCATCAGCGCCACCGGCGCCGGACTACACCGGAGCAGCAAACGCAACGGCAGAGGGGAATCTAGAAAATTCCCGTCTTGCAACCAAAGCGAACCGGGTCAACACGTACACGCCCTATGGGTCGCTGACGTACTCGCAGAATCCCGGCGATCAGGACTCATGGAATAGCTACGTCAACCTCTCGCCCGATCAACAGTCGCTGCTTAACCAGCAGAACAAGACAAGCGCGGGCCTTGCTGGATTGCAGGATCAGGGGACGCAGCGCGTTGCGGGACAAATGGGGCAGGGATGGAACGATTCGGCATTGCCGCAAAACGTGTTCAACCCCGGCGAAACGGGTCAGGACGCGATCATGCGCCGACTGCAACCACAGTTCGACCGCGACCAATCCGCACTAGAAAACAAGCTGCAGAACCAGGGCATCACCCAAGGGTCCGAGGCTTGGAAGAACGCACAGGACGACTTCGGGCGCACGAAGAATGACGCCTATTCACAGGCTGCATTGCAGGGGATAAGCCTGGGGCAGCAGGGGCGCCAGCAGGGCATTCAAGAGCAACAGTATTTCGGCTCGCGCGACCTGAACCAGCTCAACGCGCTGCGTACCGGCGCACAGGTGACGAACCCGACATTCTCCAACGCACCGCAACAAGGCCAGGTGGCCGGGCCGGATTTGCTCGGGGCGACCAATTCCCAATACAACGCGGCGATGCAGGGCGTGAACGCGCAGAACGCGGCAAGCGGCAATTTCATGTCCGGCCTATTCGGGTTGGGTGGCGCTGCTTTGGGCGCTCCTGCGGGCGCATTGTCGTTCCTGTCTGATTCGCGCCTGAAAACCGCCATTCGCCGGATTGGCGAGACTGCAAGCGGCCTGCCTGTCTACAAATACTTCTACAAGTTCGGCGGGCCGGAGCAAATCGGCGTTATGGCGCAGGATGTATTGCAGGTCAAGCCGCAGGCCGTCGCTGTGCATGAGAGCGGCTATCTGATGGTCAACTACGGGGCGTTGTAATGGCTCAAGCACCTAGCTATATGGCTCCGGGGTCGGAGTTTGAACTGGCAAACCAGCAGGCACAGCGCCAGCGCCAGCTTGCACAAACGCTGCGAGAGCAAGCAACGCAGCCTCTGCAAGGACAGATGGCCGGACAAATGTACGTGCCGCCGAGCTGGACGCAGGGCCTGGCGCAACTGCTCAAGGGCTACACCGCACGCAAGACGGACGAGGCCGCAGACACCAAGATGCAGGACGCCCGCACCGCTTACAACCAGCGCAACAGCGCATCGACGCAGGCTCTTGTGGACGCGCTGTCCGGCAAGCCCGCGCAGACGTTCGACACGCCAGCGAACGAAATGGGCGACGAGGCGGCAACGCAGCACGTGCCGGCGCAGCCGCCTGACATTAACAAGGCGCTTGGGATTGCGATGGGCAACCAGGAAAACCCGCTGTTTGCCGGTTTCGCCGGGAAGGTGCTCGATAGCAAGCTCTCTGGCCTGCTGCCGAAAACCCCGAAATGGGAGAAGTACGAGAAGCCGGACGGACAGGGCGGCATGGTGAGCGGGTTTGTCGATGTGAACAGCCCACAGCCACTGAGCACATTCCAGCGCGGCGGCGCGCAGCCAGCGAAGCCGGAGGCAGTCAACGGGCAGTTCGTCAACCCGTACACCGTTGCACCTGGCACCGTCATTCCGAAGCAGGCGGACGCAGCAAATCCGCGCACGGAATTGCTTGTTGATGACGGCACTGGCAAGCTGATCCCCAATGCGCCGCTGATCGACGCGCGCAAGCAGATCGCGGCATCTGGCAAAACCAGCATAACCAACAACGTCAACACCGACAAGAGCTACTTCGGCAATGTGGCCGAGGGCCTTGCAAAACAGGACGTTACCGCTATCGACGCCGGAAAGGGTGCGCCGCAACGCATCCAAACGGCAATGGCCGTTAAGGAATTGCTGAAAAAGAACCCTATGACGGGAACCGGTGCGGAAGCGCGCCTGTCGCTGAATAAGGCGCTTGCAACTGCCGGGATCATTGATGGCACCAACGTTAAGGACACGGAGACTCTTGCATCGCTGCTGGCAAGCCAGACCATGGATGCAATCTCGGGTTCTGGCCTTGGAAGCGGTCAGGGTTTCACCGACAAGGATCGCCAATTCCTGGAGCGCGCAAAGAGCGGCAATATCGAACTCAATGCCGGAACGATTGGCCGCCTTGCAGACCTGAACGAACGAGCCGGACGAGCATCCATCAAGCGCGCGAACTCTGTTATCGGGAATCTTCGCAAGAGCGGCAAGATGGGCAACGTGCCGTTCGAGGATATTCCAGAGCCTACAAGCGGCGGTCCAGTTTTCAAGGTGCTAGGTAAGGAGTAGCCATGCCCGTATATCGCGTACAAGCACCAGACGGGTCCATCCTGCGCATTGAAGGGCCAGATGGCGCAACTGACGAGCAATTGCAGCAAGCTGCATCAAGCCACTGGAGCGCGGCGCAAGAGTCGGCCAAAGTCGAAGCGCAGAAACCGCAGCCGATGAACATTCGCGGAGAGGGCTACGACAAAGCCATGAATTACTCTCCGGTTGACACCTTCGCAGGGTCCGCGCGCGGCGCTGGTTCTATTGGCGCGACCTTGATCCGCCCATTTGAGTCGGGAGCGGAAAACGAAGAACGACGCACAAAAATGGACGATGCGCTAACGCAGCTTGGGGCGAATCCAGAATCAACGCAATTCAAGACGGCAAAGCTGGGCACGGAAATCGCCGGGACAAGCGGGATCGGCGGCCTGCTTGGAAATCTGCTTTTGAAGGTTCCAGGACTTGCCCAAGCATTGCCAAGCCTGATCCCTGCGATTCAGACTGGCGGCATGAATGCTGGCGGCGCTACGGGCGCCTATGGTGCCGCTGTTCGTGCGGCTGGCGGCGCCGTGAATGGTGCGGCCACTGCTGGCGCAATAAACCCCAAAGACGCTGACACGGGCGCACTGGTCGGCGGTATTGCTCCGGGCGTGATCCAGATTGCCGGGAAAGCCGGTCAAGCCGTTGGAGAGGCTTCTTCCAAGCGGTACGCTGAGGCCCTGAAGAATTGGAACCGCAAGGCAACGGTGAATGACACCATCAAAGATTCGGTGGAGGCCGGGTACATCATCCCGCCAAACATGGTCAAGCCATCGCTGAAAAACCAGATTATCGAGTCCGTTTCCGGGAAGCAGGCGACCGCGCAACTGGCGTCATTGAAGAACTCGGAAATTACGGACGGTCTGGTTCGCAAGTCGCTAGGAATCGCTGATGACGCGCCCCTCTCAGCCGGTGCGCTGGAAGATTTGCGCAAGACGGCTGGGAAAGCATACGCAGAGGTATCAAACCTGTCGCCGCAGGCGGCGGCGGACCTTGAGGCCCTGAAGGTCGCGCGCAATGAATCGCAGGGGTGGTTCAAGGCTTACAACAGGTCGGCAAGGCCGGATGATTTGAAGCTGGCGAAGGAGGCAAAAGCCCTATCCGATCAACTGGAAAATGCTTTGGAGCAGCACGCGGCGTCGGCTGGTAAACCGGAGCTAATTCCGGCTCTGCGGGATGCGCGCAAGGAAATTGCCAAGACATACACGGTTGGCCGGGCATTGAATGACGCATCTGGCACGATTGATGCACGAGTGCTGGGGCGAATGCATGAAAAGGGCTTGCCGCTATCTGATGGGCTGGACGTGGCCGGTAAATTCGCCAGCGCATTCCCCAAGATTGCCCAAACATCGCAGCAAGCTGGGAGCCCTGCGGCACACAACTTGAAGTCGATGGCGTCTGCGTTGCTTGCGACGGGCGGCGGAACGGCTGGATTTGCGGCAGGCGGCGCGGCCTTGTCTGCCCCCTTGGCGGTGGCTGGTGCGGCTGTTCCATTCCTGGCACCGGCTGCGGCGCGCTCGATCATGTTCCGCAAGGGCGCCCAAAAGGCATTAGTAGGCAGCGCGCCACAAATGTCGCAAGCAACGCAGCTTGCAGAGTTGCTAGTAAACCCTGAGCTGCAACAGATGCTGTTGCGCAGCGCACCGGCTACTTCTTCTTTGATCCGATAGCTATTCCGACGACAAAAGCCAGTACGGCCAGAGCGACTACCTTCCAAATCATGTAGTCCAACATTTCCATTCATCACCTCCGAAGCCGCATTGTGCGGCATCTAGGCCGTTCTGCCAAACTTCCCGTGCATTGCAGAACTTGCGGCGCAATATGCGGCGTGGGCGGATTCTGGTGTGTCGTGCAACCCAAGGCTTATTCTTTTTCCGTTGACCGTAATTTGTGACCACCACTTTCTCCCGCCTTTGTGAAAGTGAACGCCTTTGTAGCCCGATCTATTCGCAGTATTGGTGCGTTGGTTGTGTTGGTTTTGCGCAGGTGTTGCAAGCCGCAGATTTTGGCGACAATTATTTAGACCATTGCGATCAATGTGATCCACGAACCAGCTGTCGTCAGCATCAAGCAGCACACGGTGCAAAAGGACTGTTCGAGGCTTCCCGTCGATTCTTATGTACCGCGTGGCATACACCGTGTTTCCAGTCACAAGCGCATACCAGTTGAAGCCCGCGACCAGCGGCATATCGTCGGCGTCGATGACGGCCTCGTATCCTCTGGTGAGTTGTATGTAAGCCAGATTGCCCTCAATGCGTGATGGGCGCTTGATAGTAGACTTGCGAGTAGCCATGCTGTCGTTCCTCAATAACGATGGTTTGGTTAGAAGCCCGGCAGTGTTAGCGCACTAGCCGGGCTTCGTCATTTTAACAACCCAAGGCGCCCTAGTGGCGCTTTTCTCGTTTAAGGACAAACCATGGCCTACAACGGCTCCGGAACATTCTCCCCGTACACGCCTGGAAACCCGGTAGTCACCGGGACGACGATCAGCAGCTCAGTGCACAACGCGACGATAGCAGACCTGGCGGCAGGGCTTACGAACGCCATGACCCGCGACGGTCAATCCCCCGCTACCGCGAATATCCCGATGGGCAATAACAAGCTCACGGGGCTTGCTGCGGGGACGGCAAATGGTGACGCCATGAGGTTTGAGCAGACCGCGACATCTGGCGCAAATAGCAATATTACAAGCCTGTCGGGACTCACTACCGCGCTATCTGTCGCGCAGGGCGGTACTGGAGCAACAACTGCGGCGGCGGCGCTTGCAGCAATAGCCCCAACATCCTATACGTTGGGGGCCGTACAAGCCTATACGTCCAGTGCGACATGGACAAAACCGGCCAATCTGCGCGCTGTACGGGTCAGGGTGCAGGCTCCCGGTGGCGGCGGTGGCGGTGCGTTGGGCGCATCTGCACAAACCGGCTTAGGCTCTGGCGGTGGCGGTGGCGGGTACTCGGAAAAATTCATTCTCGCAGCTAGTCTTGGCGCG
>Ga0075163_10010183_pt1 | contig 12310 bp, 10 predicted proteins | sample JI1023141ADNA_FD_71478 | JGI IMG/M metagenome (GOLD analysis project Ga0075163, IMG submission 71478) | Wastewater effluent complex algal communities from Wisconsin, to seasonally profile nutrient transformation and Carbon sequestration -... | ecosystem: Engineered > WWTP > Effluent > Algae...
GCGGCCTGCCCCCGCTGTCCTGCGCGATAGGCCGCCAGTGCTTCGGCAAGGTACCAGGGTTCGATGCCAGTGAGTGCTGGGGCCAAAATCGATGCATTGCCCTGGGCCAAGGAACCATGACAGACGGTGCAGTGCGTGAACTCTGCGCTGGCAGACAGCGTCTGGCTTGAAAAAAGCGGTACGACCAGAAGCAAGAGCAGGCGCTGCGGCCATCTCATGATGGTGTCCCGGCCTGGCGTTTGTTGAGCCGATTCAGCACATCGTGCGCGGACAGAACAGCCGCTTCCATCCAGCCGGCATGCGCGCTGATCTGGTCGCCTATCAGGTAGTGACACCCCTCAGCCTGTCGAAGCACGCGCAGCGTCTCGGTACTCGTGTCGCGGGCGGTGCAGCCCAGCATGTGGTTCATGCGATGCCAGGCCACGCTGATGCCATTCTCCACCTGCGCGCCGTATCCCGGATGCAGTTTCTCTCCCTGCTGCACTGCTGCCGTGAGCCGTTCAGCGGCCGACATCTGGTTGAAGCGCGCTTGTGGACCGGGTTGCAGGTAGTAACCCCCGACCACGATGCCCTTGCGCAGACCGAAGCCGTGGGAGGGATACTGGATCTGGCCGATGTCCTGACTGGTCCAGGAAATGCCTCCATAGATTCCCTCCTGTTCCCAGAATCTCTCGCGCATCTGCAAGGCGATCTTTCCCAGACTGCCGCGAGGCCGGGCCACCAGCTGTCGCTGGAACATGTCCGTGAAATTGTGGTCGATGCCAGCCAGGATCTGCCCCGGCATGCTGTTCAGGCAGTAGTCCGCCCGGATGGTTCGAACGGCCGAGTCCTTGCGGCACGTGACCTCGACGCCACGATCAGACGTGCGGATCGCGATGACCTGCGTCTCGAGCTCGATCCGGCCAGGAAGCTGGTCGGCCAGCGCGGCAGTGATCCGGTCCATTCCGCCGATCGGCTGGAGCACGGCCGACTGCGCCTCGCTCTCTCCAAACTGCATCGCGGAGCGCCAGTAATCGGCCTTGAGCAGTTCTTCGGGGCCGCGCGCGGGCTTGCCTGAGCCGGCGTCGTAGAGGCCCCCACCGCCTTGCGATCCGGCCCTTCCGATGGATCCCTGGTAGCGCCGCTGTGCGTCCAGGTCACCGAACTGCAGGACAAACTCCATCGCCTGTTGCCGGGCCATGCTGTCCAGTGGTGCATCGAGCATGGAAGAGGGCAGGGCGCGCGCCGCCAGCTCCGCGATGAAACCCCTGGCATCTGCATTGAACTCGCGCTGACGGACACGCCCACCCGAGTTGAAATCATCGTACTGCAGCCACGCGGCCGAACTGGCATTGACGTGCGTCTCCAGTCCGATGCCCAGTGCTGCGCAATAACCGAGGATCCGCGAATGCACGCTTGGAATCCGCGATGCGCCGGCATTGAAATACAGATGCGGTTCACGATCGAACTGGCACACCTGCCGATTGCCGATCTCGTCGACCCGGTCGCCATGCCGCAATGTGAGAACCCGGCCTCCCAACCGATGGGAAGCCTCGATGACCGTCACTGCATACCCGGCCCGCCGCAGCTCCACGGCACTTACCAGGCCGGCGATGCCGGCGCCGACAATGACGACGTGGCGCGGCACGCTGATGCGCGCAAGTTGCAAAGGAGCCGCATTGCCGTTGCCCGGCATCAGTTCCAGCGCCGAGGCTGCACGCACCACCCCGGCGAGGCCACCGACGCTCGCTGCCAGCTCCAGCAGCCAGCGGCGTGTGTACGTTGGGTAACTGCTCAAGTCGCTAGCGGGCGTTGGACGATGGCGTGGCGCTGGGCAGGTTGGACATTTCTGCGCCGATGCAGTGAATCTCCTTGATGTCCAGGTCGTCGCGGAGGTTGAACCGCTTCGTATTGACCCAGTCGCCTTCCCAATACTGCGGGTCGGTCATGGTCAGCTGGATCTCCAGCACCTTGCCATCGTTGGTCAACGACCAGCGTTCGATGATGCGCAGCCCTTCACCCACTGGAACGCCGGACTGTATCCAGTGCCGCTCCGGTTCGAGGTTGCGGGTCTCGATCACCAGGGTCTTGCCTTCCCAGTGGCCCACCGAATCGCCATTGAAGCTGGGCAACGTGAAATCCGGATCAGGGTGCTTGCGGCCATCAAGGTAGATCCAGCGGACCTGATTGGTGAAGCCATGGATCATGATGATGGCGGTCGGCAGGTGCAGTACCTGCATGGGCCAGACGCGTGTCAGGAAGCGGGGCATCCCGGGTGGGTAGCAAAGCGCCGTATCGTCCTTGTAGGCAACGCCCTCGGCATCGGCCTTCAGTTTCTCGTTGTATATGCGCTGGCCTTCCGCCGTGAGCTTCGGCATGGGATGGAATTCCCAGTCCGGCGGCGGGCCATTGGTCTCCGTGCGCTGCAGTCGCCATGTGCCCATGAAATTCACCGGTGCAGCAGGTCTGCGCGCCTTCAGGTTGGCTTCCGCGAGCATGGAGAGCGGCTTTCCTGCAACCGGCCGCGTAATCTTCACCGCCGGCTCAACGCGGCGGGCTGGCGCCTCGGGCACAGCAGCGAGGGTGACATCAGTCGAAGCGCTCAGCGCTGCAACAACGCCAACGAGAAGCAGGTACGAACTAACACGGAACATATATTTCCCCCGCATGGTCGAAGCCGCAGCTGATTCACTTCGTGTTCAGCTGTCGTCGAGAGAATAGCGCTGTCGAGCAGACAGCTGCACATCCCTTCGCCGACTTTGGCGGGGTATTCCGCAGCGCGAAATGGTGCGTTTCGGGCTTCAGGTGGCGCAAACTGTCCGACGTGACCGGACTTGCCCCTTAAGCCGGCGATCGAGGAGTGTCATGAAGAAGTATCTGGTTCCCCTGGGTCTGATTCTCAGTCTTGCTGCGGCCCAGTTTGCGAATGGCGCGGAAGCCACTGTCAGTGTCGATGGCAAGCGGCTCCCCAATATCGGGGGCGTCTGGATACGAACTGGCAGCTTCCTGTTTGATCCGGCCGTGCGCAATCCGCTGCTGCTCAAGCCGCCCTACAAACCCGACTGGATGAAGGATTTCGATGCGCATCGCAAGCGCGTGGCCGAGACTGGCGTCAACACGCAGGATCCCACTGCGGGCTGCCTGCCTCCGGGCATGCCGCGCATGATGAGTGCCGTGTATCCGATGGAGGTCCTGCTGACACCCGGGCAGGTGACGATCATCACCGAGTGGATGGGCCAGATTCGCCGCGTCTACACCGATGGCCGTGGACATCCCGAGGATCCGGACATCACCTACGTGGGGCACTCGACCGGCAAATGGGAAGGCGATGTGCTGGTCATCGAGACGGTAGCGATGAAAGGCGACACGATGCTCGATCAGTCGGGAATGAAGCACAGCGACCAGATTCGGGTCGTCGAGAGACTTCGATTGCTCGATCCACAAAGGCTCGAAAACGAATTGACGCTCCATGATCCGGTGGCCTTCACGGCACCTTGGACCGTCAAGCGCGTGTTCAATCGCGCCAAGCCGGGCGAGGAGATGCGGGAGTTTGTCTGCATGGAGAACAACCGCAATCCAATCAAGCCCGATGGTTCGGTTGGCGTGATCCTGCAGGGCAACGAGAGCACGCCCAAGTAGAGGCAGATCGTTCCGCCTGTCGAAACACCCTGAAAAAGACTGGCTGCGGCAGCCACTCGGGATTATCATTCCGACGAGAATACGTAGATGTTAGTGAATTCCTCGAGGAGTGCGCACATGCGTCAATACTTGCGCGGCCTGATTGCCCTGGTGCTCTTCACGGCCAGCCAGGCGATGGCCCACCACTCATTTGCGGCGTTCGACCTGAACAAGACCGTCGTCATTCAGGGCGAACTGACGGTCGTGAGATTCACCAATCCGCACAGCTGGTTCGAGGTCAAGGTGGCTGGTGCGGAGGGAAAGTCCGAAATGTGGAAGATCGAGGGCCTGAGTCCGCAGCAGCTGTTCTCCAGGGGCCTGAAGCGCAGCGCCATGAAGGTCGGCGACAAAGTGACGCTGACCGTCAACCCGATGCGCAATGGTGAGGTCGGCGGCAGCCTGGTGAACATCACGCTGGCTGACGGGACAACCCTGCTGGGTGGTCCCGGGCAATGACGAAGTAGCGAAGAACCACGCGCAATAGTCGAGAGGATTTCGATCATGCGAAAGAAAGTGATGACTGTCGTACTGATGACGCTGGCAACGGCCGGGCCGGTGGCCGCGCATCACTCGTTCTCGATGTTCGACCTCAAGAAAGAAGTCGTCCTCCAGGGTGTGGTCAAGGAATTCCAGTGGACCAATCCCCACATCTGGGTGCAGGTGCTCGTCACCGACGAAGCCGGCAAGACGATTGAATGGAGCATCGAAGGCAACAGCCCCAGCACACTGAGCCGGCAGGGCTGGTCGAAGCGCACGCTGGTGAGCGGCGAGAAGATCACCCTGACGATGCATCCTTTGCGTGATGGCTCGCCTGGCGGCAGCCTGGTGCAGATCGTCCGTGCGGATGGCAGCGTGGTCGGTGAAAAGGCAGTTTACGTAGGCTCCGGAGACTGATCGGTGCACGACCGGCTCGTCGGCCGGCCGGGCAATACACAAAGATTTAAGGGGGGGGATGATGCGTAATGGAACGACGTCGGTTGCACTTGCTGTCTCGGCGGTCCTGGCTGCCACGGGAACAGGCATTGCGGTAGCCCAGCAGGCAGATGATGGTCTTGCACTGGAAGAGGTGATAGTCACCGCACAGCGCAAGACCGAGTCGCTGCAGGACACACCACTTTCAATCATTGCCTTCTCAGGCAGCCGGCTCGAAGAGCTCAACGCCGCAGATCCGATGGTTCTGGCGAACTTTACGCCGAACGTCAGCTTTGGCGACGGTACCGGTCGTGGTGCGAACGGCAGCCAGATTTCCATTCGTGGCGTGTCCGAAGCGCGCGTCAGTCCCGTGCTTGATCCCGCCGTTGGCATCTACATCGACGACGTGTACTACGGTCGGGCCCAGACCGCATTCCTGAGGCTTCTGGACGTCGAGCGCGTGGAGGTGCTTCGCGGTCCGCAGGGCACCTTGTTCGGCAAGAACAGCGTGGGCGGAGCAATCCGCTACGTTACGCAGAAGCCGAAGTTCGAGCAGGTCGATGGCTATGTGCAGCTTGGGGCGGGTGACTACTCGCGCAAGGAAGGTCGCGCGGCGGTCAACATTCCGTTTTCGGATACGCTGGCAATGCGACTGACGGGTGCGGTCATCGAGCGAGACGGCTACGTCAAGCGTCTCTCGGACGGCGTTGGTCTTGGCGACGAGGGAACGAAATTCGCGATGGGGCAGCTTCGGTTCGCGCCCACCGATGCACTGGACGTGAATCTCAAGGTCGACTACACCAAGCGCGACACGGATGATGGCGCCTCGAAGTTGTTCGATTACTGGCGCTACAACAACACCACCGACGTGCAGGCCGGCGGAGCTGCTGGAACAGGCGGCGGCGTTGGCACGACCCAGGCCTGGAACTCGTACTGGGGAACGACCCCGCGACGTTATGCGCCAGTCATACCGGACAGTCTCTACCAGGTGGCAGGCACGGGGGAGATCCCCTCTCTGAAGAACGATTCGCTGGGCATTGCGCTCGACGCAACATGGAAGGTGTCCGATACCTTCTCGATCCGTTCGATCACGGGCTACCGGACTGTCGATGCGCTCGGCTCGCGTGATCCGGATGACCAGGCCAACGCATACACCTTCTTCGACGACGTGATCAAGGACGGCAGCGACTTCATCTCGCAGGAGTTCCAGCTGAACTCCACCAACCTGGATGGCAGGCTCGACTGGGTCGGGGGCTTCTTCTTCTCGGTGGAAGAGCCATTCTCCATCGACATCGACGACAGGGATGCCCGGTCCACCACATCTCGTGGTGCACTGATTCTCAACGATACGGCGCACCAGAAAACCAAGAGTCTGGGAGTCTACTTCCAGGCGGATTTCCAGGTGCTCGAGAAACTGGGCGCGACATTGGGAGCGCGGTATTCACGGGACGAAAAGTCCTACACGCTGAGTCAGGTGGCCATCTGGGACGCTGCGCTGGCGGCTGAAGCGCTGACGTACGGCCGACCGGCCCTGACGGCGCCCACCTACAATGGGTGCAGCCCGATCACCAGTGGTCAGTGTGTCTCGCAGGCGCCGATCAACGGCAGAGATACATTCGCCTCGTTTACGCCCCGCTTCGCACTGACGTATGACCTGACTGATGACGTCATGATCTATGCCTCTGCCAGCAAGGGCTTCAAGTCGGGTGGTACCAACGATTCGGTTGCTGACATCAATACGCCTTTCTCCCCCGAGGAGCTGTGGGCGTATGAACTGGGCGCGCGCACGAAGTTCTTCAATGACCGTGTGCAGGTCAACGCAACCTATTTCAAGTCGGACTACACCAACAAGCAGGTTACGGTGGCGGCTTCGCCCAATTGCGCGAATCGATGCACGGAGAACATCGGCGACGCGAAGATCGACGGCCTGGAAGTCGATGTGCTTGCGCAAGTCACGCGCGGATTGCAGTTGTCAGCCAGCGTCGGGACGCTGGATGCCCGCTGGGACAAGATCACCAACGCGACGGGTGGTGTGTCGCTCAGTTCATGGTTCTCGCGCGCACCGGAGTTGACCTACTCGCTGGGCGCCCGCTACTCGCACAATCTGTCGGGCGGCGGGAGCATCACGGCGATCGCCAACATGTCGTACGCCGATGAGCAGGCCACGTCCCCGCAGGACAGCACGACGATCTTCATCCCGGAATACAACCTGCTGACGATGCGCATCGCCTATGTGTCCCCTTCCGGAAAATGGGAGGGGAGCGTTTTCTGCACCAACTGCGCAAACGAGGCCTACTTCACCGGTGGAGCAGCCTGGGCGGGAGCGTCGGACAATGCCCCCCCGCTGTTCCGGAACCTCAGGCCATCAACGAACTACATCTTCCAGCCGGGAGGCTTCGGCGGGGCGACGGGCGCGGTGGCGGCGCCAGGAATTTCGCTGGCGAATATCGGCGCACCACGGATGTGGGGTGTTGATCTGAAGTACCGCTTCGGCAGGAACTAGGCAATGGCGGCCTTGGGGCGGGTCTGCAGCTGGCATTGCGGGCCCGTGCGCGTGCTCGCCCTCATGGCCTGTCTGTCCGGCTGCGCATCCGTTCCGACCTCGAACCAGCCGGTCTGGACGACCCTTCTGGATCAATCGGGGTGGCAGGCCTGGAACGTGGTGGGTGATGCCAACTGGCGGATGGAGGACGGATCGGCGTCGGCGAATTCCGGAACCGGGTTTCTCATCTCGCGGGAGACCTACGCCGATTTCGACCTTCGCGTGGAATTCTGGGTTGATGCCGAGGCGAACAGCGGTGTCTTCCTCAGATGCGAGGATCCGCTGTCCATAACTCCGGCGCGCTGCTACGAAGTCAATGTGTTCGATAGCCGCCCCGATCTTGCCAATGGCACGGGGTCGATAGTCCGGGTCGCTCCCGCATCGACCAAGGTGACGACCAGCGGCCAGTGGAACACGTTCGAGATTCAGGCCAGCGGAGACCACCTGCTCGTGACGCTGAATGGCGTTCGCGTCGTTGATGTAAGGGATCCCAAGCGAGCCAGCGGCCATATCGCGCTGCAACGCGCCGCTGGCGCGGTGAAAATCCGCAAGGTGCAGGTGAGGCGCCTCTAGCCCGCGACGACAGAGTCAGCAGCCGCTGGCTCCACCAAGGAGTCGACACGTGACACGAGATGCGGACGACATCGACAGCAAGCGTCGCAAGATGCTCATCTCTGCTTCGGCAGGACTGGGAGCGGCCTCCCTCGGCAGCTTCGGGCGCGCGTTGGCGGCCGAACGCTCGGCAAGCAGGGAAGCCGCCACCTGGAACCCGGGCATGCTGCAGCACCTGGTGCCGACGGCATCCCATGAGCAGTTCCTGATCAAGTGCTCCTTCCTCGAGCCGCTCGCGGCGACGCCGACTCTGCGGGTTGGCAATCAGGTGGTCCAGGGGCAGCGCACCGACAGCAATGGCAGTTTCTGGCAGTTCCATGCCACGGGCCTGAAGGCCAACACCCGCTATTCGCTGAGGCTCAGATCCGGAGCCGGCAGGCCGCTGTGCTCCGACTGGTCCCTGAAGACGTTTCCAGATCCTTCCGAAGCGCCGGATCATGTGCGGTTGCTGGCCTATACCTGCGCCGGCGGACCATTTACCGATGGCTATCTGCCGCTCGCAACCCGTCATCGGTTGATGGCCAGGGCGATGACTTTCGCCCCCGATGCGGTCATCGCCAATGGCGACCACATCTACTGGGATCTGAATCCGACGATGGGGCGCGGCAGAGGCAATCTCGACAGCCCGCTCGGTCGGTTCAACCGGGACGATCCCGTCATGGGATTCGAGAATGAGGAGATCCTCAAGCGCGTCTGCGAGCCGCAGATTGCCCAGTTGTATGGCACGCGCTTCCGGTCCACGCCGATGTTCTTCTTCGCCGATGACCATGACTACTTCCAGAATGACGAAGCCGGCGAGAAGTGGATAACGTTCCCGCCGGAGAATCTCGAGCTCCAGCTGGGTCGTGCTGCGCAGCACATGTACTACCCGGAGTTTCTCCGCGATGCCCAGCGCCCGCTGGGGCTTACCGGCAGCTCGGCGCCAGACCGCGCACCAGGCGTGTCGGAGTGCTTCGGTACACTGAGATACGGCAAGTTGCTGGAAGTGTTGATGTACGACTGTGGCCGCCATCTGTCGCTCAAGGACAAGCTGGCGGGTATCGTGCCGCCGGACGCCGAGCAGTGGCTGATCAGGCGCACGCGCACGGAAGACACGCAGCACCTGGTGCATATTCCATCCACGCCCTTCGGCTGGTCTGCAGGCAAGTGGCGCGAATGGTATCCGGATGTACTTGCCGAGGCAGGCGGTGGTGGTGCGGGATCCAGGGCCTCGCTGTCGGTGTCCAGCCCGAAATACATGTGGCAGAGCGGATGGTTCGAGCAGCATCAGCGCCTGATGGCAGCGCTGAGTTCGCAAAAGCGACCGGCCATTGCGATGTCGGGAGACCTGCACGCGTGTGGGTGGGATCGGATCCTGCGAAGTGCGGATCTGGACATGCGCCGCAATGCACCCTACATGCTTCTGCACGGCACGCTCGGCACCAGAAGGGCGTGGCCCTCGTCCGCCCGGGGCGTGGCGGCGACAGCGGCCAACAGCGTGTCGCTGGAGCGCGGTGCAAGTCCCATCGAAAAGAACGGCTTCAGCATCATCGACGTTGATCCCGAGAAGTTTACGGTGCGCCTGTTCGCCTGGCGCGAGCCGGAGCCCATCGAGAACATCGATTCGATCGAGCCTTTCGATGTCGTGGAGATTCGGCGCACATGAAGCGGTGTGCTGGCCTGGCGCTGCTGCTGTTCACCGGCTGCCTCATTGCCGCACAACCCCCACCGCTTGCACTGAAGTCCATGGGCGTCTTCTATGTTGGCGCCAAGCGAGTGGACTCACCCTATTCGGATGAGCGCGACGCGGAGTTCCCCACCCGGGGGCGGACCACCGTTTCCGGGCACGCAAAGGTTACGTACTTCATTCCCGGGAAGGTCACCGGGCCTGGAATCGTGCTTGTTCCCGGCTTCGGGCTGTCGTCCAGCATCTACCTCGCGACACCCGATAGTCGCGAAGGGTGGGCACAGTACTTTGTCCGTCGAGGGTACCCGGTCTATGTCGTGGATGTGCCGGAGCGGAGCACCGCGGGATTTGCCGTTGACGCCATCAATGGCTGCATCGCTGCAGATCCGCAATTTGGTTGTTCGCGCGAGTCGCGCCTGGGCAGAACGTCGCTGGAACAGCCCTGGCGCGTCTGGGGGTTTGGTCCGCGATTCGGCGAGGTCCATGCCAACTCGCGCTTCCCGGCGCTTCCCCTGCAGCAGAACTACATCGAGCAGTTCGGCGCTTCGTTCGAGGTCTACATGGGGTCTGCCAACATTGGCCGATCTGGTGCTGGCACTTCACGCAGCCCAGTGGTCGACGCGCTGATGGCGCTGTTGAAGCGGGTGGGTCCATCGGTTCTGGTGCTGCATTCAGCGGCCGGGGCGGCTGGATTCGAGGTTGCCAGGCAGGACCCCGCGCGGGTGCGGGCACTGGTCTCGATCGAGACGACAGTTTGTCCTGCGCTGCAAGGCAATGCCGGTGACCCGCTCGCCGGCATTGCCTTTCTGGGGATCTACGGGGACTACGTGGACGAGCGTGGCAGTGGCGGGCACCCGAGTCGATATCGCTCGTGCAGATCCCTTGCGGAGTCGCCGGAACGTGTTGCGGCGGGAAAGTTCATTGACCTGCCGGGCGACCTGAAGGTCCGCGGGAATTCCCACCTGATGATGCAGGATGACAACAGCGACGACATCGCCGCGCTGGTGTCGGACTGGCTGGCGGCGTCCGCGATCAAGTAGGGCAGGCTCGGAGCGCGAATGGAACTGCGGGCCATTGCATCCAATGCAGCGCAGCGGGGGATGGCCAGTCGTGTACTGGATCGGCTCGATCAGGATTTACGCTTGCGCCTGGCACTGCGCAACGCAAGTTCCGACGCCTTGCCTTCAATGAGCGCATCCAGGCTTCGCATCGCGAGCTTGTCGAAGTCGAGGGTCTTTGCCAGCGCGCGGGAATAAGGCGCCCGGGCGAAGCCGGACCAGCCTGTGATCAACGCCTGGATGGTCGACTGCATCTCCATGGCGTCACTTTCGGGCAGGTCGACCGACTGCAGCCGCTTGCGGATGCGGCGTGTCGTGCGCTGCAGCTGGTCAATGTCCATGTCAGTTGTAGTGATGAGTCGCCCGAAGTCCCTCACCATTCCCTGGGTTCGCCAGAGCGCTTTGCCGAAGGCGCGCATCCACTGCTGCCAGTCGGTGTGGTCAGGAACCGAATCCAGGCATTCCCCGAAAATTCGCTCCATCACGGCAGACATCAACGCAGACTTGTCCTTGAAGTGCCAGTAGAGGGAAGGGGCCTTCACTCCCACCCGCTCGGCCAGCTTCCTGAGGCTGACGCCTTCGAGTCCCTCTTCATTCAGGAGGGTAATGGCCTCTCCCACGATGATCTCGCGGGTCAACTTCTCCTGTTCCATTCGCTGCCCCAGCCGTCGTTGCTCGATTTGGCCTAATGGTGTTAGCTTACACAGAACTCATCTAACGGTGTTAGGTGAAAGCATGACAAGACTGTTGGGGAGTTTCCGATGGAGATCACCTGTCTGGCGGTTCCGAAATGTTCCGTAGGCGAAGGACCGGTCTGGGACGTGCAAAGCGCCAGCCTGTTCTGGATCGACATCCTTGAGAAACAGGTCCACCGACTGTCCCTGGATGGACAGCACGCGAGCTGGGTGGTGCCCCAGATCATCGGTTCGATGGCGATCAGGCGCGGCGGCGGGGCGATCGTCGCGCTCGCCAGCGGTGTGCACACGCTGGACTTCGAAACGGGACAGTGCCAGCTGCTGGCCTCGAGCCCGGACCTCAATGACCAGGTGCAGCTGGCCGATGGCAAGGTGGACCGGCGCGGGCGGTTCATCGTGGGTTCCAGCGACCGTGGCATGAAGGAGGCACGCGGCAAACTCTATGTGCTGGATCCGGGTGCCACCGTCCTGCGGCAGGTGGACAACGACATCTTCCTGGCCAACGGGCCCTGCTGGTCGCCCGACGATCGCACCTTCTATCACGCGGACAGCATCCGCAAGCTGATCTATGCCTATGACTACGACATCGATGCGGGAGTGGTCAGTCGGCGTCGACCCTTCGCGAGCACCGAAGACCTGGGTGGCATACCCGACGGCGCAACCGTTGACACCGACGGGTGCGTGTGGAGCGCCATCTGCGAGGGCGGAAAAGTCGTTCGATTCCGGCCGACCGGCGAGATCGACCGCGTGATTGATATGCCGGTGAAGTTGCCAGGCAGCGTGATGTTTGGTGGCCCCCGTCTGGATCGCCTGTTCGTGCCGTCGCTGAGTCCGGCGTTCATGGGCCGCAATGCGGATCCCCTGGATGGCACGCTGCATGTCATCGACGGACTCGGTGTGCAGGGCCTGGCCGAGTCGAGGTATGGCGCGTGAGATGGCCCATGCCGCTGCTGCTCGTCACGGTGTTCCTGAACATAGCGGGGTTCAGCCTCATCCTGCCGTTGCTGCCGTTCTACGGAACCCTGTTCGGTGCCTCGTCATTTGAAGTGGCATGTCTGTTTGCGGCGTACTCGCTCGGCAATGTATTCGGGGAGATCTACTGGGGGCGCCTTTCCGACTCGATCGGCCGCCGTCCGGTGCTCATCATCACGACAGGCGTGGCGGCGCT
>Ga0075163_10010184_pt1 | contig 12309 bp, 7 predicted proteins | sample JI1023141ADNA_FD_71478 | JGI IMG/M metagenome (GOLD analysis project Ga0075163, IMG submission 71478) | Wastewater effluent complex algal communities from Wisconsin, to seasonally profile nutrient transformation and Carbon sequestration -... | ecosystem: Engineered > WWTP > Effluent > Algae...
AAATATCATTTTAGAAATCGACGAAACCTTTCAGCACGAACATGACCATGTTTCTTTAACAAAAGTGGTTAAGGGCAAAATCCAATTCAGTATGAACAATCAAAATTTCACACTCGAAAGTGGACAGCAAATTCTGGTACCCGCATCTACATCCCATAGTTTACAGAACGTGGGCAAAGTACCAGCAGAAGTTTATTGTGGACACCGTGTACAAGATGGTACCGTCTATTGAAAATCAATAGTCCACAGCAGAAACGTTTTCATTGGAGCCTCTTACATATATTTGTAGGAGGCTCATTTTGTTTTTTCCTGCTACTTTCTATTTTTACTCTTCTCCAACAAAATGGATTTTTTCAAAATACATCTTTAGAAAATCTCAAGATTTTAAGTAGTGATACCGCAATCAGTATTCTGGTTGCAGTTGGTGGCGTATGGCTCACACTAAAAGGTATGGCGCAAAACGCTATGCCCTATTTGGTGTATGATAGTCTAAAAGTAAGTAGCTCTATTTTGGGACTATCGAAATCTAAGAGTGGTTACTGGCGAATAATTTTAAGAAATGCAGGTGCGGGTGTCGCAATATTTGAATCTGTATCTTTTATTTGCAATGGTAAAGACTTTAACCTGAATGGATTCAGTAAAACCCTCTTGTCGCTAAAAATCGGCTTAGATTATCAAGCAATGGAAATTTCAAAAGGGTATGCCTTACGTCCACAATCGGAACTAACTTTGATTGAAATTAGAATATCTAATCTTGAAATACTAAAAGACGCACTAATAAAACTGTCTTTCAAGGACACCTTTGGTAGTAGTTATGAAAGGAAAATAGCTATTTACCCTAAATTATAAAACTGCATTATGCAAAATGTGTTAATTATATTAGATAAATAATTCAAAAAATTGCTAAATCAAAATTCTACCAGTAAATTGCGCACTTGCTGGATATAATAAAACAGAAAACAGTAGAGGTAAAGAAGATTATTGGCTAATATAAATAGATGATAGTGGAAATATCATTTGGGATAAAACTTTTGGGGGAAATGATAAAGATTTTGTTAGTTCTATAATTGCTTTTGGAGATGGATATTTGTTGGCTGGTGGTTCGCGGTCCAGCATTAGTGGTGAAAAGTCAGAACCTAATAAAGGAAATTATGATTATTGGATCATCAAAATAGATGCCAACGGAAATAAATTGTGGGATAAGACTTTTGGCGGGACAGGCTCAGATAAAAATTGGGAAGGAATAAAAAAATAAGTGTTTTATGAAGCCTTTGTAACTACTCAGGTTGAAAATAATTAGAAGTGTTTTTTGTGAAAAATACGATTAATTATTTCAGCCTTTGTGGTTGCGAAATTTTATTCATATTTCATTATTCTTAAACTTGATAAAATAACAATTAATGTTACTCCTACATCTGCCGCTATTGCGAAAACCAAATGACCATATCCTAAGAAAGCCAAAATTATAAATATTAATTTCACTATAATTGCCGCTGTTATATTGATTTTAATTCTTTTCAAAGTAGCTTTACTTAATCGAATTAAAAAAGGGATTAGTGAAAGTTTATCGTTCATTAACGCAATATTAGCCGTTTCAATAGCCGTATCGCTACCAGCAGCCCCCATCGCTATGCTTACAGTTGATAGTGCTAATGCTGGGGCATCATTAATACCATCGCCTACCATTGCGACATTTTGATATTGTTGTAATAATTCTTTGATTTTATTTACTTTATCTTCTGGCAATAAATTTCCGAAAGCTTTATCAATACCAACCTGTTTTGCTACATATAAGGCAGATTTTTCACTATCGCCGGTAAGCATTACTGGTATGATATTAAGTTCTATTAGTTGCTTTATTGCCAAAGCACTGTCTGGTTTTATTTCATCCATTAATCCTAAAATTCCTGCGACTCCGCTTCCAAAACTAACAACAACGCTTGTTTTCCCTTGAGAAGATAGATTGTCAACATTTTTTTCGTCATCAGCAGTGATAATTTGATGCTCTTTTATAAAACCTAATTTTCCAATATAAATTATTTTATGCTCACAAACCAAGCAATTTGCTGTTGCCCCCTTACCCATGATACTCTTAAATGAATCCACTTTATGTGGTGCATAGCCTGAATTTTGTGCTGCTGATACTATTGCTTGTGCCAATGGATGTTCTGAAAATATCTCAGCACCTGCAGCACAGGCTAAAAGTTCCTCATGGTTAGTTCCGTTTAAGGGAATGATATCGGAAACAATTGGTGTTCCGAAAGTTATGGTTCTGGTCTTATCAAGCCCAATAACTTTTATCTTAGCTAAGGCTTCAAGATATTTCCCACCTTTTACCAATGCACCTTTAGCAGAGGCATTTCCAATTGCAGCATATATTGCTACTGGTGTTGAAATAACCAATGCACACGGACAAGCAATGACTAATACTGAAATAGCTTGTTGCAACCAATGATTCACATCCAATTTCAATATAAAAACTGGAATAATAAACAAAAGCAATGCCAACAATATGATAGAAGGGGTGTAATATTTTGAAAATACTTGAATGAACTTTTGAGCTTCTGATTTATTGGTTTGCGCCTCAAAAGTAAGTCGAACAATTTTTGAAAAAGTAGTATCTGATGATAGTTTGGAGGTTTCAATTTGTATAAACCCATTTTTATTTAGGGTGCCTGCAAAAACAGAATCACCTATCCGTTTATCTTTAGGCATTGGTTCACCTGTTATAGTGGCTTCATCTACTGATGTTTCACCTGAAACAATTTTACCGTCCAAAGGAATCATTTCTCCGGGTTTAACATCACAGATACTACCAATTGGGATTTTATCTATTCCTAATACTTCCTTGCTTACACTTAATGTAGCCGTTTTAGGTGATTTTTTGACTAAATCATCTAAAGCTGATTTGCTGTTTTCAATCCCAATATCTTCTAATCGTTCACCTAAAACGTATAAAACGATTACGACTGCGGCTTCTGGATATTCACGTAAATAAAACGCCCCGATAACTGCAAAAATCATCAGCAAATTAATGCTACTAAATTCAAGTTTGAATAATGATTTCAATCCGTTCCACAACACTTGATACCCTATTCCAAGGATAAATACACCAAATACAATAGGGGCGTAGGGCATTGGGATATTAATATCCATTAATGAGAGTATCTCAAGAGTAATGACTATTACGATGGTTATAGCCAAAAAAATAAATTTTGAATCTTTTACAGGAAGTTTCATCGTCGAAGTTTTGAAGTTTAGTTGATTTAATTGTTAAATTTAAATGGTTAATTACAAGTTAAAAGTGTGTGATGTATTAAAATGATATAGCAAAATATCTCAAAAAACATCAATGTGCATGGCCTCCACCACCTTCGTTTTTAACTAGATGGCTTTGAATGTAATAGGTGCCTTTTATCACAATTTTGGCATTGTTTCTTAAATTCTGTAAAGGTGTAACTTGAACATACCCCAATTGTGAGGTACTCGTTTTAACCTCGATTCGTTGGAAATGGTATTCTTTTTCTTTATGACCGCTTTTATCGTCGTGTTCGTCTCGTTCGTCGTGAGCTTCGTGATTGTGTTCGTCGTGAGCATCGTGATTGTGTTCGTCTTTTTTTGTTGTGGTCTCTTCTTCTAAAACAAAAATAAATTCTCTTCCATCTGCCATTACAACTGCTTCAGTTGGTAGGGCTGTTACGGTATTGATTCCGATATCTATGAGTGCTTTTACGTACATACCTGGTATAAGCATTTGCCTATCATTTATAATATCAGCATGAACTGCAACGGATTTGGTTTCGTTTTCAAATGCTTTTCCGATACTAAATATATTTCCGATGATTTCAGTGTTATTCTGATTCGTGAGAACAAACCGTACATTTTGCCCAATTTTAACTTTTTGAAGGTCGTTCTCATATACCAATAGATCCACGTGCATCTTTGAATTATCAATAATTGTAAATATCGGTTTCCCAGGTTCGGCGTTCGTTCCTATTTTGGTGTTTATTTTGCTAATAAATCCCGAAATTGGAGCCACTATTAATGCTAAAGATGCCTCATTAATATTTAAGATGCTGATTTGTTTTTCTAACGACTGACTACTTGCTTTTTCGGTTTCAAAATCCATTTTTACTTTTTGAAACTGTTTTTTAGAATTGACATCGCCCTCGCTTAGTGATTTTTGCCTTTCAAATTCTGCGGCTAAATATTCCAATGTTTTTTTTGAAATAAGATAATGTTCGTGTAGCTTTACAAATTCTGGGCTTTGCATAGTTGCCAATAATTGCCCTACGGCTACATATTGGCCTTCCACAACGTTAATAGATTTGATTTGCCCCGCAATATATACCGAAACATCCGCTTGGTTTTGCGGTGGTAATTTGGTGTAACCATTTGCATTGATGATTTCACTTAGATTTTTCATTTCAAGATTCCCCAGAGTAATGTTTGAAGCTTTGTACTGATCTTGATTTAGTACAACTTCTTTCATTTCAGATTCGGGATGCTCATTAGACACTTCTTTTGCTGTGGCAATTGATTGTTGTGAAGTATTTTTATTTGTTTGTTTGACATAATAATAGATGCCAATACTTATAATGATGGCAGCTATTAAGGTTGCTGATATAATGAATGACTTTCTCATAGGAGTTTGTTATTGGTTAATAAGATACTGTAAATTGATTGTTGTTTGATTGAAGTTGTGAATGGCTTGGAGGTAATTGCGCTCAATTTCCAAGGAAATTTGCACACTTTGTAGGTATTCGATGTATGATATATCACCACTTTGATACGCCTTGCCAGCATTTGTTAAGATTGAATTCGCATTAGGCAGGGCAGTGTTGGTATAATGATTCATTAAATTTTGGTACGTTTGAAGTAATTTTAATTGCTCCTGAAATTGACTTGTTAACTGTAATTGTAAATAATCCGCGTTTTTTTGTTGGATTTGAATATTCACCTCCGCCGCTTGAATTTTTGCATGGTAATTCCCTCTAAATATTGGAATACTTACACCTCCGATAAACCCTTGAAATTGTGGGATTCCATTAAAGTAAATATTTTGGTCGCCTCTTGTTTGATATCCGGTTAAAGATTGAATAAAGTAACCCACTGTAAAATCAGGCATTAAACTTGACTGTTCCACTTTTTTGCTAACAGAAGCGAGCATAACTTGTTGCAATGCGTACTGTAATTCCTTATTTTGCGTTAGAGCATTCGGATCCATGTATGAACTTGATGAATTACCCAACGTTATGCCAGACGCTAAAGGTGCAAACGATGAATCAATGAAATGAAAATCCGTTTGAATGTTAATTAATGTTTTTAACTTGGACTTTTCAACAAACAATAGCGATGAATTTTGATTTATCATTTGGATTAATTCCTGTTGCTTGGTGATTGCAGTTGTTTTTTCCAACAAGTTTGCCTCCCCGGTTTGGTATTTAAGAGAAGCAGCCTTGACAAATTTTTTCAAAAGACTATCATGTTCATTAAGCAATCTATTTAATCTCATTAGAAATAATGCCTCATTCCAAGATTTACGAATACTAAAATTAATCTCTTGTTTTGTAAGCCCCAACTTTAACTCACTGTTTACAATGGTGGCATTAATTAATTGCTTTTTAGCATTAAAAGCAAAAGGGCTAAAACTTTGGGTAATATTGTAATTTTGGTCAAATAAACGGCTATTAAATTGCCCTAATGTGATACCAATATTCGTTTTAGGGATTTCATAAGCCGTTGATTTGAGTTGATTTTGCATTTTTATTTCTAAATCCCCTGCTTGTATGAGCTGATTATTTTTAAGTCCGTGTTCTATGGCTTGTGTTAGGGTTAATTTAGGTAAGTTTGAGTTTTGTGCATTCACTTGGGTTGAAAATACCATAATTATTCCTAATGTAGCTGTCGTGATAGTCTTCTTTCCAATTCTTGCCCCTTTTTCAAAGTATAGATATAGGATAGGTAATACGATGAGTGTTAAAAGGGTCGCTGTAATTAATCCACCAATAACTACGGTTGCCAATGGTTTTTGAACTTCAGCCCCTGCACTATTGCTTAAAGCCATAGGAATAAATCCTAGAGAAGCTACGGATGCCGTCATAATAACAGGACGCAAACGCACTTTAGTGCCTTCAAGTATGCGTTGAATAACGTCTTCCATGCCTTCCTCTTTTAATTGATTAAAATACCCTATTAAAACGATTCCATTTAATACTGCCACACCGAATAATGCGATAAATCCAACACCAGCCGAAATACTAAAAGGCATATCTCTTAACCATAAAGCGAATACCCCACCAATCGCTGAAAATGGAATCGCAGTAAAAATCAGTAACGATTGAGTAACTGAATGAAACGTGAAATATAATAATACAAATATGAGCAGTAAAGCGATAGGGACTGCAATGAATAAACGCTGGGTTGCTTCCACCAGATTTTCAAATTGACCACCATAAGTTACATAATAGCCTGGCGGTAATTTAAATTGTTGATCTAATTTTTGTTGTATTTCATTCACAACGGTTTTTACATCCATTCCACGCACATTAAACCCGATGACAATTCGCCTTTTGCCATTTTCCCTACTGATTTGCATTGGTCCCAATTCATATTGAATAGCCGCTACTTGTTCTAATGGTATTTGATTCCCAGAGGGTAGATTAATATAAAGATTTTTTAAATGAGTTATATCAGTCCTATATTCTGAATCCAAACGCAGGACCATGTCGAAACGTTTTTCGCCTTCATATATGACACCTGCTTTTTCCCCCGCAAAACCAACCCTGATAACTTTGTTTAAGTCTTCAATATTTAATCCATACAAGGCTAATTTATCTTTATCGTAACGAACAGTTATTTGGGGCAATCCTGAAACGCGTTCTACTTTCCCGTCTGTAATTCCTTTTATATTTTTAATTAGGTTTAAGACTTCATCCCCTTTGCTTACCAGCATATCAATATCTTCTCCAAATATTTTAATTGCTACATCACTACGTACTCCAGTCATCAATTCATTGAATCTCATCTGGATAGGTTGAGAAAATTCTGTGGTGGCACCAGGTATTTCTTCTAATACCTTTTCCATTTTAGCCATCAATTCTTCTTTTGTTTTGGCAGATGTCCACTCACTTTTATCTTTTAAGAGAATGATCATATCACCTGCTTCCATGGGCATTGGGTCTGTTGGAATTTCTGCACTTCCTATCTTAGTTACGACCATAATCACTTCTGGAAAATTATCTTTCAGTAGTTTCTCCGCTTTGGTTGTTGATTCAATTTCTTGGGATAATGAACTACCTGAAGCGATAATTAAATGTGTAGCCATATCCCCTTCGTCTAAGGTTGGGATAAATTCCCCCCCAAAACTATTAAATATATAAAATGAAATAACCAATAGTCCAAGTGCAAATAGTACAACCCATGCTTTGATTTTAAGTGCGAAAAGTAATACGGGTTCATAAATTGCTTGAAAGAAATCAATAATTTTATCACTAATAGTTTTATCGTGTGAAATTTGTTTTTTTAATACCAATGAGGACATCATTGGTACATAGGTAATTGATAATATAAAAGCCCCTAAAATTGCAAAAGACACTGTTTGCGCCATAGGTCCAAACATTTTGCCTTCAATGCCTACTAACGCTAAAATAGGTAGGTAAACAATTAAGATAATGATTTCCCCAAAGGCCGCTGTGCTACGTATTTTAGTAGCCGATTGGTACACAATTTCATTCATTTGTTGGGATGATAGCCTGTTATTGGTAATATTGGATTCAACGTGCAGTCGGTGAATAATGGCTTCAACTATGATAATTGCTCCATCGACAATTAGTCCAAAGTCAATGGCTCCCAAGCTCATTAAATTTCCACTAATACCAAATAGATACATCATACTAATAGCAAAAAGCAAGGATAGTGGTATTACAGATGCGACTACCAATCCAGCCCTCCAATTCCCAAGCAACAAGACTAAAACGAAAATGACTATTAAAGCTCCTTCAATTAAGTTTTTTTCAACAGTGTTTATTGCTCTGTTTACTAATTGGGTGCGGTCAATAAAGGCTTCGATACTGACCCCTTCTGGTAACGATTTACTAATCTGGGTCATTTTTTCCTTCACTTTATTTACCACCTCAGCACTGTTCTCCCCTTTAAGCATCATGACCATACCGCTCACTTGTTCACCGTTTCCATCTTTCGTTACTGCTCCATAGCGAACACTACTCCCAATTTTTACAGTTGCAACATCCCGAACGAGAATCGGAATACCATTTTGGTTTTTAACAACAATTTTCTTGATATCCTCAATTCCGGATACCATTCCTATTGCTCGGATAAAATAAGCATACGGTTTTTTATCTATATAAGCTCCCCCCGTGTTCTCATTGTTTTTTTCCAATGCGTTAAATAGTTCTACCATTGTAATATCCATACTTTTTAGTTTGTTTGGATCTACTGATACTTCATATTGTTTGAGGATGCCTCCTAATGTGTTAACCTCTACGACTCCGGGAGTGCCTAATAATTGAGGGCGAATAATCCAATCTTGAATCGTGCGTAATTCTGTGGCAGAGTATTTTTTTTCAAACCCTTTCTTAGGAAACACTACATATTGGTATATTTCTCCCAGACCCGTGCTTACAGGTGATAATTCAGGAGTGCCTAATCCCTTAGGAATTGAATTTTCTGCTTCCTTTAATCGTTCTGAAATTTGCGCTCTAGCCCAATAAAGATCAACGTTTTCTTCAAAGACCACTGTTACGACACTTAATCCAAAACGACTAATAGAACGTAATTCTACAATTTTGGGAATGGGCTTTACAGCTAATTCAATAGGATAGCTAATAAATTGCTCTACCTCTTGAGTTGCTAAAGTGGGCGAGCTAGTTATGATTTGTACCTGATTATTGGTAATATCCGGTAAAGCATCAATAGGTAGTTTCATTAATGAATAACAACCAACCGCAATCAGCCCCAATATGAATAAGCCTGTAATAAACTTATTCATTATACTGAAATAAATTATTCTATCTAACATTTAGGGTAAAAATAGAGAATGGACACACTTTCAAAAGTATCACCTTACAGATTTTGAGAATAGATTTTACGAACTGATTTAGAAAATCTACTTTGAGAAGAACTGCAAAAAGTTATGCAGAAACGAGATGCTTGTAAAAGCAAGCATTACAGGTAGCAAAGAAAAGCTAACCACTTTGGAACTTAGGAAGGAAATCTAAAATTAAATCAATTTAACAGGCGACATTGTGCTATGCACAAGCTATAACCATAGGAATAGGGAAGGGGAGGAATTGAATACGATTGTAAAGAAGATTTTTTGCTACATAAAATATATACATCTTCTTGAAAAAATGATAAAACAGTTGGTAGAATAAACTGTATAAGTAACTGAAATGAGATTTTTAGCTCAAAACGAGTTTCATATTGTTCTGATAATTTAAGGGTTACAACTTCCTCTTGACAACAATTACAACTTTTATCATTTGAAAATGAGTGTTCAGATGAAAAAGTTAATTTATCATTTTTTTGATCAATATTTCTCGAATGTAATACGCTAACTGATTTTACATCGTGTTGGCAGGCATCAAATGAAGTAGGATTTTGAGATTTTCTACAAGGTTGAGCGTTGGGTAAAAAAGAAATATTTTGTGTAGCATTACAAACACATAATCGTTTATAAAGGCTAATTCCCGGCGTAAATATAGCCAGAATTAGAATTAAAACCCAAACAGTAATGTATTTAATGCTTTGCATTTTTGTTTTAAAATTATCAACTGCAAATTTAGATAAAATTTTATTACAAAATATAATGAATCTACATTAAAAGTTATGCACATTTTGAAATTTGATGATTGAAAATTATCTCAAATTAAATATATTCCACAATGGTCATATTATTATTGTGATAATGTAGCGTGCTTTACAGATTTACCTGAATCCGGTAAAATGGGGTTAATTGATGGCAATGGGCGAGCGACTTTTACGATGGATGTGTCTCCAAATAAAACACCCGGCATCGGATATTTCACTCTTTGCATCTGGAAAGACGATAATGTAAACGATTGCAAAGAAATTACGTTTAACTACAAAGTAGTACCTACTTCCATGGAAGAATCACAATACGCCACGCAGTTACAAGTGTATCCCAATCCAGCAAACGAAACGCTTACCGTGTCAGCATCCATCGGAAGTTTAACAATTCAAAGCCTCAGCATCATTGATGTAATGGGTAAAGAAGTAATCCAGTCTACCCAAAATAATATTCCAACAAATTTGAATATCTCTCATTTGGCAACTGGAATCTATTTGCTCAAAGCAATAGATAATGACGGCAAATTGACTACCCAGAAATTCGTGAAAAACTAGTAATTACCCCGTTTAATTGTTTTACTGAAAAATTCAAGCAAAATAACCAACCTGAGTAGTTACAAGCCTTTAGTATAATACCCACCATAGTCTGTGGGTATTTTTGTACCTGCTCACTCCATAATTTATCTGATAAGCTACTTAGAACTTACACCCAAACAAGCCTCCAGTATCGGTATCATCTAATTCCAAACGGATGTAGTCTTGAATATTTAGCTTTTGTAAATCGTATTCGGTGGTTACTTTGTGGAGGTCGTCGGAATTTAGTGTCATAATATACCGATAACCATGTGTCACCGCCTCCTGATGTACTAATTCTATCGCTTTTCCTATTTGACGACTATCTACACCATCAAACATTAAACTATCATGTATCAATATTCGAGGTGATACTTTCTTCTTTGACCATAAATAAGCCAAAGTTAGGTCATAGCAAAACGTTTTCATTATTTTATTACGACCATCACTCCTACCTCCTTGAATCTGAATATCAAATTTATATCCATTATTATTAAGGTCAATAATCAATTGCCCTGGTGCTTCATGCAACACTTCTGAATAAAGATTAAACTGTCGAATTGCTTCTTCCCTATTCGTTTTTCGCTCTTGATAATCTTTGTCGGCAGATTCTTTCAAATTTTCTAATTCAATTGTAATCCGACTTTTGCGTTCCTCATATTCCTTTAAATGGTTTAGTTTATAGAGAATCTCTCCTAAGGAAGTCTTTAATAGTGAAAGCTCATTTTGAAGTCGATTATAATCATCCAGAGCTTTATGAGTAGCTAAGATATTGAGTAATTCAGCTCGCTTAGCATCTAATTGTTCTAAATCACTTTTAGATTTTAAAATCAATGAAGTAAGACGATCAATTTCTGATTTTAGAAACCGCTTTCGATTCTGGATTACTTCTTGATGAAAAAAAGCCGCATCTTCATATCGTTTTTTAACCATTTCCGGTATTTCAACTGTCGCTGAAGCATATAATCTATCGAATAATTTACCATCAATAGCAGGTATATTATCATTGTCGGTCTCATACATTAGTAAAAGTTGGTTATTATGAAATAAGGATTGATTAATATTACTTATTTCGACTGTAATATTATCTGCTTCCTTCTGGGTAATTTCATATTGAGGTAATACACGAAAGTTGCGAAGATTCGCTTCTAATCGCCCAATTTTCCCCTCCAGAATTATTCGCTCTGCTTCCAATTTCCCCTGAGTAGCAGATTCTTTATTAACCTCCTTTATTCCTTTAATCAAATCAGCCGTCTTTTTTTCTTGTTCTTTCTTCTGACTTAATTCACGTGCATACTCCCAACCAAGATCCAAAAGATAAGTATTATACACTTGTTTCTGCCAAACTTTTTCTTGTTTGAAGGTTTCAAAAGGTGAGTTATATGCTTCTTGACCATTACGAATAAAAAATTGAATTAATGACCGAAAAGTTGGGCTCTGTGTTTCAGGTTCTTTTGGCAAATTAAAACATAGCTGTCCTAAAATTTTATTCCATTCTTCTTTAGAAATCTCAATCCCCCCATCAATATTAGCTTGCCCAACTTCTGCCAAATGATTCCAATCTTGAACCTCACCCCCTAAAATAATTTTATTTGAGCTAACTCGACGTGAAGCTATAATTTGACGACCATCCAATTGCATATCTAAAGAAAATTCCCAATTAGATAAATAACTTGACTTTAGAGTTTCAGAAATAAGGTCGCCCCCCAAAACATAATGAATAATATCTATTAAACTCGACTTCCCCGCACCATTTCGAGACTGTCGCTCTGATGATTGCTCATGGCGATTAGCTATCACCAAATTAAGTCCGGGCTTTATCCCTACTAATGGTTTGAACCGACCGTCATTTGCTTTTACTGCCTGAATCATAGTTGCTCTTTTTAATTAAACCGTCTTCTAAAT
>Ga0075163_10010185_pt1 | contig 12308 bp, 9 predicted proteins | sample JI1023141ADNA_FD_71478 | JGI IMG/M metagenome (GOLD analysis project Ga0075163, IMG submission 71478) | Wastewater effluent complex algal communities from Wisconsin, to seasonally profile nutrient transformation and Carbon sequestration -... | ecosystem: Engineered > WWTP > Effluent > Algae...
GTCGTCGACCTCACCGGCGGTGGCAACTGCGGCTGGACCGGCCCGTCGAAGGGCGGGAACATGTGCGTCTTCGACCCGCAGACCAAGAACAGCGGCTTCGTGCTCGAGCTCGCGTACATCGACGTTTAGCACCGACAAGGAGAGAACATGCAACTTCACTGGCGAACTCTGATCGTCTCCCTGCTACTCGCATCCACCTCGCTGTTCCTGATGCCCGCATACGGCGCACCCGCCCGGACGCTCGACTCGGCGCCGGCGGTGGACCTGCCCGGCCCGGACAGCGCCGCCCCCCGCGCTGGCCGCGAGGAACGCGTCTCGCACGCAGCGCCGGGCGCCTGGGCTGGCCTGAACCTGACCGCTGCCGCGGGCGAAACGCCGGCTTGTGGACAAAATGAGGAGTACAAAGAATGTGGTTCAGCGTGCCCCCCCACCTGTAAAGTCCCGAGCCCGGGGCCATGCACCCAGCAGTGCGTGAGCGCCTGCTTCTGCAAGCCGGGGTTTGTCCGCAACCAGTCAGGAAAATGTGTGAAGCCTGGCAAGTGCCCCAAACAAGCGCAGTAGGCGCAGACAGAGCACCGCGAGCGGGGTCGCGTGTCGCAGCCCTGCTGGAGGCGGTCGGGCGGGGGTATGTCGCGGTCGCGTTCACCGGCGCCCATGCCAACCCGCTCGGCCCGGAGATCATGTTCCCCGCGGCGATCATGCAACCACCGCTGCATGGGGTCGGTTTGGCGTCATCGCGCCCGTTCCGCCCGGAGCCTCGCGGGGCCATCTGGAGATCGCCAGGCCGGCACCCACCGTGGACATGCCGGAGTATCTGGGCCCACAGCTCAGGGCTTGCGCCACAGCTCGCCGGTGAACGAGAAGCCGAGGACCATCAGCGGGAGGCCCTGGTGGACCTCCTGGCCGGCGCGGTAGCGGCTCTTGACCCACCACTGGGCCACGAAGTAGAGGGTCGGCTTGGTGAAGCGGCGGCCCGGGCGGTCCTTGAAGGAGTAGGAGACGAGCGGGCCGACGCGGGCGCTGTCGTTGTCGCTGTTGACCTTGTCGCCGAGCTCGTAGGTGCCCTCGGGGTAGAAGATATGATAGTAGGTCGCGCGCACGCCGGCGTTGAGGCGGATCTTCGCGTTGGTGTACAGGAGGTCGGTGTCGTTGCTGACGAACCAGCCCTTGCCGGGGGCGAGGATGTCGTGGCGCAGGTCGTAATAGACGTCGTTGGGCGCCGGCAGCTTGATCATGTTGTGAAAGAAGATGACCTCGTCGCGCAGCGCGATCGGGCCGAACTTGACCTGGAACAGCGCCGAGAGCTCGGCCTGACCGCCGTAGGTGTTGATGCCCTGCTTGGCGTCGGCGCGGCCGTTGATGGTGTCGGGGCCGTAGTCGTCGCGCGGCGAGTCGAACGCGTGGGGCTTGAACTTCTGGCTGCCGTAGTAGCCGACGAAGTAGTAGCTGGCGCGGAGCTGAAGGATCGCCAGGGGGACCAGCATCAGCGTCGGGCCGATGCGGGTGATCGAGGGGGCGAAGGTCGGCGTGATGCCGAGGCCGAAGTAGGTGTCGTCCCAGAGCTTGCCGGTGCGCGCGCTCAGGCGCCGGCGGTACATCAGCGCGAAGCGGTCCTCGAGGCCGAGCGGGTTGACCCGCAGCACCAGCGCGTTGCTGTAGATCAGGCGGTGGCGCGGCATCGGCTCCACGATCACCGGGGCGCTCGGGTCCGGCACCACCGCGGGCGGCGGATCGGGCGGCGGCTCGGTGCGCACCGCCGGCAACGGCAGCTCGGCGACGGCGGGCTCCGGCGCGGGCTCGGTCGCGGGCTCGGGCGCGGGGGCGGCGGGATCGGTCGGGGGCGGGACCAGCACGTCGCCCGGCGGGCCCGGGTCCGGCGTCGGCGGGCCGGGGGTCGCGGGCGTGACACCCGGCGCGGGCGCGCTGCCGGGGGCGGGCGCAGGCGCGGGCACGAGAGGCGCGGGGCCTGCGGTCGGCGCGGGGGCGACCCCGGGGGTCGGGGCGGGCGCGGGGGTCGGCGTGGCGCCGGGGGCCGAGGTGGTCCCGGGGCCCGATGGGGTCCCGGGGGCCGGCGCGGCGGAGGCGGGGGCGGCCGCGAGGAGCGCCGAGGCGAGGGCCAGCGGGAGAGAGGGCCAGGCACGCGAACACGTCATCGCAGCCAATGTCGCACGGGCGCCACCTGCGGCGATACACCCAAACCGCGGGGCGCTCTGTCCCAAGAGACATGAAATCGATCTCGCGCCCGGTGCGGTCGCCCGCGCGGGCGTTCGGGCGTGGCGGCCGGGGCGACGTCGGTGTGCGACGTCGTCGGGCGTGGGGGCGCTGCGTCGCGGGGCGGGTCAGGTGCGGCGGAGGTATCGGCCAGCGCCGCGCTCGACGCGGAGGTCGCCGTTTTTGAACTGTACGCGGCCGGCGACGACGGTGTGGGTGACGGCGCCCTGGATCTCGAAGCCCTCGAAGATGTTGCGGTCGCAGTTGTGGCGGTGGGTGGCGGCGGAGATGACCGAGCGCGGGGTCGGGTCGTAGACGAACAGGTCCGCGTCGGCGCCGACGAGGATCGCGCCCTTGCGCGGGTAGAGGCCGAAGATCTTGGCGGGGCGGGTGCAGCAGGCGTCGACGAACTGCTGCAGCGTCAGGCGGCCGGTGGCGACGCCGTAGGTGTACATCAGCGGCATGCGGTTCTCGATGCCGGCGGCGCCGTTGGGGATCTTCGTGAAGTCGTGCCGGCCCATCTCTTTCTGGTCGTGCTGGCGAAACGGGCAGTGGTCGGTGGCGACGGTGTGGATGAGGCCGCAGCCGAGCGCGTTCCACAGCACGTCCTGGTGGCCGCGCGGGCGGATCGGCGGGCTCATCACGAACGCGGCGCCCTCGAAGTCGGGGCGGTCGTAGACCGAGTCGTCGAGCAGCAGGTACTGCGGGCAGGTCTCGACGTAGACGAGCTGGCCGTCCTGGCGCGCGCGGACGACCGCGTCCATCGACTCCTTGCAGGTCAGGTGCACGATGTAGATCGGCTGGCCGGCGCACTTGGCCAGCATGATCGCGCGGCCGGTCGCCTCGCCCTCGACCCACGACGGCCGGCTCTCGGCGTGGTGGCGCGGCAGCGTCTTGCCCTGGGCGACCAGCTTGCGCTGCAGCGCCTGCACGGCGAGGCCGTGCTCGCAGTGCGCGGTGACCAGCGCGCCGAGGCTGGCGGCGGTGTCGATGACGCCGATCATCTCGTCGTCGTCGACCCCGATCGCGCCGGTGTAGGCCATGAACACCTTGAACGAGCTGATGCCGTCCTCCGCGTGGACGCGGCGCATCTCCTGCTCGACCTGCTCGCCGTACCAGGTCACGGCCATGTGGAAGCCGTAGTCGGCGCAGGCCTTTTGCGCGTTGTTCATCCAGAAGTCGCGGGCCTCGATCAGGCTCTGGTTTCTGCTCGGGATGATGAAGTCGAGGATCGTCGTGGTCCCGCCGGCGATGCCGGCGGCGGTGCCGGTGAAGAAGTCGTCGGCGCTCAAGGTGCCCATGAACGGCAGCTCCATGTGCGTGTGCGCGTCGATGCCGCCGGGGAACACGTACTGGCCGGAGGCGTCGACGACCTCGACGCCCATCGGCGCCTCGAGGCCCGGACCTATCGCCCTGATGACGCCGTCCTGGCAGTACACGTCCGCGACGTACTGGTCGAGGGCGGTGACGATGGTGCCGTTGCGGATGAGTACGCCGGACGTCATGGGGTGCTTGCTCCGAGGTGGCTGCGGTGATCTTCAGGGGCGGACGAGCTCGGCGTAGGCGTCGGGGCGGCGGTCGCGGTAGAACTGCCAGGTCTGGCGGACCTCGTCGATCTGCGCGAGGTCGAGGTCGGCGACGACGAGCTCGTCGTCGTCCTCGCTGGCCTCGGCGAGGAACTTGCCGCGCGGGTCGACGAAGTAGCTGGTGCCGTAGAACTTGCCGATGTTCCACGGGGCCTCGGTGCCGACGCGGTTGATCGCGCCGACGAAGTAGCCGTTGGCGACGGCGTGGGCGGGCTGCTCGAGCTTCCACAGGTACTGGCTGAGGCCGGCGACCGTGGCGCTGGGGTTGAACACGATCTCCGCGCCGTTGAGGCCGAGGGCGCGGGCCCCCTCCGGGAAGTGGCGGTCGTAACAGATGTACACGCCGATCGTGGCGAACTGGGTGCGAAACACCGGGTAGCCGCCGTCGCCGGGCTTGAAGAAGTACTTCTCCCAGAAGCCGGAGGTCTGCGGGATGTGCTGCTTGCGGTACTTGCCGAGGTACTTCCCGTCGGCGTCGATCACGGCGGCGGTGTTGTAGTACACGCCGCGCATGTGCTCCTCGTAGAGCGGGACGACGATCGCCATGCCGTGCTTCTTGGCGAGCTCGGCCATGATGTGGGTCGTCGGGCCGGGGATCGCCTCGGCGGCGGCGTACCAGCGGCGGTCCTGGCTCGGGCAGAAGTACGGCCCGTTGAAGATCTCCTGCAGGCAGAGGATCTGCACGCCCCTGGCGGCGGCGGCCTCGATGAAGGGGATGTGCTTGTCCAGCATGGCCTGCTGGATCCGGGCGACGGGGAGGCTCTCGTCGTTGAGGGGGTTCGCGCACTGAATAAGGCCGCAGCGGACGGTCGGGCTCATGGAATTCCTCGGTCCGCGACTTTATCCGAAGCCAGGCTGCAGGAGCAAGGCGGCCCGAAGGCGCTGGAGGAGAGCGCTGGAGCAGCGCGCCGCGGGGGCGCCCCGTCCGCATGCCCGTGACCTGGCCTGTCCGCGGGCGGGGGCCGGCGCTTCACCTCTCTCTTGCATGTCGCCAGCGTCCGGCTGTACTACTCACGCTGTGCTGCAGCCGGGTGGCCTCGCTCGCCCAGGCTCCGGCTCGTGGAGACGTCCGAACGGACGCCTCTGAACACTGTTTTGCACCCGTAGACCGCCCCTGGAGACCAACATGCTTCGCTTCAACTTCGCTTCCCTCTGTCTTGGGTCCTTCGCCCTGCTCGCCGCGCTGCCCGGCTGCGGCGACCGCAAACCGCAGGAAGACGCGACCGCCGGCGCCGAGTCGTCGGGCGACAGCTCGTCGACCGAGCCGCCGACGCCGACCGGCGGGATGACGTCGCAGTCGACGGGTCCGGACACGCCGACGACGACGGCGGGGTCGATGAGCGGGAGCGACAGCGGCGAGGACCCGACGACGACGACGGCGACGACGGGCGAGGCCTGCGCGGACCCGGAGGGCCAGCCCAACGACGCGGTGTGCAAGGACACCAGCAACTGCGGGTGCGCGTCGGAGAAGTGCTTCATCGTGCCGTTCTTCAACGGCTTCTGCGGCGAGTGCCTGGTCGACGCCGACTGCTCGGGCGGCGGCTGCTCGGTGCCGAACCCGATCGCCATGAAGGGCTCGACCTGCAACAAGGGCGAGGCCGGCGCGGGCTGCGAGACCAGCGCCGTCTGCTCCGACCCGGCCAACGGCGTGTGCGGCAAGCTGCTCGACGTGCCCGGCATCATCACGGTGTCGACCTGCGGTGAATGTGCCAGCAACGCCGACTGCGCCGACCCGGCGCTCGCCAACTGCACGCCGACCTACGACGTCATGAACTTCAGCGGCCAGTACGTCTGCGTCGCCGACGCCTCGGTGCCGCAGGACGGCGGCTGCAACCTCGCGCCCGACGAGAACGACAACCCGGTCGGCAACACGGCCTGCATGTCGGGCTTCTGCGGGACCGCCGACGTCATGGGCATCCTCAAGCTCGGCGTGTGCGGCGAGTGCAACTCGGACGCCGACTGCGTGGCGATGGACAAGAAGACGTGCACGGCCGCGGTCGTCGACCTCAACGCCGCGGCGTTGATCGGCTCCGTCTGCATGTGAACGCGCGCCGGTGCGCCGGCGCGTTGGAGCAAGCGGCGTCCAGGGCGACCCTGGGCGCCGCTTCGCTGTTGCGGCCGCCGGCGGGCGGTGCGACCCTGCGCGTATGCGAATTGGCCTGCCTTTCGTCGCCCTGACCGCGCTCTTCATCCTGTCGACGGCGTGCGGCGGCGACCAGGACCCGGGTTCGAAGACCACCACGACGCTGACGGCGACGTTCCCGGAGTCGGGGACCTTCGGCGAGGGTACGACCTCGGCGGGTAGCGATCCGACGTCGATGACGACGCCGACGACGGTCACGACCACGCCGACCACCGGCGACGCGACGACCGCGGTCGACCCGACCACCGGGGCCGACCCGAGCCTGCCGGACACGATCAGCGGGACCGTCACCACCGAGGTCGACGACACCGGCCCGGTCAGCGACAGCGAGTTCACCACAGCCGACCCGAACTGCGGCGACCAGCCGCCGAATCAGCCGCAGAACAGCGTGTGCTCGGACCCGAGCGGCTGCGGCTGCGCGTCGAACAAGTGCTTCATCGTCCCGTTCTTCAACGGCTCCTGCGGCGAGTGCCTGGAGGACGCCGACTGCGACGGCGGCGGCTGCACGGCGCCCAACCCGATCCAGGGCGTCGGCGCGGTCTGCAACAACGGCGAGGCGGGCGCCGGCTGCGAGACGAGTGCCGTCTGCGCCGACCCCAACCACGACATCTGCGCCGAGGTCCTCGATGTCCCGGGCATCATCACGGTGTCGACCTGCAGCGCCTGCGCGGACAACAGCGACTGCCCGGCCAACGCGGCCAACTGCACGCCCGTCTACGACATCGCGGGCTTCACCGGCGTGTTCGAGTGCGTCCCCGACGGCTTCGTGCCGGACGGCCAGGGCTGCAGCCTGACCCCCGACAACAACGACGACCCGCTCGGCGACGAGGCGTGCGCGTCCGGCTCCTGCGGCGCGGCCGACATCATGGGCGTGTTCATGATCGGCGTGTGCGGCGAGTGCAACAGCGACGCCGACTGCCAGCAGCTGGGCCTCGACTCCTGCGATCCGCCCCAGATCGACATCAACAGCGGGGACGTGTTCCCGGCGACCTGCTTCTGAGGTCACGCGTCGCGGGCACGGGCGCGGACCCGCGGGCGCGGGTATGCTGCGCCCCGCATGTCCGCATACAAGTCGCTCCGCCAGTGCGTCGACGACCTCGAGCGCCACGGCCACCTGCGACGCGTCGACGCGGAGGTCGACCCGCACCTCGAGGCCGCGGAGGTCCAGCGCCGCGTGTACCAGGCCGGCGGCCCCGCGCTGCTGTTCACGCGCGTCCGCGGCTGCCGGTTCCCGATGGTCAGCAACCTGTTCGGGACGATGGAGCGCATGCGCTTCATGTTCCGCAGCACCCTGGAGGGCGTGCGCACGCTCGTCGCGGTGCGCACCGACCCCGGGGCCGTGGCGCGCCGGCCGTGGCGCTTTTTAAAGCTGCCGTTCACGGCCCTGCACGCGCTGCCGAAGTTCTCGCGGCGCGGGCCGGTGCTCGCGCACGAGGCCCGCATCGAGGACCTGCCGCAGCTGGTCTCGTGGCCGCAGGACGGCGGGGCGTTCATCACGCTGCCGCAGGTGTACAGCGAGGACCCGGCGCGGCCGGGCTGGGCGCGCTCGAACCTGGGGATGTACCGCGTGCAGCTGTCGGGCGGGCGATACGCCCAGAACCGCCAGATCGGCCTGCATTATCAAATTCACCGCGGGATCGGCGTGCATCATGCGGCGGCGATCGCCCGCGGCGAGCGGCTGCGCGTCAACATCTTCGTCGGCGGCCCGCCGGCGCTGACCGTCGCCGCCGTGATGCCGCTGCCGGAAGGATTACCCGAGCTCGCGTTCGCGGGCGCGCTCGGCGGGCGCCGCGTGCGGATGATCCGCCGGGACGCGCGCGAGCTGCCGTTCGCGGCCGAGGCCGACTTCGTGATCACCGGGACGATCGAGCCGGACCTGCGCCTGCCCGAGGGCCCGTTCGGCGACCACCTCGGCTATTACAGCCTGACGCACGACTTCCCGGTGCTCGCGGTCGACCGCGTGTATCACCGCAGCGACGCGATCTGGCCGTTTACCGCGGTCGGCCGCCCGCCGCAGGAGGACACCGGCTTCGGCGCGCTGATCCACGAGATCACCGGCCCGGTGATCCCCGCGGTGCTGCCCGGGATCCACGCGGTCCACGCGGTCGACGCCGCCGGCGTGCACCCGCTGCTGCTGGCGATCGGCAGCGAGCGCTACGTGCCCTACGCGCCGCGCCGCCAGCCGCAGGAGCTGCTGACGCTGGCCAGCGCGGTGCTCGGCCAGGGCCAGATGTCGCTCGCCAAGTATCTCTTGATAATTGCCCACGAGGACGCGCCGGGGCTCGACATCCACGACATCGCGGCGTTCCTGCGCCACCTGCTGGCGCGCGTCGACTGGCGCCGCGACCTGCACTTTCATACGCGCACGACCATCGATACCCTCGACTATTCGGGCAGCGGCCTCAACGAGGGCTCGAAGGTCGTGATCGCTGCGGTCGGCGAGCCGCTGCGCGCGCTGCCGGTCGAGGTGCCCGTGGACCTGCACCTGCCGGACGGCTTCACGGCGCCGCGGGTGTGCCTGCCGGGCGTGTTGGCGGTCCAGGCGGACCCCCACACCCACGCGCCGGACGCGGCCCGCCGCCTGTGCGCGGCGTTCGACGAGCGCGCGCCGATCAACGCGTTCGCGCTGGTGGTGCTCGTCGACGACAGCGAGTTCACCGCGCGCAACCTGCGTAACTTCCTGTGGGTGACCTTCACGCGGTCGAACCCGGCGGTCGACATCGACGGCATCGGCGCGGAGCAGGTCCACAAGCACTGGGGCTGCCGCGGGTCGCTGGTGATCGACGCGCGCCGCAAGCCGCACCACGCGCCGCCCTTGATAGAAGACCCGGACGTGTCGCGCCGCGTCGACGCGCTGGCCGCCCCGGGCGGGCCGCTGCACGGCATCTTCTGATTAACAACAAATATGGAGAGCGACCCCTTGTCGCGCGCGCCCCTGACCGCTATCAGGGCGACATGCGACACGATGTCCTCCTCGTCACCAGCACGCTGCTCCTGTCCTGCGCCTCCGACCCCGCGGGCACCACGGCCGACGCCTCCGAGTCCGGCGGCACGTCGGCGGCCACCGGCGATACGGGCGCGACGTCCGGCACCACCGACACCACCGGCGCCAGCGGGATCGCGGCCCCGACCACGACGGGCGGCGAGGCTGGCTCCGGGGACATGTCCGAGGGGACAGCCAGCAGCGCCGACGCGAGCAGCGGCGACGGCGAGAGCGACAGCGGCGGCGAGAGCAGCAGCACGGGCGGGCCGACGCAGGACCTCGTGGCGGTCGCGCACACGCGCGAGTTTCGCGGGACGTGGGTCGCCACGGTCAGCAACATCAACTTCCCGGCCAGCCAGGGCCTGTCGGCGCAGGAGCAGCAGGACGACCTGCGGGCGATGTTCGACGCGATCGCGGCGGCCGGGCTGAACGCGGTGGTGCTGCAGGTGCGGCCGGAGTCGGACGCGCTGTACGCCTCGGCGATCGAGCCGTGGAGCCGCTACCTGACCGGCACGCAGGGCGAGGACCCGGGCTACGACCCGCTCGAATACGCGGTCGCGCAGGCGCACCTGCGCGGGCTCGAGCTGCACGCGTGGTTCAACCCGTACCGCGCCAAGGCCAGCGCCGGCTCGAAGGCCGCCGCCAATCACATCTCGAAGACGCTCCCCGAGTACGCGTACACCTACGGCAACTTCGTGTGGATGGACCCGGGTGCGCAGCCGGTGCAGGACCAGCTCGTGGACGTGATCGCCGACGTCGTGACCCGCTACGACGTCGACGGCGTGCACTTCGACGATTACTTCTATCCGTACCCGAACGGCGACGCGTTCCCGGACCAGAGCACATATATGGCCTACACGGCGGGCGGCGGGCAGCTCGGGCTCAAGGACTGGCGCCGCGACAACGTCAACCGCATGGTCGAGCGGGTCGGCGCGGCGGTGGCGGAGCTGCGGCCGTCGGTGCGCTTCGGCATCAGCCCGTTCGGCATCTATCGCCCGGGCATCCCGCCGGGCATCAACGGCCTCGATCAATACGACGCGATCTACTCCGACCCGCTGCGGTGGATGGAGGAGGGCTGGCTCGATTACCTCGCGCCGCAGCTGTACTGGCCGAGCACCCAGAAGGCGCAGGCCTACGGCGTCCTGATCGAGTGGTGGACGAGCATCGCCACCGGCGGGCGCTACATCTTCGCCGGCAACTACCTGAGCAAGCTCGGCGACGGCGACGCGTGGACGATCGACGAGTTCGTGACCCAGGTCGACCTCAGCCGCGAGCTCCACGCCGAGGGCTCGCAGGGCAACATCTGGTACAACGTGGCCCCGATCCTCGGCAACAAGCAGGGCGTCGCCGATCTTTTTAAAGACGAGATCTACGCGACGCCGGCCCTGACGCCGCCGATCGCGGCGCTCGTCGACGATGTGGTGGCTCCGCCGTGGGTCGAGGTCGCGGACGCGAGCGCGACCGTCACGCACGACGATCCGGCGAGCTTGCGCGCGTGGGTCGTGTATCGCGACGAGGGCGGGGGGTGGATCCTCGATCGCGTGGTCGCGCCGCTCGAACCGTCCGTCGCGCTGACGCCCGGGACATGGGCGATCAGCGCGGTCGCTCGCAGCGGGGTCGAGAGCCTGGGCGTGCGCGTCACGGTGCCCTGATCGAGTTCAATGGCCGGGCCGCGCGCCGGACCTCGACCCCGGTCGGCGCGTTCCTGCGCGTCGGGCCTCGCGCCCGGCCTGGCCGGCGTCCTGGGCCCGGCCCGAGGCGCGGGCGACGACGCGGCGGCGCGGCGAATCGGCGCCACGTTGTCAGGGACCCCCGCGGGGCGTGATAAGGGGGCGTTCGAGCGGACGCTTCGTCCGCCAACATCGTCCCCGGAGTGAAGCGATGTCCGACAAGCCCGAGTATGTGCCGCCGAAGGTGTGGAGCTGGAACAAGGCCAGCGGCGGAGCGTTCGCCGCGATCAACCGACCGATCGCGGGTCCGACCCACGACAAGGAGCTGCCGGTCGGGCGTCATCCGCTGCAGCTCTACTCGCTGGCCACGCCCAACGGCGTGAAGGTCACCGTGATGCTCGAGGAGCTGCTCGCGCTCGGGCACAGCGGCGCGGAGTACGACGCCTGGCTGATCAAGATCAACGACGGCGATCAGTTCGGCAGCGGGTTCGTCGACGTGAACCCGAATTCGAAGATCCCCGCGCTGATGGATCGCAGCGGCGAGGTCCCGGTCCGCGTCTTCGAGTCCGGCGCCATCTTGCTGTATTTGGCCGAGAAGTTCGACGCGTTGGTGCCGCGCGGCGCGGCGCGGGCCGAGTGCCTGTCCTGGCTGTTCTGGCAGATGGGCGCGGCGCCGTACCTCGGCGGCGGATTCGGCCACTTCTACGCGTACGCGCCGGTCAAGATCGAGTACGCGATCGATCGCTTCGCCATGGAGGTGAAGCGCCAGCTCGACGTGCTCGACCGCCGCCTGGCCGACCACGCCTACCTCGCCGGCGACGAGTATTCGATCGCCGACATCGCGGTGTGGCCGTGGTACGGCAACCTGGTCAAGGGCCTGATCTACGGGGCGGGCGAGTTTCTGCAGGTGCAGGATTACAAGCACGTCCAGCGCTGGACGGACACGATCGCCGACCGGCCCGCGGTGCAGCGCGGACGCATGGTCAACCGTCCGTTCGGCGAGCTCTCGAGCCAGCTGCTCGAGCGCCACGACGCCGACGACTTCCTGACGCGGACCCAGGACAAGCTGCAGTCGCAGGGCTGAGAGCGGCCAGGCGGGCAGGGCCGTGCGCATGGGGGCATCCTGCCGGACCATGCCTTGCGAGGGTCGGTGCACGCGGTGGCCGCTCAGTTCCTCGGGTTCGTCACGACCTTCGGTCGCGCCGTCCCCTGCGGGTGAGCGGCCACCGCGTGCACCGACCCTCACACGGAAGGGCCGTGGAATGCGCGTGATCCGGTCTCGCGGTGAGACGATGCTGTCTTGGCCGGGGGACATCATGTCGAGGCTGGGACGGCCGTTCGGCCGCCCCATCCTCGACCCTCCCGGGCGGTGGCTTCCGGCTCACGGTGTGTGGCGCGTTTGAACGATATGCGCACTGCGGCGGCCTGCGGCGGCCTGCGGCGGCCGGGCTCGCCACACCACGCGCAGCCGGAACACGATATGCGGGAGGGTCGAGGATGGGGCGGCCGAATGGCCGTCCCATCCTCGACATGATGAGTCCCGGCCACGCCACAAGGGGGAACAGCAAGCCGCCGGCGAGCGAGCATTCCACGGTCCTTCCGTGCGAGGGTCGGTGCACGCGATGGCCGCTCACCCGCAGGGGACGTCGCGGCCGAAGGTCGTGACGACCCCGAGGAACTGAGCGGCCATCGCGTGCACCGACCCTCGTAAGGCA
>Ga0075163_10010186_pt1 | contig 12308 bp, 11 predicted proteins | sample JI1023141ADNA_FD_71478 | JGI IMG/M metagenome (GOLD analysis project Ga0075163, IMG submission 71478) | Wastewater effluent complex algal communities from Wisconsin, to seasonally profile nutrient transformation and Carbon sequestration -... | ecosystem: Engineered > WWTP > Effluent > Algae...
ACGCGACGTCGTAGGCCTCGCGGCCGTCGTCCGGACTCTCAGACATGTGCGGTGCCATCTTCCCTGGATCTGCTGTGCGTATGGGGCGAGGGGCCAGCCTACCGAGCCACCGGACTAGCCTTGCCGATCGTGTCCCGACGCGGCTGGATCCTCTTCGCCTCGCTCGGACTCATCTGGGGCCTGCCGTACCTGCTCATCAAGGTGGGGGTGACGTCCCTCTCCACCCCCATGGTGGTCTTCAGCCGACTCGCCATCGCCGCGATCATCCTCATGCCGATCGCCATCGGCACGAGGCAGCTGGGCCAGCTGCGCGGCCACATGCGCTGGGTGATCGCGTTCGCGCTCGTCGAGATGACCTTCACGTGGTGGGCGCTGACGTGGGCCGAGGAGCGCATCTCCAGCTCGCTCGCGGGCCTGTTCATCGCCACGGTGCCGCTCACCACGGCCCTCATCGCACGCCGGCTCGGCATGGACGACCGGCTCACCGGAACGCGGCTGGTCGGCATGGGGATCGGTTTCGTGGGCGTGGGTGCGCTCGTCGGCCTCGACGTGACCGGGGGCGACCTGCTGGCGATCGCCGCCCTCGTCGTCACCGTGCTCGGCTACTCGATCGGACCACTCATCGTCGACCGCAGGCTGCAGGGGGTGCCCAGCCTGGCGGTCATCGCCGTGTCCCTCACCATCAACGCGGTGATCTACGCGCCCTTCGCCTGGGTGACCAGGCCCACCGAGCCGGTACCGGCGTCCGCCTGGCTGGCGGTCATCCTGCTCGGCGCACTGTGCACCGCCGCGGCCTTCATCATCTTCTTCGCCCTCATCGCCGAGGTGGGGCCCTCGCGGACCACCCTCATCACCTACGTCAACCCAGCCGTGGCCGTCGTGCTGGGCATCGTCATCCTCGACGAGCCCTTCACCCTGGGCATCGCGATCGGCTTCCCCCTGGTGCTTCTGGGCTCCTGGCTGGCCACGCGCCGCTCCCCCGCGATCGAGTCCGAGCCGCACGCCTGACCTGCAGTTGACCTGCAGTTCCCGTCGCTCCGGCGCGATCGTGTGACGCGTACTGCAGGACAGCGTGGGTTCGCACCGCTCACGCCAGGCGAGCATCGCTCACGGAGCGACGCCTCCAGAAGGGAGACTCGGGCCAGCGCTGCTCGGCCGTGGCGTAGTAGGCGCGCAGCCCAGTGTGCTCGTCCAGCAGCAGTCGGTAGTCGTCCTCCCACGTGAGCAGGGCCTCGCTGCTGCCACTCCCGAGGGACTCGACGATCGCGGAGGCGACGCGTGCGCCCATGAGCACTCCGCTGACGATCCCCTGCGACGAGAGGGGATCCCAGGTGATCGCCGAATCACCCACAGCAGCCCAGCGACGACCGGTGAGCTGGGCCCGTCGGGAGGTGTCCGCGGGGTAGCTGCGCGAGACGATCCCCTGGCCCACCTCATCGACGAGGTTGGCGATGTGGATCGTGGCGGCCAGACGCTCTCCGAACGCGGCACCACCCTCCTGACCGCGATTCCACAGGTCCACGTCGGTGAGGAAGGCGACCACCCTGCGCCCGCCGGGCACCGGGGTCGAGTACCACCACCCATCAGGCGCCGCCTCGATCGTCGTCACGGCGGCCTGGTCGGCGTCGCCGACAACAGCCACCTCGGCGACCTGCCGGTCCAGCCGGGTGCGCGGGATGCCGAGCCGGCCCACGACGGCGCCCGCCCGCCCCGTCGCATCAACCACCCAGCGTGCCTCCAGGCTCGCCATTCCTGACTGAACCTGCCACCCCCCGGGGGTCCGCTCCACGCCAGTGACCCCTGGCCCGTGCGCGATGACCGCCCCCGCCGCCGCGGCCGCTGCGCATATCTGTCGGTCGAACACCGCGCGGTCAAGGTGCCAGCCGTCACCGAGCGGGTGGGACATGAAGTCGGTGTCGACCAGGTCGGCGGATCCCCAGGCGCCACGGACGCCGTATGCGCGGACGTGCGGTGGCTCGGTCAAGATGCCATCGCCGAACACCGCCTCGATCAGCGCTTCCGCGCCCGGAGGCAGGCTCTCACCTGCCCAGCCGTGCCTGCTGCGATCGGTCGCGAGGAGGTGCACGCTCACGCCGGCGCGGGCGAGAACCACTGCCGCGGCCGACCCTGCGGGGCCGGATCCCGCGACGACGACGTCGACTCGGCTCATCCGTTGAAGACGATGCCGCCGGGGTTGGGCAGTCCGGTGGCGAAGTCGGACACGACGCCCGAGTCACCCGAGACGACAATCCGATTGACGACGTTGCGGGCCGAGTTGCTCACGTAGATCCGGTTGCTGGCGTCGACGGCGACGCCGAATGGCTCTCCGAGGGCGGTGCCGGTGAAGGTGAGCGGCAGCGCATTGCCGTCGACGTCGTAGCGGTTCACGGTGTTGGTCCACCGCACCCCGAGGTAGAGATGGAAGGACGCGTCGAAGACCATCCCACGAGGACCATCGAGGCCGGCAATCCAGGCCGGATCCAGGACGGCACCACTGACAGGGTCGACGCGCGCCACCGTCCCCGGACCCGCGTTGCTCACCAGCAGCGCGCCGTCCGGGGACATGACCAGTCCGATCGGCTGCACCAGTCCGGCGCTGGGCGCAACAAGCGTGCTGGCATCTCCCGACGGCGTGATCTTCGCGATCCAGCCCGCGCTCGTGTAGTTGGCAACATAGAGGTTGCCCTCCCCGTCGATCGTGATCGAGACGGGGTTCTCCAGGCCCTGCGCGAACGTCGAGACGACGCCCGTCGGAGTGACCCTGGCAACGATGTTGGCATCGAGGCAGCAGACGTAGAGGTTGCCGCTGCCGTCGCGGGTGATCCCCTCGGGACGCCCGAGTGCGGCGGACAGGCTCAAGGGCACCTGCCGCCCTCGACGGTCGACCGAACGCAACGAGTTGTCGTTCGAGTTCGCCACGACGAACGGGAACATCGGCAGCTGCGGGACCCACATCCAGGCGCCGTACTCGGTCGGGGGCTCGACGTCGTAGCCGGCGTCGGACTCGACCTTCATCCGGGACGGGAACCGGCCGTCCGTCGGCCCGGGTCGATCGCGAACGACGCCCTGCTTGAACCACTCCCGCACCATGAGGGCCAGCGTCGGCGGCCGGGTCGGCTGGGCGATGAATCGCTCCCACTCGCGGCGGGTCCTGAAGGCGCGGCGCCGTTCGTCCAGGGTCCGGTCCGTGTCCACGACGATGCGATAGTCGGCCTCGGACAGGACGTGGTTGGGGATGCGCGCCGGCCAGAAGCCTGGCAGTACCAGCGAGAGCGCCTTCTGGTAGCCGACACGGCAACTGGCCGAGTCCGCATGCCAAGGGACTCCCATCCACTGCGTCACGCCGCCGGGCCCCAGCTTCGACAGTGGCCCTCGCCGCGAGAGTGCCGTGGCCGAGGTGAGCTCGGGACCCCAGTTGCCGGCGTCCGGCGAGGTGGAGCCCAGGCGCAGGCGCAGGTCCGACGTCCACAGCCAGTCCACGCGAGCAATCCACGGGAACTCGACGCCCGGGTGGAATGCCCCACCCAGGCAGGCATTCATCGACGCCTTGTCGAGCGTGGCCGGCTGCTCGTCCAGCGGCACGTCCGACAGCCTGGTGACGACGGGCCGACGACGATCGGTGAAGTCACCCCGCGCCCAGGCCTTCAGGTGCCGGTACTGGAGGGGGGTGAGGGCCAGCCACTGACGAGGCTCGACCAGATTGGGTGGCATGGTGACCGCATCGCCGTACATCTGCGGCTCGAGGGTGGGCTGCACCTCTGTGAAGGCGGGGTCCCTGAAGCCATCCGCCACCATGCGCCTGAACGGCTCGTTCACCGTGGTGGCATCCGCCAGCCGCTCTCGCCAGCGCTGCTGCGTCCAGTCCTGGAGGGAGCCGAACCCGTGGCTGTCGAGATACCCCGCATTGACCCACTGCAGGTCGGTGATGCGCTCGAAGATCGGCCACACGTCGCGAGTGAAGTCGGTTGCGCCAAAGGGCATCCGACCGGCCTCGAACAGCGCTGACTCCACGCTGTCGTGGAGGGTCACCAGGCCCGCAGGAATGCCGGGCGCGTAGTTGGGGCTGGCACACACCACCCACGCCGGTTCCGCCTCGAGCGTGCGCCCGCCGATGCGCACCGTGGCGCGGATCGGCCCGTCGCATGTGTTGTCGGTCCAGCCGTCGTTGTCGGCGAAGCCGCCGAGCGGATCCGCGCCGGGAACGGAGTAGGCCTCGCCTGAACCCGGCATGACCACGAGCCGGCCGCGCTCGTCGGTCAGCACCTCCCCGAGGGTGACCGCTCGTCCCGCGAAGTACCCGCCGTCAAGAGGCAGGGGGCCCGCTCCACCGCCACGAAGTCGGCGGGGGGTCGCATGGACGACGAGCGACGATCGGTCGGCGACGTCAGCATTGCGAAGCGGCACAGAGGGGGAGTCAGGAATATCGAACGCCTCGTCGATCGAGTACCAGGCAGCCTTCGTGTTCGCGACATCCACGCGCCACTCGATGGAAGCATCCGCGGAGGTCACCTCGCCCAGAACACGGCCTTGGGCGTCGTACCCGTAGATACGAAAGCGGGCAGCCTGCTTCGCCATGGCGCCCTTGGCATCCTTGAAGGGACCCCGGGGCAGTTGTCCGACGACGTCGGGGCCGAAGTAGAAGGCGTCCCGACTGTTGCCCACGCGTGCGAACCCGACGGCCGGGTGGATGGACACGCGCGCGACGCGGCCCAGTTCCGTGGCCGAGGCCAGCTGAGGCGTTCCGGCCGCGGCTGCCGCGGCACCAGCGGCGGCAATCGAGCCCAGGAACGCCCGCCGCGAGATGAGGGTGACCACAGTGCGTCATCCTGTCAGTGGACGACGGCCTGCGCTGCCGGATCCGCGTACGCTGGGGCTACCCACAGAACCGCCACCACGCCGGAGCCCCGCTCCTGTACTGCAGTTGACCTGCAGTTGCCGTCGCTCCGGCGCGATCATGCGACGCAAGCTGCAGGACGGCGCGCGACACTGCGCAATTCGAACGTGGGTGGAGCTGAGGGGATTCGAACCCCTGACCCCCTCCATGCCATGGAGGTGCGCTACCAACTGCGCTACAGCCCCTTACGGGAGTTAGAAGCATACAAGACCGCGTCAGCGGTCATCGGCGAGGGCTTCCACCGGGAGCGAGATCGCGTTGTACTCCTGCAGTCGCCACGGCGGGCCGTGACCGTTGGCGTTCTCCTGCAGCACCGACCACGCCGCGTTCGCGAGCACGCCCAGCGCAGCCCAGTGCTCGGGGGGCAGCCCCACGAGGCTCCCGATCGCCGCTCGGGCGGATCCGCCGTGCGTGGCGACCACCATGGTCTGGCCCTCCCCCAGCCCGACGAGCTCGCGCTCGACGACCGCCACCATGCGCTCGGCGACCTCGAGCCGGGTCTCTCCGCCCCCGGGGCGCACGTCCGAGCCGGCCCCCCAGAGGGCGAGCTCGTCGCCGAACCGCTCCTCGAGCACGGGACGCGTCAGTCCCTCCCACTCACCCGCCCACGTCTCGCGCAGTCCGGGATCGGTCGTCACGGGAAGCCCGGTCACCAGCGCCAGAGCCTGCGCGGTCGCGGCGGCGCGCTGCAGGTCGGAGGAGATCAGCAGTGCCGGCTCGAGCCGGGCGAGGGCCTTCGCCGCGCGGGCGACCTGCGCGAGCCCGACGTCGTCGAGGGGGATATCCGACTGACCCTGGAAGCGCTGCTCGGCGTTCCAGGATGTTCGCCCATGACGCCAGAAGACGATCCGCCGTGCTCGCTCGGAGCGGCGGGTCACTCGCCGTCCCTCGCCTCGACCCGGCGTCGGCCCTGGTTCACGGCATCAGGGAGCTCGATGACGGGGCAGTCCTTCCACAGTCGCTCGATGGCGTAGTGGATGCGCTCCTCCGAGAGCTGGACGTGCACCACGATGTCGCCGAAGTCGAGCAGCACCCAGCGTCCCTCGGCCTCGCCCTCGCGGCGGAGCGGCTTGGAGCCCATGGCGTGGAGTCGCTCCTCGACCGCATCGACGACCGACTTGACCTGCCGCTCGTTGGCCGCTGAGCAGAGCACGAAGACGTCGGTGATGACGAGCTTCTCGCTGACGTCGATCGCGACGATGTCCTCGGCCAGCTTGTCCGAGGCGGCCTCGGCGGCGGCGATGGACAGGGCGACGGCTTCGGGGCTGGCGGTCACAGGGTTCCTCACGTTGATGAAGGGCCCAGCCTCTCACATGGGCCGGAACCCGCTCCCGAGCACGACGCGCACGTCCACCGTCGCCGTCTCGGACTCGTCGACGGCCACGGATGTCGGGGGCAGCCCGAGCACGGCCGCGACATCGCGGCCGTGCGCGAGCGCGGCCTCGGTGCCGACCGGGACGAGGACGGAGCTCTCGGTCACCGCGGCGTCGCCACCCTGCACCACGACCCCGAAGCCGGCTCCGGCCAGTGCGAGCCGCGCCGAGGTCGCTGCTCCCAGGCTCCCCCCGGCCCTCTCGATGACGACCCGCGTGGTGCCGGGATGCCCCGGCTGCAGCAGGGCGCGCGGGAAGAGCCGCTGGACCGCCTCGTCGCCCTCGGGCTGCTGGATGATCGCCACCTGGGCCGGACCGGCCCGAAGCGCCAGCACGGGGAGCACCTCGCGACGGACCTCCTGCGTGCGCAGTCCCTCGCCGAGCACGGCGAGCAGGTGACTGGCGTCCTCGTTCGTGACGGTGGTGCGGGCCATCGACCCGAGGCTGGTGAGCAGCTGTCCGATCGCCTGCTCGTCCGCCGGGAGTCGGCTCAGGACGCTGTCGAGGACCAGCGGGAATGATGCCGGGTCCGCCGCGTGCGCCGTTCCGGGCGCCGCGCCGATCGAGTCGAGCAGGCCGGCCCACGCCAAGCGGTCCATCTCCACGGCGGCGTCGACCTGCACGCCCAGCAGGACCTCGATGGGGCCCTCCGCACTGACCGGACCCGTGGGACCGTCGACGTCCTTCAGCTGGAGCGGCGGGACCGTCGGCAGGAGGAGGTTCCGCGGCAGGATCAGCTCGGCCACATAGCCGGTGTCGCCGCCCACGCCGATGAGCACGTTGCTCACCGCGGCACGGTCCCGATCACGCACCTGGAGCAGCACCGTGACCTGCCGGAGCTTCTCGACAGGCAGCTGCCCGGGTGCCGGCGTGAACACCGACGCGTCCGGAGGAGGCTCCTGCTCCACGCTGTTGCGCGAGAGCACGAGGCCCGCAGCGACCGTCGCGATGATCACGATGATCGCGACGAGGCCCATCAGCCTCCACGGGAACGGGTGGACGTGCTCGTCGGTCATCGGGGCACCGCCATCAGGGGGCGGCGTAGAGGTCGTGCTTCGCGATCAGGTGCGCCACGCCGTCCGGGACGAGGTAGCGGATGGGCTCGCCGCGCTTCACCCGTGCCCGGACGTCGGTCGACGAGATGGCGAGGGCAGGAACCTCGACGAGGGTCGCGGTCCCGGTGGGCAGGCCAGGGTCCTTGAGCACGTGCCCCGGTCGCGTCACCCCGATGAGATGGGCCTGGGCGAGGATGCCATCGGGGTCCCGCCATCCCACGATGTCGGCGAGCGCGTCGGCACCCGTGATGAAGAACCACTCGAGCGTGGCGTCGGGGTGCTCCGCCGACAGCGCTGACTGAAGGTCGCGCAGGGTGTCCACCGTGTAGGTGGGGCCGGGCCGGTCGATGTCGACCCGCGTCACGTCGAAGCGGGGGTCGGCGGCCGTCGCCACCACCGTCATGAGGTACCTGAGCTCGGCGGCGGCGCCGTTCTCCGACGACTTGTGCCACGCCTGACCCGTCGGGCTGAAGATCACCCGGTCGAGGGAGAAACGATGGGCGACCTCCGAGGCGGCGACCAGGTGGCCGTTGTGGACGGGGTCAAAGGATCCGCCCATGACGCCGAGGCGAAGGTGCGTCACCTGGGCATGTCCCGATCGCGACGGGGCATGGCCCGGTCAGCGACCTACCTTCAGCATGAGGGTGATGACGAGCAGGACACCGAGTGCGGCGAAGGCCGTGACCCCGAACACCCACGCAGGGGTGACCGAGCCCTCGGCCGCAGCCTCCTCGGCGAGAACGACCGCGGTGCTGAAGACGCTCATGTGGACCCCTCCCCGGGCGGTGGTGCGACGACTGGCCACACTGTAGCGGCAGCATGCGCTCAGGTCCGGACGTGACCGTCCCCGGTGACGACGTACGTGGTCGTCGTGAGCTCCGTCAGGCCCATCGGCCCACGAGCGTGGAGCTTCTGCGTGGAGATGCCGATCTCGGCGCCGAACCCGAACTCGCCGCCGTCGGTGAACCTCGTCGAGGCGTTGACCATCACCGCTGCCGAGTCGACGCCCGCGATGAACTCCTGCGCGGCCGACTGGCTGTCGGTCACGATCGCCTCGGTGTGGCCCGACGACCACCGGCGGATGTGGGCCAGCGCCTCGTCGATGTCGTCCACGATCCCTGCGGCGATGTCGAGGGAGTAGTACTCGGCGGCCCAGTCGTCGTCGGTGACGGGCACGAACTGCGCGCCGGTCCCGGTGGCGTGCAGGGCGAAGCGCGCATCGCCATGGATGGTGACTCCCGCCTCGCGCAGGGCCTCGAGTGCCCGCGGCAGGAACGCGTCGGCGATCTCTCGGTGGACGAGGACCGTCTCCGCCGCGTTGCACACGCTCACGCGCTGCGCCTTGCTGTTGAGGAGGATCGCCACGGCCTTCTCGATGTCGGCGTCCTTGTCGATGTAGACATGGCAGTTGCCGACCCCGGTCTCGATCACCGGGACCGTGGAGTTGTCGACGACGTTGCGAATGAGGGACTCCCCGCCTCGCGGGATGAGGACGTCGACCAGTCCGCGGGCGGTCATGAGGTGGCCGACGGACTCGTGGGTGTCGCCCGGAACGACCTGGATGGCGTCGACGGGCAGGCCGACGGTGGCCAGCGCCTCACGCATCACCGCCGCGAGCGAAGCGTTGCTCGCCGATGCGGACGACGACCCGCGCAGCAGTGCGGCGTTGCCGCTCTTCAGGCACAGTCCCGCCGCATCGACGGTGACGTTGGGGCGCGCCTCGTAGATCATGCCGACGACCCCGAGTGGCACCCTGACCTGCCGCACCTGCAGCCCGTTCGGGAGCGTGTAGCCGCGGATCACCTCGCCGACAGGATCCGGCAGGGCTGCCACGTCGCGCAGTGCCTGGGCGATGGCGGCCACGCGGGGCGGCGTCAGGGTGAGGCGGTCGACGAGGGCGGGCGACGTGCCCGACGCCACGGCGCGGGCCACGTCGGCCTCGTTGGCGGCGACGATCTCTGGTGTTCGGGCGTCGAGCGCGTCGGCCATCGCCTCGAGCGCCGCATCCTTCTCGTTGCGTGTGAGGCGGCGAAGCGTGACCGCCGCGTCGCGTGCGCGGCGAGCGACCGCGAGCACCTGCTCCCGCTCCGACTCCGGTGACTGCGTCATGGAGATGACGATACCCATGTGCTCCGGCAGCACCGTCTGCGAGGATCCGCGCGTGAGCGGCTACGACGCGGGCGCATGGTCCGACTTCTCCGTGGGGCTCGCGGGCGCCGCCGCCGCCCTCACCGGCCTGCTGTTCGTGGCCGTCTCGATCAACCTCGAGCGCATCGTCCGCTTCCCCACGCTGCCGAGACTGGCCGCGTCCACCCTCACCCTGTTCGCGACGGTGCTCGTGGGCGCCCTCGTCATCCTCATCCCGGGGCAGTCCGCCGAGGCTCTCGGCCTGGAGCTGCTGGCCCTGGGCCTGGCCGTGGGCGTCCCCCTGGTGTGGGCGCAGACCCGTCCTCCGCGGCGGATCCCTGAGACGTCGCTGCTCGACTGGCTGGCCACGCGCCTGGCCCCCGCGGTCCTCGTGCCGGCCCTGACCGCGGTGGCGGGCGTGGGCCTTCTGACCACGTCCCTGGGAGGCCTGTACTGGTTCGCCGCCGCGGCCGTCGTGGCCGTGGCGGCGGGGCTTGTCGGAGCCTGGGTGCTCCTCGTCGAGATCCAGCGCTGACGCGGACCGGCCGGGCGCGTCAGAAGGGAACGACGCGGCCGGCCGCCACGAGGCCCGGCTGCTCGTGGATGTAGCGACCCCGCCGATGGAAGGTCTCGCGATCGACGACCTCGACGCCCACCACGCGCCACGGCGGCAGCTGGGCCGACTCGGCGTGCTCGTCCCACAGCTGCACCGCCATCCGGAGGGCAGCAGCCACGTCGACCGCCTCCTCCCAGTAGCGCACCTCAGCACGGTCCGCCGAGTAGCGGCCGGACAGCAGGAAGGGATGCTCGAGGCTCAGTCGCTCCAGGGCCGACTTGATGACGGGCTCCGGGACGTGCGGCCCGGCCAGGGTGAGGGTGATGTGCCACATCGGCCGCGTCTCGACCGTCGGTGCAGCGCCGCCCTCGACCAGTCGCAGGGGCTCGGCAGCGTCCATGCCGACCCCCTCTTCGCCATCGTGCCCGATCAGGTGGCCAGGATCACCAAGGCGTCGCGGTGGACGACTTCGCGCTCGTAGGCCGGCCCCAGCTCGCGCGCCAGTTCTCGAGTGGAGCGGCCGAGCAGGCCCGGCAGCTCCTGTGCGTCAAAGTTCACCAAACCTCGGGCCACGATGTTGCCCTTTTCGTCCAAGAGGTCCACGGGGTCACCGGCGACGAACGACCCCTCGATCGCGGTGATGCCGGCCGGCAGCAGCGACGTGCGCCTCTGCACGACTGCCGCGACGGCACCCGCGTCGAGGTGGAGGCGGCCCGTGGGACTCGTGGCATGCGCGAGCCACAGCAGGCGTGAGGCCGTCCGCTCCCCCGTCGGATGGAACACCGTTCCGACATCCGCCGTCGTCAGCGCGCTTCCGACCTCGCTCGCGGATGCCAGCAGCACCGGGATGCCCGCCGACGTGGCGATGGCTGCCGCCTCGACCTTCGTCGTCATGCCGCCCAGGCCGACGCCGGCCGCGCCGGTGCCCCGCACGCGCACTCCGTCGAGATCGTCCGGTCCGCGCACGTCGGTGATCAGGCGCGCGCCCTCGCGATCCGGCGGACCGTCGAAGAGTCCTGCGACGTCGGACAGGAGGATCAGCGCCTCGGCCTGCACGACGTGGGCGACGAGCGCCGCGAGCCTGTCGTTGTCGCCGAAGCGGATCTCGGCTGTTGCCACCGTGTCGTTCTCATTGACGATCGGCACCACGCCGAGGTCGAGGAGCCGGAACAGCGTGCGCTGGGCGTTGCGGTACTGGCTGCGCCGGATGACGTCCTCGGCCGTGACCAGCACCTGGCCGACGGTCAGGCCGTGAGCTGCGAACGCCCGGCTGTACTCGGCGACGAGCATGCCCTGCCCGACCGATGCCGCAGCCTGCTGCGTCGCGAGGTCGCGAGGCCGACGCGTGAGCCCCAGCGTGGGGAAGCCCGTCGCGATGGCCCCGCTCGAGACCAGCACCACCTGGTGGCCGGCGCCGTGACGACCGGCGATCTGCGCCACGAGTGCCTCGATCCGCGCCACGTCGAGTCCCCCGCCAGGGCGGGTGAGCGAGGACGAGCCGACCTTGACGACGATGCGGCTCGCGGACGAGATGCGCGCCCGCGCGTCGGGGTTCACGACAGGTCCCCTCCCGTGAACTCGTCGAGGCGCACATCCAGCCGGACGTCGCTGCCGCGCGGGCTGGCCTTGGAGGCATCGCCCGCGTGGATGGTCGGATACCAGTCGAACACGACGGCATCGTCGCCGCCGATCATGACGGTCGAGCCCGTCGTCGCACCGAGGGCCGTCAGCTGCTCCTCGACCCCCAGGCGGGCCAGTCGATCGGCCAGGTAGCCCACGGCCTCGTCGTTGCTGAAGTCCGTCTGGCGCACCCACCGCTCCGGGCGCTCGCCACGGACGCGGTAGCCGTCCTCCTCCACCGTGACGGTGAAGCCCGAGTCATCGACCGCCTTCGGGGTCACGACGACCCGCGGTGCCTCATCGGGCTCGGCCGCAGCCCGGGCGGCCACGACGACCCGCGCCATGGCGAAGGAGAGCGCCCGGAGCCCCTCATGGGTGGCGGCGGAGATGTCGAACACCTCGTAGCCGCGCTCCTCGAGGATGGGCCGGACCAGCTCGGCGAGGACGCGCGCATCGGGCACGTCGATCTTGTTGAGGGCCACGAGGCGGGGCCGGTCCTGCAGGCCTCCGTACTCCGCCAGCTCGTTCTCGATCACGTCGAGGTCGTCGATCGGATCACGGCCCGGCTCGATGTTCGCGCAGTCGAGCACGTGCACGAGGACGCTGCAGCGCTCCACGTGACGCAGGAACTCCAGGCCCAGTCCCTTGCCCTGGCTGGCGCCGGGGATAAGGCCCGGGACGTC
>Ga0075163_10010187_pt1 | contig 12306 bp, 7 predicted proteins | sample JI1023141ADNA_FD_71478 | JGI IMG/M metagenome (GOLD analysis project Ga0075163, IMG submission 71478) | Wastewater effluent complex algal communities from Wisconsin, to seasonally profile nutrient transformation and Carbon sequestration -... | ecosystem: Engineered > WWTP > Effluent > Algae...
GGTGTCCGGCGAGGCGGCGGCGGTGCTGGCGGTGACGGGGCGGTTTGCCGAGCGCAAGCAGAGCCGGCTGAAGGTCAGCCACGCGTTTCATTCGCCGGCGATGGATGCGATGCTCGAGGCATTCGGCGAGGTGGCGCACAGCGTGGTGTTTCATCCGCCGACGATGCCGCTGATTTGTGGTGAGACGGGCCTTGTCGTCGACCCGGCGGTGCTGTGTACGCCGGAGCACTGGGTGCGGCAGGTGCGGGGCGGGGTGCGGTTCGCGGATGCGGTGGTCAACGCCGAGGCACTCGGCGTCGGTCTCTTCGTCGAGTTGGGCCCGCAGGCTGTGCTGTGCGGGATGGCTGCGGCCTGTGTGCAGGAGGTCAGCTTCGTGCCGACGCTTCGGCAGGGGCGCGGGGAGGCGGAGAGCTTCGCGCAGGCCGCGGGCGTGCTGTGGACGGCAAAAGCGTCGCTGGACTGGGCGCGTCTGCTCGGGGATGGACCGCTGACGGAGCTGCCGACGACGGCGTTCGTGCGGCAACGGTACTGGCTGGAGGAGCAGAGGCCTCGACTCACGCGTGCGGTCGCCACCGTCAACGGCCAGCTGCTCGGTGCGCGCGTCTCCTCACCGTTCATTTTGCATGAGTCCCTCCTCGATTGGGACCAGCTGCGCGGCTACGAGGCGCTCCATGGGCGCGGCGGCGCCATGGCAGTGTTTGAGCTGGCGCTCGCGGCGGCGAGGGTCTTCCTGCCCGGACGTGCCGTACAGATCCGTGATGTGGTGCAGTGCGATGCTCTGGAGATTCATCCCCGGGCTCCGCGGCGCGTCCAGGTGCTCGTCATGCCATGCTCGCCCACCGAGGCGCGGCTCAGCGTGTACTCCGTCGACCCTGCTGCGACCGGCGAGACCGCCTGGAGCACGCACCTGCAGGCTCTCATCACGGGTCGCGAGCAGGGCCCGATCGCGGACTCGCCTCCTGCCTTCGACGCGGAGCCTGCCACATCGCTCTGGCGTACGCGTGACGTGCATGCGATCCGCGTGGGGCTGAGGTCCGGTGTGGAGGGCTCGTGGTGGTTCCGGGTGGCTCTGTGGGACCTGGGCGCGGCGATCCGCAGCCTGTGTCATCCATCCCTGCTCTCGTCCCTGGCGATGGCGGTGGCGGGGTGCCGAGGTGAGCGGCCGTCGGGGTCGCCGCGGGTCGTCGGCTGGTCATCGGCCTGGCTGAGAATGCCGCTCCCCGACGAGGTTGTCGCTCACCTCTCGGCGTGTGAACCGCTCCCGGGCGAGCCGCCGGGGCTCCGCTTCGATGCCGCCGTGATGGACATCAGGGGGACACTGCTCGCACGGATCGAGCAGATCGAGGCGCGCTGGACCGACGAGCCCGAGCGGGAGCCCCGCGAGTTGGACCCCGACGCGGTGCTGGAAGAGGTGATGCAGGCCATGACACCGCACGAAATTGCCTGTCTCGGCGCCGAGGAGGACCTTCATGCCGCGGGTATGGATTCGTTGATGATGATCGCCGTCGTCAACGAGGTCGCGAAGCGGCTCGGGCTCCGGCCCTCGATCGTCGCGTGGCTGTCCGAGATGACGGGTTCTCGGTCAGCCACCCGCGCCGAGCTGTCACGATGGTTCAAACAGCAGCTCGCGTTGCCCAGGAGCGCGGCCGACCGCGTCGCTCCTGCCGCCGCACAGTCCGAGCCGATTCGACCGGCATCGGGCCCCGAGCCGCTGACGGGCCGCTACACCGACGTGTTCACGAGCGCTCGACCCGATGTGCAATTGTGGTCCGATGCGGCCGGGCTCGGTCTGGAGACGGTCTCGCTGGGTACGGACGGACCGCTCACGGTGCTGCTCCCTCCCTTCGGCTGCGAGATCTCGATCTGGGCCCCCATCATGGAGCGTCTGGCCAGGACGCGTCGGGTCGTGGCCGTCAACCCTCCAGGCTACGGCCGAAGCCCGTTCCGGTCGGACCTCCACCACGTGGACCAGCTCGCGCGGGGCGTGCTCGCCTTGATGCACGCGATGAGCCCGGATGCTCCCGCGGACGTGGTCGGCTGGTCGCTCGGCGGCTTCGTGGCCCAGGTGCTCGCCGCCGCGGCGCCGGAGTCCGTGCGCACGCTCAGTCTGGTCTTCACCAGCGATCGACCGCTGGTGGACCCGGATTCCGCCGTGGAGCTCGAGATCATCATGATACGGCTGGAGACGGACCTGAGTCGGTGTCTCGCGTCCCAGCCGCGCGAGGTCATGACCCTGGTCGAACAGCGGGATTCCCGGGGGCGATCGGCGGAACGTCGCCGCAGCAACGCCCAGGTGTCGCATCTGTTGGCATCCTTCGATCATGTGGAGCGCGGGCGGCTCATCACGGCGCCGACGCTGATCCTGGCGGCGTCCGAGGACCTCGCCATCCCGGAGTTCCACGCCCGGCGCATGCACGCGAACATCCCCGGAGCTCGGCTCGTCGTGCTGGCGGACGCTGGCCACTACGCTCCGCTCTTCCAGTCCGAACAGGTCGTCGAGCACCTCATCGAGCACCTCGAACGAGTGGCCACCCCTGACTCGACTGTTGTCGCAGCGCCCCGGGGCCTGTCATCATGAGAGCAAAGATCATCCTGATCACCGGGGGCACCTCCGGCATCGGCCGCGAGGCCGCGATCTTGCTCGCCAAAGCGGGCCACCAGGTCCATGTCGCCAGTCGCAAGCCGCCCGTCCCGCCCATGCCGGGCGTCGCCTATGTTCCATTGGATGTGTGTTCAGCCCAGTCCATTCACGATTGTGTCGCACGCGTGCTGGCGCAGGCCGGAAAAATCGACGTGCTGGTCAACAGCGCCGGGATCGTCGGACCCGTGGGAGCGAGCGAAGAGGTCGCGCTGGGTGATGTACGCGCCCTGTTCGAGACCAATTTCTTCGGCGTGGTGCAGATCGTCAACGCCGTGTTACCGGGGATGCGACAGCGTCGTGCGGGCCTGATCGTTAATGTCAGCTCGCTGGCCGGAAGGATGGCGCTGCCGCCGTTCTTCGGCTTCTATGCCGCCAGCAAGCACGCGCTGGAAGGTTACAGCGCGTCGCTCTCGTCGGATCTGCGCCCTCTGGGCATTCGCGTGGTGATCGTCGAACCGGGCTGCTTCGCCACCAACATCCACCACACCCTGCAACTCCCCGCCCATCCTCTGGCTGACTTCGCCCTGGAGCGGGAACACGCCGCGGCCGTGGACGGCTTCGCCATCCGAAACGGACGCGACCCACAGCACGTTGCCCGGCTCATCAGCCGCCTCATCGACGGCAGACCGCTGCGGCTGCGCTACCCGATCGGGGCCGATGCTCGCAACAACCTGGCCATGGGCGCCCTGTTGCCCGAGAGGGTCACGGAGGTCCTCATGCGCTGGCTCCTGTTGGGCGGTCGACCCGTCAAACTCGCGGATGACGATCAAACCCTGGGCCGTAAGCTCGGGTTTCGCCGGTATCTGCTCGATAGCCGCGTGGCGGACCTGTTGATGGCAGGGAGTGTGATCCTGGGCATCGTAATCCTCGTGATCGGGTTCGCCGTCATGGGACGGCTCGCAGGGTAGGCACCGTCCACTGCCGACGCTGCATGCCGGCTGCTCACCGTGCAGGTCGGCGACACAGCGCCAGGCCCTGCGCACACCAGGTGACGTCCGCCCGCGCTCCCGCTGAGCCGAGACAGGGCAGCCTTCAGCCCCCATCGCGGCGGCTGCTGTGGCACGGGACGTGCACCCGTCGCCGCGTCCGCACGAGGAAGCGATGAGACCTGCATCTCAAAGATTTCGCCCGATTGACGGCCTTCGCGCCCTCTCTGTGCTCTGGATGGTGATCTTTCACTGCATCTATTACCTGGGCGCCTTCATTCCCAGAGACGAGTATGTGCGTATCCTGCAAAACCCCGCGCTGCGGCTGTTTCTGCAGGGACATTTTGGGGTCGACATATTCTTCGTCATCAGCGGATTTTTGATCACGTCTCTCCTGCTCAAGGAGCGCCACACCAGCGAAGGGATCTCGCTCCGCGGTTTCTACATCCGCCGGGCCTTCCGGATCCTTCCGGCCTATGCCATCGTCCTGCTTCTGGGCCTGCTCGTCCTCGGGCGCGAGGCGAACGCTGGGAACGCCTGGGCCAATCTGCTCTTTGTGAACAATTTTTTTCCCTTCCGGGAGCAATACCTTCCCTGGACCTGGTCGCTTGCCATCGAGGAGCAGTTTTACCTGGTGTTCCCGGTGGTTCTGATCGGGCTCCACGCAGCGCTCAAGAGCCAGCGCCACGTCATGGCCGTGTTTGCAGGCGCGCTGGGGGCGGGGTTCGTCGTCAACTATTTCTTGATGCACGCGCATCAGATCTACACGCCCCCGCCGCTGCACACGGTCCTGGGTGAACAGGACTTCTACCGCTACATCGACGGCGTCTACGACAAGACCTACACCCGCTACGGTGGCATTCTCTGCGGCGTCCTCGTGGCCTATCTGGCCGAGAGCAAGCGGTTGCTCTCGGCGCTGCTCCGGCACCCGAAGTCGGCCCGTGCGGGGCTGCTGGGTTGCCTTGCTGTCATCGGCGCGCTCGTGGTTCAACCCATGTATGTGAGCGCGGATCAATCTATTCCGCGGGAGATATTCGTGATCTACGTGGCCAGCATCCGCTACGTCTTTGCGATGTTGGTCGGCTATGTCGTCCTGTATATGTGGGCGCAAGCGCAGGGGGGCGCGCTGACTCAGGGCCGAGGTCGACGAGAGGGCCTCGTGTCACGGCTCCTCTCGGCTCGCGGCTGGGTACCTGTTGCGGAGTGTTCTTACGGCGCCTACCTCCTGCATCCGCTCGTGATCCTCTGCGTGTACCACGGAATGCCGATCGGCGAGCCTGACTTCGCTTCACTGGGTCTGCGGTTTGCGATCGTCTACGTCGTGACATTTACAGCGGCATACTTGCTATACTACGCAGTGGAGCGCCCTTTCTGTGAGCGCGGACGACGCCTCGCGCATGCTCGTTCTCAACGCTAGGGTCGCCGTCGCAAGCTCCCGGATCCGTACAAATGCCGCTACCTTTCGTCGAACCTGTCCTGAACCCATGAAACGCACCCTCTTCTCCCCCGATCACGAGATCTTCCGCCAGACCGTCCGCGAGTTCCTCCTCCGCGAGGTCGTGCCCCACCAGGAGCGCTGGGCCGAGGCCGGCATCGTCGACCGCCAGGTGTGGCGCGAGGCCGGCGCGGCCGGTCTGCTGTGCCCCTGGCTGCCCGAAGCGGACGGCGGCCCGGGCGGCGATTTCCTGCATTCGGTGATCGTGATGGAGGAGCTCGGCCGGGTCTACGAGTCCGGCTTCGCCCTGCCGCTGCACAGCGACATCGTCGTGCCCTACCTCGCCAGCTTCGGCAGCGCGGAATTCAAGCGCCGGGTCCTGCCGGGCTGCGTCTCCGGCGACATCGTCACAGCGATCGCCATGACCGAGCCGGGCACCGGCTCCGACCTCGCGGCGATCGCCACCACCGCGCGCCGCGACGGCGACGACTACGTCCTCAACGGCGCCAAGACCTTCATCACCAACGGCATCCTCTGCGACCTCTGCATCGTCGCGGCCCGCAGCGAGCAGAGTGACAGCCCGCACCAGAACCTGTCGCTGTTCGCGGTCGAGGCCGGGACCCCGGGTTTTCACAAGGGTAAGAAGCTCAAGAAGATGGGCATGTCCTCACAGGACACCTCAGAGCTGGCCTTCGAGGACTGCCGGGTGCCGGCCGCCAACATGATCGGCCCGCCGGGCGGCGGCTTCCTGATGCTGATGCAGAAACTGCAGCAGGAGCGCCTGGTGGTGGCGATCGGCGGCCAGGTCGGCGCCGAGGTGGTGCTCGCGGACACGCTCAAGTATGTGCAGGAGCGCAAGGCGTTCGGCAAGCCGATCGGCAAGTTCCAGAACACGCAGTTCAAGCTGGCCGAGTGCGCGACCGAGGTCGAGATCGGCCGGGCCTTCCTCGACCGCCTGATCGCCGAACACATGAGCGGCGAGTATTTAGTAAAAGAGTGCTCGATGGCGAAGCTGTGGCAGACGGAGATGCTCGGCCGGGTCGTCGACACCTGCCTGCAGTTCTTCGGCGGCTACGGCTACATGCTCGAATACCCGATCTCGCGGGCTTACATGGACGCGCGGGTCCAGCGGATCTACGCCGGCACCAACGAGATCATGAAGCTGATCATCGCCAAGCAGCTCGGGCTGTAGAGGCGACCTTTGCGGGACAGACGTGCACGCGCTAGCATCCGGTCGATGTCCGGGTCGACCATTGCGCCGTATTACCGCGGTCATTCTCCGCCGACCCCGCTCGAGGCACTGATCCTGTCGAATCTGTGGCTGGGGCTGGTCCTGGTTCTCGTCAGCCACTGGGTGTACTTCCTAGTCTATCCACGCTTCAGCGCAGCAGCGCGGCATACTCGCCACCTGCAGCGACGGCTGGCTCGACTGCCGCTCCCGCTTGAAGGCCTGCACGCCGCCTGGCTCGCGCCCGGCGGCCCGGGCCCGGCGCGCTCGACCTCGAGCTGCAGGTTGACCTTCACCCAGTCGATGATCGCCTGGCTGCGCTGCTCATAGAGCGGCGCCTCGGCGATGACGACTCCCTTTGCCTGCTCGATCACCCGCGAATTGTGCGAACCGCCGGCGGGCTCGCCGGGCGGGCCCTGCGGGCCGGGCTCGCCGGAGGTGGGGGCGTTGGTGGCGGAGGCGTCGGTGGAGCCCTCGGTGGAGGCCTCGGTGGCGGCCTCGTCGCCGTCGCTGCAGCCGCCTACGAGGCCGAGCGAGAGGATGAGGCCGAGGGGAGATACAGGGGGCGCTGGCGCTGCGTCGATAGACCAGAGAGTGCAAACATTGGAAGTCCTTGCGTGAGTTCGGCAAGTCGCGGCTGAAGGCTACAGATTGCGGGTCCCGGGCCATCCACGCTGGCGGCATCGGGCCCGATCTCTGGCAGATTAATGGGTCGGATGACGATCGCTACGTCCTGGTGGGCTCGCCCCCGCTGGCCTGTGGACCTGCGGCATCGTCGTACATCTTGGCGATGAGCGGCGCGTAGCGGTCGTGCACCACCTTGCGCTTGATCTTCTGGGTCGGCGTGAGCTCGCCGGCCTCGAGGCTGAAGTCGGCGGGCAGCACGGTGAAGCGGCGCACCGACTCGATGCGCGAGAGCTGCGCGTTGCAGTGGTCCACGCCCTCCCGCACGTGCTGCAAGAACCCCGGGTGTTGTGCGAGCTGCACCAGGTCCTCGGGCCACCCACGCGCGCGGGCGAGCGCGGGCGCCTTCTCCGGGTCGAGGGTCAAGAGCGCGGTCAGGTAGCTCTTGCGGTCGCCGATGGCCACGGCCTGCGCGATGCCCTCCACCGCCTTGAGGTGGCGCTCGATGTTCTGGGGCGAGATGTTCTTGCCGCTCGACGTGATGAGCAGGTCTTTCTTGCGATCGGTGATGCGCAGGAAGCCGTCGTCGTCGAACACGCCGATGTCGCCGGAGTGGAGCCAGCCGTCGATCAGGGCGTCACGCGTCGCTTGCGGGTCCTTGTAGTAGCCGAGGAAGACGTTGGGGCCGCGCATGAGAATCTCGCCGTCCTCGGCGAGCTTTACCTCCACTCCGTCGATGACTCGGCCGACGGTGCCGAAGCGCGTCATGCCGACGCCCGGGCTGTTGAAGGTCGACACCGCCGTCGACTCGGTCATGCCATAGGTCTCGTGGATGGTGATGCCGCACGAGAGGAAGAAGTCGAGCACCTCGCGGCCGATCGGGGCGGCGCCCGAGAGCGCGACCCGCAGGCGATCGAGGCCGAGCTTCCGCTGCAGCTTCGACGCGAACAGGCGATCGGCGAGCCTGGCCCGCAACCCGCCCGGTTCCCCGGTCGTGAGGCGAAGTTCGCCCGAGCGCATGCCGGTCGCGCGCGACCACGCGATGATCTTCGCCTTGACGCCCGTCGCCGCGGCGAGCTTCGTCGACAGGGCCGCGTGAAACTTCTCCCAGACGCGCGGCACCCCGAGGAATATGGTCGGGCGCGCGGCCAGCAGGGCGTCCTTGAGCTTGTCGAGGCTCTCCGCGAACCACACTGGATATCCCCCCGTGATCGGTACGTGGATCGAGAGCATCTGCTCGGCGACGTGCGCGAGCGGCAGATAGGAGACAGTGCAGTCGGCGGGCGTCGCGTCGAGCACGCTCACCGCGGTCCGTGAGAGGAATGCGAGGTTACCGGCGCTGAGCAACGCGGCCTTCGGCGGACCGGTCGTGCCGCTCGTGTAGATGAGCGTCGCGGGGTCCTCCGGCGCGAGCGCCCGGATGCGGCGCTCGACATCCGCGCGGTGCGCCCGCCCCATGGCGCAGAACGCCTCGAACGACATGGCGAGGGGATCCTGGACCATGCCCTCCATCAAGACGATACGCCAGAGGTGGGGCAGCTTCTCCTGCTGGATCCGCGGGTAATACGAGGGGTTCTCCAGGACGAGGACCTTCGCTTCGCAGTGACCCGCGATGTAGGTCGCCTGGTCGGGGCTGCTGGTCTGATAGATGCCCGCGGGCACGCCGCGCGCGACCATCGCGCCCACGTCGGCGATGAGCCATTCGGGCCGATTGTTGCCCATGATGGCGACCGCTTCACCGGGCGCGTGGCCCTCCTCGATCAGCGCGCCCGCGAAGTCGAGGCAGCGGTCCGCGTACTCGCGCCACGAGATCGGGCGCCATCCTCCTGAATGACGGCCATGTAGCGCGGGCGCGTCCGGTTGGCTGTGGGCGTTGGCGAATAGACGGTCAACCACGAGATCGCGTTTCATGAGTGCCCTGTAGTGTGTGGGTCGAACGATGTTCATGCTCGGGTGGCGCGGTGTCGTCGCCGAAGTGGCGGGCGTTCGCAGCCTTTTCCGCCGGAGCGCCGACCGGCGTCGCAATTCGATATGCGCATGTCTCCGGGGCAGCTGTGCTCTCGGCGTGCATTGTGGGAGCGGAAGCTGCACGATCGGCGCCGTGGCGCAGGCTCCTGGAGCCGCAGGTCGGGGAGGCCGGCGAGCGCGCGGGCGCGGCCCAGCTGCGCCACAGGCTGGAGAGATGCTTGCCCCCCCGGGAGCAGATGACGAGGCCCCGCCGGGGCTGGCCCTTCGCTGCGGCGATCTTGCGGAGCAGATCGATGACCTCGTTGGAGACGACGACGTCATACGTTTTGGAGTCGGACAGGCGCAGCATGGACCGCCGCCAGTCGACCTGCTCCCACCGGAGGTCCCGGACCTCGTTGAGGAGCATACCCGTGAGCGCCAGCAGGCGCAGGGCCCAGATCGCCTCGCGGCCGATGTGCCCGGTATGTCCCGACGCGATGTGCTCGGCGCTCGTAAGCACCCGATCGAGCCGCTGGCGCTCCTCGGGGCTGATGACGCGGGTGGGCGCTCGCTCGGTGAAGCGCCTGATCGCCGTCACCGGGTTGAAGGTCGTGAGCTCCCACTGTTCGGCCCTAGCGTACATCACGTTGAGCACACTGCGCACATAGTTCGCGGTGGATGGCGTCGCCTTGAGGTCGTCGTGGAGCCGCTGGACGGCGGCGGTGGTGATGTCCACGAGGCGCCGGTCCCCGAGCGGGGGGAGGATGTGAAGCCGCAGCGTGCTCCGGCATTTGGTCGCGGAGGCGGGCTGCAGCTTGACGGAGATATGCTCGTGCTCGAAACGTCGCGCCAACTCGCGGAGCGTCGGCGACTCCAGGTCGGTCGGCCTGGTGTATGGCTTCGCGGGCGGGCGGGCGCCCCGCACCGGCTCGCCCGCTCTCGCCTCGGCGTGGCGGAGCGCGAGGATAACCTGGGCCTCCCTGCGGGCATCGTCTGCGCCGAAGCCCGGCACCATGCGCCCTATGCGATGTCGGCGGTCCTTGCCGGCGGCGTTCCGGAACCGGGCATAAAAGACCTTTTTACCAGCTGGGTGCACCCGCAGGATGAACCCGGGTAGCACGTCGCAGGTGACCTCGTAGCGGGTGGGGCGAGGCCTGGCCTCGCGGGCTTGCATATTCGTGAGCATGGCGGACCTCTGTTCGCGCGTGGCTGCTCATCCCTGGCTCGGCACGGGCGAGCCGATGCGGGCGCGGAAAAGCGCGGCGATCCCTCGCTGGATGAGGCCGCGTTGCCATGCGTGCCGGAGGGCGGCGAGGCCGACCCTGCCGAAGGCTGTGCTTTCGACGCGGCGAAAGTGGGCGACGGCCTGCTCCCAGGTCGCGTCGTCGAGCGCATGGCGACGGCCGATGGTTCGACACACCCTGGTGTGGCGACGCTCGTCGCGGGTGACCGCGTCGAAGGTGTCGGCCGTCTCGTGGTCGCCGATGCGGCGAAACGCGGCGCCGATGAGCGGAAACTGCTCGACGCCGCGCTCCTCGATGGCGAGCAGCAGCGCGTACGTGTTCATCACGTCGGCGTCGGTGGCGATCGCGTCGACGTCGCCCCGGGCGAAGCTGCCGCCGGCGGTGCGTGCGACCTGACGGATGACGAGCAGGGCGTCGGGGACCTCGTCGAGCGCGAGGCCATTACGGGCGAGGCAGGCCCGATAGAGCCCCGCATGGCGCTGCTCGTCGGCTTTGTGCGCGGCGATCGCCGCGCGCAGCTTCGGGTCGTCCGTGCGCTCGATCAGGCGATCGAACACGCCCGCCTCGTCACCCTCCTCGGCGGCGACCATGAGGCTGAGGATGTGCGCTCGGCCCTCGGGGGTGGCGAGCAGCGTTTGAAGCACGGCGCGCCGCAGGATCTGGGAGGGGGTAGGCATCGGAGCTCTCCTCGGGTGGTGACGCGAGCGCCAATGCATATCGGCAGCCTACGGCTCAAGTCCGCGATAATAAATGGATCCTGAAATATGTCTGTGCGGGTCGAGTGCTCATGGTGCACGCCAGGAGCACGGTCGTGGCGAATATGTGCACATGCGGGTCAGGCTGCGCTGTTGATTTAAGGACGGCCTTGTGCCGCCATGGACATTGTGCCATGGTCTCGGGGTGGGAATGTCGATCCATAAGTCGCTCGCACCTCCGCTGCCGCAGGCCGGCTCATGGCCGCTCCTGGGCGCGCTGCCGGCCCTGCTGCGGCGCCCCTTCGAGTTCTTCGAGGAGGCCCGTCGGCGCCACGGCGACATCTATGCGCTGCGCGTCGGACCGCTGCGGCCGGTCGTCCTGAATCACCCGCGGCACGTCCAGCATGTGCTGCGCGATCATGCGGCCAATTACCGCAAGGGCGGGATGCTGTGGGACAACGCGCGTAAGCTGGTCGGCAACGGGCTGATCGTCAGCGAGGGCGAGTTCTGGCTGCGCCAGCGGCGGATGATGCAGCCGCAGTTCCACCGCGAGCGGCTGGCCCGGCTCACCGATCTGATGGTGAATGCCATCGACGCCTCGCTGGATAATTGGGCCCCCGATGCGGCCGATGGGCGGCCCGTGAATCTGGTGCCGGCCCTCGCGCACATGACCATGCGCATCGCCACGGATACGTTGTTCGGCACGGCGCTCCCCCGCGAATCGCGGGCAGAGGTCGGCGAGGCGATGGCCTACGTCATGAACTACCTGATGGTCGGCGCGGCGACGTACGGCCTGCCCTCGTGGGTGCCGATCCCGGGCAAGCGCCGCAACCTGCGAGAGATCGCGCGGCTCGAGCGGGTCGTCGACGACATCATCGCCACGACGCGGCGTGACCAGGGACAGCACCTGCTGGCGATGCTGCTGGACGTGGTCGACGACCAGACCGGTGAGGGCATGAACGACCGGCAGCTCCACGACGAGGTGATGAACATGTTCCTCGCGGGCTACGAGACGACCTCGACCGCGCTGGGCTGGGCCCTCCACTTCCTGATGGGCCAGCCCGAGGTGACGCAGAAGCTGCAGGACGAGGTCGACAGCGCGCTGGGCGGCCGCACGCCGGTCTTCGCCGACTTCCCGAGGCTGAGCTACACGCGCATGGTGGTGCAGGAGGTGCTGCGCCTGCGTCCGCCGGGGGCCTGGGTGCCGCGGGTCGCCATCGCGGACGATGAGATCGACGGCTTCCCGATCCCTGCCGGCACCGAGGTCATCTCGCTGATCTATATGATCCACCGGCACCCCGACTTCTGGCCCGAGCCCGACCGCTTCGATCCGGAGCGCTTCGCCGGCGATCACGCGGCGCGAGGCTCCAGCGGACGTCACTCCTTCGCGTGGATCCCGTTCGGCGTCGGGCAGCGCCTGTGCATCGGCCGCGACTTCGCCATGATGGAGAGCACTCTGGCCCTGGCGATGATCGTGCAACGCTATCGTATCGCCGCCGTCAAGGGCCGGATCACCACGCCCGGGCTGTCGAGCACCCTGCGGCTGAAGGGCGGTCTGTGGGCCCA
>Ga0075163_10010188_pt1 | contig 12306 bp, 9 predicted proteins | sample JI1023141ADNA_FD_71478 | JGI IMG/M metagenome (GOLD analysis project Ga0075163, IMG submission 71478) | Wastewater effluent complex algal communities from Wisconsin, to seasonally profile nutrient transformation and Carbon sequestration -... | ecosystem: Engineered > WWTP > Effluent > Algae...
GCTGGAACCCGTGCTGGTGCGTCACCGCGCCGACCCCTGCGTCGAGCGCGTCTATGCGCCCGAACTGCAGCGCACGCCCGCGCTGGCGGCCGACCTCGACGACCTCGACGAACCCGGCTGGCGAACGCAGCCGCTGGCGCCGGCCACCGAGCAGTACGTGCAGCGGTTGCAGGTGCTCGACGCCGAAGGCTCGCGGGCGGTGATCGCCCATGCCTACGTGCGCTACCTCGGCGACCTGGCCGGCGGCCAGGTGCTGCGCCGGCTGGTGGCGGCCCGCTTCGGCCTGGCCGGCGGACGTGGCACGCGCTTCTACGAATTCGGCCCGGTCGACGTCGTCGGCGCCCTGCTGCGCGCCTTTCGCGAAGGTCTCGACCACATGCCCGCCTCGGCGGCCGACATCGACCTCATCGTCGCCGAGGCCCGCGCGGCCTTCCAGCGCCACGGTGACCTGTTCGACCAGTTGATGGTCCCTTCGCCGGGCTGACGCGCGACGGAGGGTCAGCGGCTCAGCGCGTGAAGTTTCGTATGAGCCCGTAGAGCATGGCAGCCCGCTGCGTGGACGCTTCAAGCTCTTCGAGCAACGGCGCCACGGGCGGGCCGTCGGTGGCTTCGGCGATGTCCATCGCCGCCAGGCTCGCGTTGGTCAGGATCGCAGAGATCACCTGGTCGGCCCCTCGTGCGCCTTCCGTGGCTGGGCTGCCGACGGCGGCCGAGCGCAGCGCGTCCTCGAGGTGCTGGCGAGCGGCGGCGGCGCGCTTGCTCTCGCGCAGGTCGACCATCGTGAAGATGAAGCCCAGCAGCAGGCCGTGCCGGCCCGGGACGGCTTCGGCGCGCACCTCGACCGGCAGTTCGCCGGGGTCGCCGCCGCAGCGCAGTGCCAGCTCGCCGCGCCAGGGTTGCATCGACAAGGTGTCGAGCAGCGAGGCCATCGTCTCGCGGTGCACGAAGAGGTCGGCCACCGGGGTGCCCACGACGCCGCCGCCGGCCACGCCGACGAGCTGCTCGAAGGCGGCATTGCTGAACAGCAGCCGGCCCTGCTCGTCGGCGATGACCACCGGCTCGCGCGAGCTGCCGACGGTCTCGCGGATCTGCGTCAGCTGGTGCTGGGCGATCAGCAGCCGCACGGCATTGACCTGCAGGATGATGTCCACCAGCGCCATGCCGACAGCGCGCGCCAGCGCCTGCTCGGAGCTGGACCAGGGCAACGCGGTGCCCCGCACGATTTCGCTCCAGGCCTCGAACGAGCGGCGCGGCGAGAGCTGCAGCGGGTCGTTGCCCTCGTAGGCCTTGATCGGGTTGCCGGCCCAGGTGAGGGTCTGCAGCTGTTCCTTGCGGAACCACATCAGGTAGTCCGGCCGCGAGGTCGACAGCTTGACCGCCAGCACGCCGCAGGCGGTGGGCGTCAGGCTGGCCAGCGTGGGCTCGGCCTTGGCCACCGACGAGCAGGCCAGCGGGCCGTCGAACGACTGGCCGTCGACCCACTGCGCCAGTGCGCGCAGCTCAGGCGTGGACGGCACCTCGCCGCAGGTCAGCACCTCGCCGCCGTGGAACAGCGCGGCGCCGGTGGCTTCCACGGGCTGCAGCAGCGTGCGCGGGTTGCGGAACAGCGCGTGCCGCCAGTCGCCCTCGGTGGAGGTGGCCTCGACCAGGCGCTGCTCCAGCCGGCGCACCATCAGCGACACCTGGGCGTAGGTGTAGTTCTCGATGGCGGCCAGTCGGGTGGAGACCACCTCGGCCAGCAGGTCGACGGCGGCGCGCACGGAGTAGCGGATCTGGCGCGGCGAGTAGTGGTGGGCGGCGATCAGGCCCCACAGCCGACCCTCGCGCACCAGCGAGGCCACGAGGGTGCCGGTGACGCCCATGTTGCGCAGGTACTGCAGGTGCAGCGGCGACATGCTGCGCAGCGTGCACATCGACATGTCCAGCGGCGCGCCGGTGGTGGGCAGCAGGTCGGGCACCAGCGCCTGCGGTTCGTAGTCGACGTTGACCAGGATGCGCACGCGGTTGCGCAGGTACAGCTCGCGGGCGCGCTGCGGGATGTCGGTGGCCGGATAGTGGTGGCCGAGCAGCGGGTCCAGGCGCGGGTCGCGCGCCTCGGCGATGATCTTGCCGTGGCCGTCGGGGTCGAAGCGGTAGACCATCACGCGGTCGTAGCCGGTCAGATCGCGCACGACCTGCACCGCTGCATCGGCCAGCATGCCGAGCGTGGCTGCGGCGGTGAAGCGCTGCACGCCCTGGCCCAGGCAGGCCATCAGTGTCTCGTGGCTCAGCTCCAGGGCCGCATCGAGGTCGCCAGCGGCGCGGATGTCTTCCAGCTCGAGCACCAGCCCGACACCGGCGACCCGGTGCAGGTGGCCTTCGAGCACGAGGTCCTGCTCGCCGCGCCGCCCGTGGTGCTGCAGCGGTACCGGTTCGAGCAGGTCGCGTTCAGCCAGCTGTACCACCACGCGAGCCAAACCCGCATCGACGCTCGCCAGCGCTTTTTCGAGCAATTGTCCGACCGGCTGGCCGAGCACGGCGCCGGTGTTGGCGCTGGCCTGCAGCACGGTCAGGTCGGGTTCACGCAGCACCAGCAGCGCACCATGCGGCTGCACGGATCCCGCGAGGTGGATCAGCTCGCGTTCGCAATTGGTGAGGTCGGCCTGACCGAAGGCTGGACTGTCCATGAGGACGATCAGGTCTCGTGACTCATGACGTCACACCCGCTCAGTTCAGCAAGGGCTTGTCTGCCTGGTGGCCGGCGGGCGACAGGCGATGCCGGCGCATGCGAAGTTCGAGGCCGTCGACCGTGAGGCCCAGCGCACGGGAGGCCAGGTCGACCTGACCGCCGGCAACCTGCAATGCGCGCGAGACCAGATGCCCTTCGGCGATGAACTGCACCTCGGAGAGCATGTCGGCCAGCGGCAGGCGCCCGACCTGTTGCGTCAGCTGGGCCAGCGCCGACACGAGGCTGGCATCGAGCGTCGTCACCACCGGCGCGCCGTGGCGCAGCGGGCGCAGGCTGAAGCCGACACATTCCTGGTCACCTTCGGCGAGCATCGCGGCCGACGCGTCGACCGAGATCTGGCCGTCGTCGGTGGTGATGCTCAGAACTTCCTGCACCGCGATGCCACGCTGGCGGGCGCGGGTCAGCAGGCTGCTCCACTGGCCGTGGGCGTCGCCGAACAGCTCGTCGAGGGCGCGGCCACGCAGCTCCTTGTTGCCATGGGCCCCGCTCATCGCCGTGAAGGCCGGGTTGGCCATCAGCACACGACCGGAGGTGTCGGTGATGACCACGCCATCGGGCGTGTGCTGGACGAAATCGATCAGGCGGCGGCTCTCGTCCTGAAGTGGGCGGCTGGGCGAGCCGGTCTGGGTGTCGCGGGCCCGCACCAGCAGCAGCTGCCGGTCCTCGGAGCGGAACGGCGTGGCCGACACCTCGACAGGCAGGCCGGGGCCCTGGGGCCGCACCTTCAGCTCGGCAGCGCGGCCGAGCGTCCGGGTGGTGGACAGCAGTTCGGCCAGCGCGGCGCGCGAGTGCATTTCCACGCAATCCGGCAGGTGGGCATGCACCAGGCCGTCGGGCGACGAAGCGAACAGCGACTCGGCGGCAGCGTTGGCCTCCAGCACCTCGAAGGTGGTGGCGTCGACCAGCAGCACGGCGTCGTTGAGCACCTGGAACAGCATCCGGAAGCGTGCGTCGGCCTGGCGGCGCTGCCAGTAGTCGCGCTCGAGATCCTGCTGGGCTTCGAGGAAGCGTTGCTGGATGGCCGCCACCGTGCTCAGGTCGCGACCGACGGCCAGCACCGGCCCCTGGGCGCCGAGCTGCACGGCCGAGTAGGCCACCGGAATCTGCACGCCGCTGGCCGAGGTGTGATTGACCTCGCGCCGGCGGGCAACGCCGCCGGTCAGCACTTCCTGCATCAGCAATTCGACCTTGCGCCGGGTCTCGACCGTGACGGTCTCGATCCAGGGGCGACCGACCCAGTCGGACACTGCACTGGCCAGCGGTCCGACGCCTTCGGCGACGTTGCGGATCACCCCGTCGTGGCCGATCACCAGCGCGATGTCACCGCCGACGCTGGCAACGGTGGTCGCGACTTCAGTCGCCAGCGCGGAGAGCGCGCTCAGGTCGACCGTCTTGCGCAGCGGGGGAGTCATGTCGGATCGGGTCGGGAGTGCCTGGAGGCGTCACCACAAACCTCGTCGAGCGGAGACTGGAAAGTAACACGCCGCGGGCTCGCGGTGGCGGCGATTTCTCCCAAGGGTGACGATCCAGGTCAGGAAAGGCGTCGAACGCCGTCCAAAGGGCAGGCATAGATGGCATTTCGCAACGCTGCGATGGCTTCGTAGCGCGTGAACGTGCGCCGCCAGGCCAGCACCACCCGCCGTGTCGGCACCGGATCGGAGAAGGGCACGTACTTGATGTGCGGCTGCTTGTCCTTGGGCACGCTCAGCCGCGGCACCACGGTGACGCCCATGCCGGAGGCCACCATGTACTTGATGGTCTCCAGCGACGAGCCCTCGAAACTCTTGCGAATGCCTTCGGTGTCGCTGGAAAAGCGCGCGTACTCCGGGCAGACCTCGAGCACGTGGTCGCGGAAGCAGTGGCCGGTGCCCAGCAACAGCATGGTCTCGGACTTCAGCTCCTCGGCGCTGATCGACTTGCGCTTGCTGAGGGGGTGCTGGCTCGGCACGGCGGCGACGAAGGGTTCGTCGTACAGCGGGGCGATGGCCAGGCCGGTGTCCGGAAAGGGCTCGGCCATGATCGCGCAGTCGAGTTCGCCGATGCGCAGCATTTCGAGCAGCCGCTGGGTGAAGTTCTCCTGCAGCATCAGGGGCATCTGCGGCACGCGGTCGATGGCCTGCTTGACGAGGTCTGGCAGCAGGTAGGGGCCGATGGTGTAGATGATGCCCAGGCGCAGCGGGCCGGAGATCGGATCCTTGCCGCGCTTGGCGATCTCCTTGATGGCCGCGGCCTGTTCGATGACCTGCTGCGCCTGGCGCACGATCTGCTCGCCCAGCGGCGTGACGCTGACCTCGCTGGCGCCGCGCTCGAACAGCTTGACGTCGAGTTCTTCTTCCAGCTTCTTGATGGCCACGCTGAGCGTGGGCTGCGAGACGAAGCAGGCTTCGGCGGCGCGGCCGAAGTGCTTCTCCCGCGAGACGGCCACGATGTACTTCAGCTCGGTCAGGGTCATGCCGCCATTGTGACGCGGGGCTGCCGAGGTGGCATCGGCCGAGGCCGGTGGTATCGGCACGTGGTACTGCCGCTGGGGGGATGGTCGGCGCCTGCCAGGTCGCCGGATGCTGGCATCGCGGCATGTGCCGCGTTGCGAAAGACCCGCATGAGTCGACGTCGCCTCGTTGTCCTGACCGTCCCGGCCCTCCTCGGCGCCGGCCTCACGGCTTGCGTGATGGTGCCGGTGGATCCCCGCACCGGCCAGCCTTACCCGACCTCCCATTCGCACGGTGCGCCGCAGGTCACGGTGGTGCAGAGCCCGCCGCCGGCCACGCCGCCGTCGCCAACCGTGCTGACGGCCCGCCTGTACCCATTGAACCCGCCGGCCAGCCAGGCCGGCATGCTGACCGCGCTGGTGATCGACCAGCAAGGTGGGCGTGGCACCTTCAGCGTCAGCTACCAGGGCGACACGCTGCAGGGTGAAGCGACCCGCGTGGACGGTGGCTACGCGGCCTTCGGGCGGGTGCACGACGAGGTGCTCGGCCGCACCCAGCGCAGCTTCAGCGGCCAGCGCGGCATCGCCAACGGGTACGGCGGCCGCGGCACCAGCACCCAGTGCGAGTACGTGATCACCGGCCCGGCGATGGGCACGGGTGTCTGCCTGTTCTCCGATGGCGCCCGCTATCAGATGCATTTCGGAAGGTGATGTGGCCCACCCCCGACGCGCCTGCGGCGCTCCCCCTCTAGGGGGCCGAGGGACCGGCGGAGCCGGATCCATGGCGTTTGCTTGATTGGGTCGGTGCCTTCGTCACGCTTTCAGGAACTCGGCGCGGCCGCCCAGCCAGCGGGCGACGTGGGCGCGGGCGGCGTGGGGGTGGTCGGCCAGCAGTTGGGGGGCGAGGGCGCGGGCTTGTTGCAGCAGCGCGCCGTCCTCGGCGAGGTCGGCAAAGCGCAGCAGGGCGTCGCCGCTCTGGCGGGCGCCCATGAACTCGCCGGGGCCGCGAATGTCGAGGTCGCGACGGGCGATCTCGAATCCGTCGTTGGTTTCGGCCATGGCCTTCAGCCGCGCCTTGCCGGTCGGCGACAACGGGTCGCTGTAGAGCAGCACGCAGACGCTGGCCACCGCGCCGCGCCCGACGCGGCCGCGCAGCTGGTGCAGCTGGGCCAGGCCGAAACGCTCGGCGTGCTCGATCACCATCAGGCTGGCATTGGGCACGTCGACGCCGACCTCGATCACGGTGGTGGCCACCAGCACCTGCAGCGCACCGGCGGTGAACTGCGCCATCACCGCGGCCTTCTCGGCCGCCGGCATGCGGCCGTGCAGCAGACCCACGGCCGTGGCGGGCAGCGCCATCCCCAGCTCGGCATGCGTCGCGGTGGCGTTCTGCAGGTCCAGGTGCTCGCTCTCCTCGACCAGCGGGCAGACCCAATAGACCTGGCGGCCGCGGGCCACCTCGTCGCGGATGCGAGCGATGACCTGCTCTCGCTTGCCGTCGGCAAACACCTTGGTGACGATCGGTGTGCGGCCGGGTGGCAGCTCGTCGATGGTGCTGACGTCGAGGTCGGCGAAGTAGCTCATCGCCAGCGTACGCGGGATCGGCGTCGCGCTCATCATCAGCAGGTGCGGCTCCAGCGCCTGGGCTTCGAGCTTGTCGCGCAGTGCCAGGCGCTGCGCGACGCCGAAACGGTGCTGCTCGTCGACCACCGCCAGGCCCAGCCGCGCGAACACCACGTCGCGCTGGATCACCGCGTGCGTGCCCACCACCAGTGACGCCTCGCCGCTGGCGACCTGGGCCAGCATCGCGGTGCGCGACTTGCCTTTGCGGCTGCCGGTCAGCCAGGCCACCGTCAGCCCCAGCGGCTCCAGCCAGGCGACGAGCTTGCGGAAATGCTGCTCGGCGAGGATCTCCGTCGGCGCCATCAGCGCGCACTGCCAGCCGGCATCGACGGCTGCAGTGGCGGCCAGCGCTGCCACCACGGTCTTGCCCGAGCCCACGTCGCCCTGCAGCAGGCGGTGCATCGGCTGCGGCCGCGCCAGGTCGGCGGCGATCTCGCTCACCACGCGCTGCTGCGCGGCGGTCAGCGTGAATGGCAAGGTGGCGCGCAGACGGTCGGTGACGCCGCCGGACACCGCCGTCAACGCCGGAGCGCGCAGAGCGGCACGCGCATGGTGCGCTTCGAGCTGCGACAGCTGCTGCGCCAGGAGTTCGTCGAACTTCAGCCGTTGCCAGGCCGGATGGCTGCGATTGTCCAGCACCTCCAGCGCGGTGGCCGGCGGCGGGTGGTGCAGGAACTGCAGCGCCTCGCCCAGGCTGGGCAGGCCTGCGGGCAGCGCCTCGGGCGGCAGCACCTCGCCCAACGGTGCGCGCGAGAGGGCCGAAACCACCGCCTTGCGCAGGTAGGCCTGCGGCAGCTGGGCGCTGGTCGGGTAGACCGGCGTCAGACCGACCGGCAGCGGCGCCCCTTCGGTCACCGCCTTGAACACCGGGTGCACGATTTCGCGGCCGAAGAAGCCGACACGCACCTCGCCGCGGGCCCGGATGCGCTGGCCGACCGCCAAAGCCTTCTGCTGCGACGGGTAGAAGTTCAGGAAGCGCAGCAGCAGCTCGCCGCTGCCATCGTCCAGGCGCACCAGCAGCTGGCGCCGCGACCGGGCCTCGACGCGCTGGTCGCGCACCACGCCCTCGACCTGGGCCACCTGACCATCGCGCAGGTTGCCGATCGGCCACAGCCGCGTTTCGTCCTCGTAGCGCAGCGGCAGGTGCAGGGCGAGGTCGATGTCGCGTTGCAGCCCGAGCTTGCGCATGGCCTGCGCCGGCGCCGAGAGCTTTTCCACAGGGCGGCCGGTGTTGTTGTCGCTTCGAAGCGCGGGAGCGTCGGCCATGGAACAATTCTGCCGGGTCTGCACTCCATTCAGGCCGGTCCCGCCTGAACACCATGCCCACTGCTCCGACGCCAGCCCCGCACGCCCTCGCCGTCGACGACTTCGACTTTGCCCTGCCGACCGAGCTGATCGCCCAGCAGCCAGCCCTGCAGCGCAGTGCCTCGAGGCTGCTCGACGGTACTGGCGCCTTGCCGCTGGACCTGGTTTTTCGCGAGTTGCCGCTGCGGCTGCGGGCCGGCGATCTGCTGGTGTTCAACGACACCCGTGTCATCAAGGCGCGCCTGCATGGCGAGAAGCCGACGGGCGGAGCCGTCGAGGCGCTGGTCGAGCGTGTGCTGCCGGGCCACGAGGTGCTGGCGCACCTGCGCGCCAGCAAGTCGCCGCGGCCGGGCAGCTTCGTGCGCTTCGCCGAGGCCTTCGATGCCGAAGTGCTGGGTCGCGCGGGGCCCGACGATTCGCTCTTCAGGCTGCGCTTCCCGGCCGACCCGCTGGACCTGCTCGAAGCCCACGGGCACGTGCCGCTGCCGCCTTACATCACCCATGCCGACACGGCCGAGGACGCCGAGCGATACCAGACGGTGTTCGCGGCCCGGCCCGGCGCCGTGGCGGCGCCGACCGCGGCGCTGCACTTCGACGACGCCGTGCTGGCCGCCCTGCGCGAGCGGGGCATCTCGACCGCCCGCGTGACGCTGCATGTCGGCGCCGGCACCTTCCAGCCGGTGCGCGTGGCCCAGCTGGCCGACCACCGCATGCACAGCGAGTGGTTCGAGGTCGGCAGCGATACGGTGCAGGCCATCGCGATGACAAGGGCAAGCGGCGGGCGCATCGTCGCGGTCGGTACCACCAGCTTGCGTGCGCTGGAATCGGCGGCACGTGGCGGCGGCCTGGTGCCCTTCCAGGGCGACACCGACATCTTCATCACGCCGGGCTTCGAGTTCCAGGTCGTCGACCTGCTGGTGACGAACTTCCACCTGCCGCGCAGCACCCTGATGATGCTGGTCAGTGCCTTTGCCGGCCATGCCCACGTGATGGCGCTGTATCGCCATGCGATCGAATCGCGCTACCGCTTCTTCAGCTACGGCGACGCGATGCTGCTGCAGCGCCAGTGACGCCCCGGCCCGGCGCCGCGGCCACAATCGGCGCATGCTCGATTTCCAGCTGCTGAACACCGAAGGGCAGGCGCGCCGCGGTCGCCTGAAGCTCAACCACGGCGTCGTCGAGACGCCGGTCTTCATGCCGGTGGGCACCTACGGCACCGTCAAGGGCGTCATGCCGCAGTCGTTGCTCGACATGGGCGCGCAGATCATCCTCGGCAATACCTTCCACCTCTGGCTGCGTCCGGGGCTGGACGTGCTGCGCCAGTTCGGCGGCCTGCACCGCTTCGAGGGGTGGAGCCGGCCGATGCTGACCGACAGTGGCGGCTTCCAGGTCTGGAGCCTGGGCGAGATGCGCAAGATCAGCGAGGAGGGCGTGCGTTTCGCCTCGCCCGTCAACGGCGACAAGCTGTTCCTCACGCCCGAGGTCAGCATGCAGATCCAGACCGTGCTGAACTCCGACATCGTGATGCAGTTCGACGAGTGCACGCCGTACCAGACGGCCGGGCACCTGACGACCGAGGCCGAGGCGCGCTCGTCGATGGAGCTCAGCCTGCGCTGGGCTCGGCGCAGCCGCGACGAGTTCCAGCGACTGGGCAACCCGAACGCACTGTTCGGCATCGTGCAGGGCGGCATGTTCGAGGGCCTGCGCGAGGAATCCCTGGCGGCCCTGGTCGAGCTCGACCTGCCGGGCTACGCGGTGGGCGGCGTCAGCGTCGGCGAGCCGAAGGAGGACATGCTGCGCATCATGGCGCACACGCCGCATCGGCTGCCAGAGCACAAGCCACGTTACCTGATGGGCGTGGGAACGCCGGAAGACCTGGTCGAAGGCGTGGCCTGCGGTGTCGACATGTTCGACTGCGTGATGCCGACGCGCAATGCCCGCAACGGTCACCTGTTCACCCGCTTCGGCGACCTGCGTGTGCGCAATGCCCGCCACAAGACCGACGAGCGCCCGATCGACCCCAGCTGCGGTTGCCCCTCCTGCGCCGGCTTCAGCCGCGCCTACCTGCACCACCTCGACCGCTGCGGCGAGATGCTCGGCCCGATGCTGGCCAGCATTCACAACCTGCACTACTACGTGAACCTGATGCGAGAGGTCCGCGAAGCCTTGGACGAAGGCCGTTTCGAGGCTTGGCGCGCACGCTTCCACGAAGACCGCGCGCGCGGCGTCGGGTGAGGGTGCGGCCCGCCGATCAGGCTCGTGCGGACACGCGCTCGGGGCTCGCAGGTTTCGCGCGGGCGGCCAGGTCGACGGCCCATTTCTGCCGCAGGGTCCTGACCTTCTTCTGCCAGGGCAGGTCATGGATCGCGTTGTTGAGCTGCACGAGGCGTTCACCCTCGGCGATCGACACGCCGTCGTCGAGCGTGAAGTTAAGATTCGATAAGATGGTCATCGGGTCTGCCATCACCACGACATTGGGGCGCACTTCTTTCCAGTCCCAGGCCATCCCTAACTGCTTGTCACCGGACATGACTCCCCAGAGCACCTGGCCGCTCATCAGCTTGTCGGCACTCGGCTCCACGTGCACCGTCGTGCCGAGGTGCCTGAGCCTGCGGATCGTCTGATCCCATTCATCGAGCCGCGCATTGACCGGGCGCCATGTGATCACTTGCCATGCGGGTATGGACATGATGCGGTTGCTTCCACAGAGTTGGGTCTTGCAGTGTTGCCGCAGTCCGGGGCGCATGACAACCTGCGAGCCCTGGTAGGTGCGTCAGGCGCCCATATGAGGCATCAGCGCTTCATCGACGTCAGTCAGTCCGGCGACGTGGCCACGTTCGAGCGCCGCCTGGTGGACTTTGCCAACGAACTGGACTTCGGGCTGGTGGGGGCGATGCTGGTCGTCGACCGTCCGGGGCAGAAACCAAGCTTCTTCACGCTGGGGAACACACCCGACGGTTACTCGGAAATCTTCCAGGACGCCGAATCGGCCCGCCGCGACCCGGTGATGCAGAAGCTCAAACAGGCCACCGTCCCGTTCACCTACGACCAGTCGTTCTACGTGTCCCAGGGCGCAGGCGATGTGTGGGAGCAGCAGGCCACGTTCGGCTATTGCACCGGGATCGCGGTGGCGCTGCATCTGCCTGGTCATCGACATTTCCTCCTGGGTGTCGACCGCCAGAAGAAGCTTCCGAAGTCGGACGACCGGCTGACGAGGCTGCTTGCCGACCTGCAACTGCTGGCAGTCCACGCCCAGGATGCAGCCGTGCGCCTGATGGTCAACGGCGGCGCCACCGATGACGGTTCGGACCTGACCCACCGTGAGCTCGAGGTCCTGCGCTGGACCATGGCCGGAAAGTCGGCCTGGGAGGTCGGCCAGATCCTGCGCATCAGCGAGGGCACGGTGCACTTCCACGCCCGCAGCACCATCCGCAAGCTGAACGTCACCGACAAGCACCAGGCCGTCCTGAAGGCGCTCTCGCTGGGCCGCATCTGAAGGCTTGGGTCGGCATCCCGGCCGGGTGTCAACCTACAGACCTCGCAGGTGCCAGGTCGAACCTGCGGTGCTGAAATCTCCAACAGCCGCCCCCGAGGCGGAGGTTCACATCAGGAGATTGGCATGCTCGAGTACTTCTTCCAGGTCTTTCTCTGCCTCCCCAAGGGCGGCTGGGCCTGAGCGCAGCAGACCTTGTCAGGCCCCACGCGCCAAGGCAGCGGGGGGCAGTTCACTTCAAGGCTGCGCTCTTCAGCGTTCTCGCCACGTAGGCGATGCACGCTGCTGCCAGCAGGGCAGACACCAGCAGGGGCACGCCGATGTCCAGCCAGGCCATCGGTTCGCCCTTGAGCACCCGGCCCATCAGCGTGATCTGGGCCAGCGCGGGCACCCACAGGTGCCACGGTGCCTCGCCTTCCTGATTGAAGATCGTCAGCAACGGCAGCAGTGACACACCGAGCACCACCACGGTGGCGTTGGCCTGCGCTTCCTTGAAGCTCTTGCAGCGGATGGCGATGGCCATCAGCAGGGCCGACAGCGCGCCGGCCAGCGGCAGCAGCAAGGCCAGGAAGCCCGCCACCTCGGGCAGTCCGAACTGGAACATGGCCGCCAGGGTTTCGCTGCGCAGCAGCCACTGTGCGGGCAGGAAGCTGAAGCAACTGAGCACGGCGATCAGCATGCTCACGCTGGCAACGGCGCCCCATTTCCCGACCACGAGCGAGGCGCGCG
>Ga0075163_10010189_pt1 | contig 12305 bp, 14 predicted proteins | sample JI1023141ADNA_FD_71478 | JGI IMG/M metagenome (GOLD analysis project Ga0075163, IMG submission 71478) | Wastewater effluent complex algal communities from Wisconsin, to seasonally profile nutrient transformation and Carbon sequestration -... | ecosystem: Engineered > WWTP > Effluent > Algae...
CTCACCGTCGCCGGCAACGGCACGACCAAACAAGTCACCACCAATGATTCGACGACCTACTACGGCGCTGCTCAGCCCGTCAAAGTCAACGACTCTATCATGATCACTGGTACAACCAGCGGCGACACTTTCACCGCAGGCCGCATCGTCATCCAGCGACAATAATATCGAGCGTCGTTACCAGCGCGCGCCGTGCTGGATCGCACCGATCACTACTGCCGTCTGCGCACAGAGATAGAGCGTCTGGGCTACGACGATCAGGCGCTCTTTGTGTATGATGCCGTAGTAAATCCAGATGATCGATAGGGCATCGTACGCCACCCATGTCGTCAACGAGATACCGCCGCCATCGCCCGGAGCGTACGCTTTGATCACCTGCGGAATAGTGAATAGTGGCCCCATGATAGCAGCGCCCAACGTCAATTTGTCGACTAGCTGGCGTTGTTTTCGGCTATGAGATTTCTTGAGGTGGTGTTTTTTGTACAGATGGGACATGTTTGTTTTCTTCGCGAGAGCCGCTAATGCCTACTAGTATAGGGGTTAGACGACCCCTGCGCAACTGCGCTATACTGGTACCTATGGCAACATTTTCTTTCGATATCGTCTCGGACTACGATAAAGCCGAGATCAACAACGTCTTCCAGCAGGTCCAGCGCGAGATCGTCAACCGCTACGACCTCAAAGGCACGCCGGCCGCTGTCGAGTGGCTCGGTGACAAAACCGGCCTCATCGTGACGGCGGCAAACGATATGCACCGCGAGAGCATCCTCGATATCATCAGGCGTGCGCTCATAAACCGCAGTCAGAGTAGCAAGATCCTCGATCTCTCGAAGGAGCCAGTGCAGGGCAGCATGAAACTCACCCAGGAGATCCCCTTTATCGCGGGACTCGACCAAGACAAAGCCAAGTCCGTCACCAAACTCATCCGTGACCAATTCCCAAAAGTCAAAACCCAGATCCAAGGCGAAGAGATCCGCGTCCAGAGCGGCAGCAAAGATGATTTGCAACGCGTCATGTCAGCGGTGCGCGATCACGAGTTTGATTTTCCACTCAGCTTTACGAACTACCGCTAGCCGATACGCCAGGCGTAAAATTTCCAGACGATGAAGATCGCGCCGAGCAGCGATACAACTGTCTGTACGCCCGCATCCACCGAGATGCGTATGAGCATAAAGAAGATCCAGAGAAAGATATAGATGAGCAGCGCCAGCCCGAGTGTCAGGCCGGTGATCTGCACGAAACGATTGTTCATAAAACTATCCATCTCTACCAGTATACACGACCCCTGATCATATCCCTCAGAAATATCACTCATTTCACGCTCAAAACCGCGAAAAACAAGACTTTCGTACCTCCAAAAATGCGCCTATACTAGGTGATAGTTACGAGGGTACTATCGCTCCCAAGCGATCTTCCACTCTCGGACTTACATACAATCTGCGGTACTTCGCTACCGCCCATCTGCTACCTCGGTTATTAGTGACGCGATTGAACGGCGCGACACCGTATCCATGTAGTACCATCTCCACCAACGTTCGCTGACAGGTTAGTCCTAACCAGATTGTCAGTCTTTTTTAATCTCAAATTTATAGAGGGGGAATGGAACGATGACAAAGAAGATAATCAACCAGACAGTGCAGGTGAGTGCCGTGACGTTTGACCGACATTTTGAGCCGGTGCCGCGCCGCATCGAGTTCGAAGGCCGCACGTTGACATTTATCAGCGAAGGCATCCGGCTCCTGATCAAAAGTAATGGCCACATGACTCGCCTCTGGGACATGTTTGACGGCGAAGCGCACTACCGCCTGCGCCACGACGACAGCGCCTGGACACTGATGACGATCAGCCGATAGACGATACGAATCAACATATTACACCACATTCCCAAAACCTAGGAGCCAGACTCCTAGGTTTTTGAAGTGGGTTCACGGTGTCATTGACTAGTACAAGGCACTTGTTATACTGGCATTATTAACGAACCATAAGGATTATCATGGCCACATCGAAAACTCCGGCAAAATCATCAACGCGATCATCAAGCGTCGTACCGACACTACAAAAACTCTTCGTTGGCGCCGCCGGACTGGCCTTCGTCATGCAGATCGTGCAAAATGCCTATTATATGGCGTTACAGATGCCAGAAAATGACAATTTCAGTGCCTACATCATCTGGTTTATCGGGACCATGATAATAGCCTTCATCTGGCTTGTCGTCTATCTGTCGCGACGCAACCGCGCGCTGACGCTCAGCTCTGTGTTTGACGTCACCCTCGTCACGTTCTCTGCTGGCTTGATCATGATGAGTCTTAGCTGGCTGACATCGTTTATACAGCTGCCCTATAAGATGCTCGATAATATGTCGGTGTACGTCTCCATGTACCAGGCGTTACCCCTTATCGTCACCATCCCGCTCCTAGTCATCGTCCTCCGCCGCCTTCGCGCCACCAAACAGTGGTAGACCACCACGGGCAGCGATACATCATCTCCGACCTATGTTAGAGCATGATCATTGACTATTGTAAACGCCTGTGCTATAATGGAAGTATCTAGTATGGATATCGAGTCATCTGTGACACTTTCTCGCTATCTTGATAGAGAGAATGTCATCAGACACTTCGACCATATTCACTAAACAAAAGGAACTATTTTGTACAACAACTCAAATTCAGGGCGCCGTCCATCAGGACAAGGCGCACCACGCCGTGCTGATAACAGCAGTCCATCACGCGGTAATTTCCGTGCCAAACGTCGCCAAACACCAGAGGACAAACTCATGAAGACCCTCTATGGCGGTTCATCCGGCCCATCATCTGATGGCGCCGCGCCTCGCGCTGCCGGCGCACGCCAGCCGCAAAGCTCACGCTTCCATAGCTACCCCAAACAGCGCGGCGAAGGCCGACCAGCTGGTGGCGGTAGTCGCTTCGGTGGTGGTAACCGCGGACGCAGTGCTGTCCCCCGCAAAAAAGGCCACGGCCAATACATTCACCCTAGCAAATTTGTGAACAAATCAGTCGTTGCCCGCGACGAAGCACCATACGAGTCGCAGCACCAGTTTGTCGACTTTCCGCTCAACCACCGCTTGCAAGACAACATCAGCCGCAAAGGCTACGTCACCCCAAGCGCCATCCAGGACCAGACCATCCCCGCCATCCTCGAAGGTCGCGATGTACTCGGCCTCGCGAATACCGGTACCGGCAAGACAGCAGCATTTTTGATCCCAGCCATTCAGAAGCTCATGAACGACCCAAGCGTCGTCTCCGTGCTCATCATCACGCCGACGCGCGAGCTCGCTACACAGATCGAGGATGAGTTTAAAGCCTTCGCACACGACCTGCGCCTCTATAGCGCCGTTTGCGTCGGTGGTATGAATATCAGCCGCCAGATCCAGCAAATTCGCCGCCGCCCCCACGTCATCATCGGCACGCCGGGTCGACTCAAAGACCTCTTGCAGCAAAACGTCCTGCGCCTCGATCACATCCAGACGCTCGTCCTCGACGAGGCGGACCGGATGTGCGATATGGGCTTCCTGCCTGATATCAAACGTATCATTAGTTTTGTGCCACCAGCTCGCCAAAACCTCTTCTTTAGCGCGACCATGACACCGACGATCGCCGAGCTGATCCGCGAGATGATGCACGATCCTGTCACTGTCAGTGTCGTCAAAGGCGAGACCAGCGATCACGTCGAACAAGATGTCGTCGAAGCTCGTGACAAAGCCCACAAGATCGAGCTGCTCGCTGACATGCTCAGCAACGAAGCATTCGAACGCGTCCTTGTCTTTAGCGAGACCAAATATGGTGCTCAGCGTCTGAGCGACAACCTCAGCCAGCTCGGCCACGCCTCTGAAGCCATCCATGGCAACAAATCGCAGCCCCAACGCCAGCGCGCTCTCGACAAATTCAAATCAGGCCAGACCCGTGTCCTCGTCGCTACCGATGTCGCCGCCCGTGGCCTCGACATCCCGAACGTCTCTCACGTCATCAACTTTGACCAGCCCCACACCTACGATGACTATGTCCACCGTATCGGTCGTACCGGACGCGCCGGCGCAACAGGCAAAGCCTACACGTTCATCGAGCCACAACGGTAGGGCACGTTGATCATTGACGCATTGATCGTTGATCGTTAGTTTTTCATTGATCATTTTTCGTTGGTCGCTACAAACGAATCAATAAATCAACCCGTCTTTGTGATCATCTGCGATTTTCAACGATCAACGTCAAACGATCAACCAATGATCAATGCTCAACGCTCAACGATCAATGCTCTCCCTCTCTTTACCATTTACTCTCAAACCTCTACAATATACCTATAACCATAAGAGGGTAGGGCTATCACTCCGACTGTCATAACGCCGTTTTGGTATCGACGTGTCACCGAGATCATCTTGGTGCTGTCATTTGTATTGGTCGGGGTATGGGGTATGGGCTTCGTCAATGCCGACTGGTGGCCCACCACCAGCTTGATCGTGCCACAGCTGGCGGCCTACTTCGGCATCGCAACGATCGTGATCTCACTACCACTCTACATCTTCGCCAAAGACTCCACCGCTCGCTGGGCGTCGCTCGCGAGCTATTTACTCATGCTCACGACCGCTGCGCTCATCATCAACGACACCGGCCATGTATCGTCACCGTTCATCGTACTCTGGATGCTGCTCAGCATCTTTGCTGGTCTCTACGGGCTAATCGGCCTCATCACCGTTGCGCTTGCCGATGTCGGCTATATCGTCTACCTCTTCACCTCTGGCAACAGCGATACTTCACAGACAGTGATCTTTGTCTTGACCTTCGCAGTCCCGCTCGTCATTAGCATCATTATCTGGCGCCACAAAGAAGTCAACGAAGCCAGCGGTAGTAAAGCCTACAACGCACTGGCGCGCGAGCTCAACCAAGTCGCCAACAAATCAGAGATCGTCATCAACGGCATCGCCGATGGCGTGATCGCGATCGACGGTCATGGCACCATCCAGCTGATCAACCCCGCCGCGCAGACCATCATGGGATGGGGCAAAGAAGACGCCATGGAGCTTGATTATCGTTCAGTCTTCAAACTGTTCGACAACAAAGACCAAACGCTCCCAGAGGCCGATGATCCGATCCAGCACGTCCTACACGGTGCCAAATCAGTCACGAGGAACGACCTCAGTCTGGCCACAACCACTGGCAAAAAGATGATTATCTCGCTACTTATCTCGCCAGTCGGGCAAACCGGCTCAGGCGCCATCATCGTCTTCCGCGATATCACCGGTGATGTCGTCGAAAACCGTCAAAAAGCCGAATTTATCAGCACCGCCAGTCACGAGATGCGCACCCCGGTCGCCGCGATCGAGGGCTACATCGGCCTTGCGCTCAACCCTGCGACGGCGACTATCGATGAAAAGGCCAGGGCATTCCTAACCAAAGCTCACGAATCCGCCCAGCACCTCGGCCATCTGTTTCAAGACCTGCTCGATGTCAGCAAGGCCGAGGACGGCCGCCTCGGCAACAACCCCTCGACCATCGATGTCACCGCTTTCGTCCGTGATGTGGTAAACGGTCTCCTCGCGAGTGCTTTCGGCAAAGAACTCTCGCTGACGTTTGAACCCGATGTGAATAGACTGGGGGCCAACGCATCGATCACGCCAGCCTACTATATCCACGCCGACCAGAGTCATTACCGCGAAGTCCTGTCCAACTTGATCGAAAACTCCATCAAATACACGAAGTCCGGTGGCAAAATCTCCGTCGATATCGGCGGTGACGAATCCCATGTCGTCGTCAGCATCGTGGATAACGGCATCGGCATCCCGAAAGAAGACATCCCGCACCTTTTCCAGAAATTTTACCGCGTCGACAACACCGATACTCGTGAGATCGGTGGCACAGGACTCGGGCTCTATCTCTGTCGTCGTCTCGTCGAAGCCATGGACGGACGCATCTGGGTCGAGAGTGACTACGGCAAAGGCAGTATGTTTTTCGTCGAGTTGCAGCGCATGCCGACCGAAGAAGCACTCCATAGTGGAGCCGAGACGTCATCCGAAGCCGCCCCACCTCAAACGCCACCAGCCCCCGCGCCAGACACAGCACCTCCGGCACCGACCGCAACCCCAGCCGAACCAGCTCCTGCGACCGAGCCAGTTACTCCTCCTGCAGCACCCCAGACATAACCACTATAGATTTTTTCGCGCTGAGCAATTATAGTAGGAGGTAATATGACAAAAATCATGCTTGTCGAAGACGACAAAAGTCTACGCGAAATATACGGTGTGCGTTTGCTTGCCGAAGGATACGATATCGTATCAGCTGGTGACGGTGAAGAAGCCCTCGCCATGGCCATCAAAGAGCGTCCACAGCTCATCGTGAGCGATGTGATGATGCCGAAGATTAGTGGTTTTGACCTCCTCGACATCCTGCGCTCCACGACCGAGACGAAAAACATCCGCGTCATTATGATGACCGCCCTCAGCTCCGAAGACCAGCGCCAGCGCGGTGAACAGCTCGGTGCCGACCGCTATCTTGTCAAATCCCAAGTCGGTATCGAAGATGTCGTCCGCGTCGTCCACGAAGTCCTCGAAGACGCTGGCGGCGCGGCAGCGCCGGCTATCGCCCCGGCACCACTGCCAGCACCGCAGCCTGTCATCGCTCCAGTTCCAGCTCCGGTTCCTGTCGCACCCTCACCAGTGGTACCGACTCCTGCTCCGGTCGTAGCACCGCAGCCTGTCGTCGCGCCAGCTATGCCGACACCACCAACCGCCCCTGTCGCGTTCACCCCTCCACCTGTCGCCCCAGTAGCACCTATTGTCGTACCGCCACAGCAGCCAGTGCCAGTCGCCGCACCAGCGCCTGGTTCAGATCCACTCCCAATCCCGACCGGTACCGCAGAAGTCGCCAAACCACCACAGGCCAGGGCAAGAGTGATTACTCCTCTGAACGATCCGGCAGCTAGCCAGATCAATATCAACGACCTACTCGACAAAGAGATCGCCAAAGAAGCTGGTCTAGCACTTGATGTAACCCCTGTCCAGTCAAGTGAAGCAGAGCAGTCCGCCATGCAGCAGCAGATCGACCAATTTCAGCCGATCTCACTACCTGAACCGATGCATCCTAGCGATATTCTGACCGTTTCCGTCGACAGCGGTCAAGCCACCCAAGCCGACCAGCCCGCAGTTGCCCCAGTACCCGAGACACCTCCCGTCGCCGAAACTGCCCCAGTAGCACCGACGCCGCCTACCGCCTAAACGTCATCCTGGGACATCTTTTGCCCCGGTCGGGTATACTAGTCATATGACAACCATGCGCCTCAACAAATTTATCGCCCACAGCGCTGGGCTATCTCGTCGTGAGGCCGACGACGCGATCGAGCGGGGGAGAGTGAAGGTAAATGGCGCCGTCGCCAGTCTCGGGACCCAAGTCAACCCATCTGATATCGTCATCCTCGACGGCGTCACCATCGGCGCCCAGTCGAACTACACCTATCTGCTCCTCAACAAACCGATCGGCTATGTCTGTTCGCGCCGCGCCCAAGGTGACGCACCGACTATCTACAGTCTCTTGCCGACATCGTACAACGTACTCAAAACCGTCGGCCGACTTGACCGCGAGAGCTCAGGCCTCATCATGCTCACTGACGATGGGGATTTCGCTCACCGCATGACCCACCCGAGCTTCAGCAAGACAAAAGTCTACGAAGTCGAGCTCGACCAGCCACTCGCGCCACTCCACCAGCAGATGATCTCCGACCACGGCATCGATCTCGACGATGGCAAAAGTCGCTTTACCGTCACCAGTGCCGAGCCTGGTATTGCACCTCTTCCTTCTTCCATCATCCGTCATCCATCTCATATGTACGAAGTACATATGCAAGAAGGCCGCAACCGCCAAATCCGCCGCACCTTCGCCGCCCTCGGCTACACCGTCACACGCCTTCACCGCACCACCTTCGGCCCCTACACACTCACCAACGAAAAACCAGGTGAATTTCACCTGGTTTCGAATGTCTAACAAATAAGATTTTCGGCTGCGTGGTCCCCGAAGGGACCACGCAGCAAGTGAATGGCCGTCAGCTCAGCAAGCGTACCACATGTGCGGCACTAAACACGCGCATGATCTGATCAGCCGTGACTCGTTGGGCTGGGCCGCCACGCGTGACACCTCGCTCGACCACGATGATTCCGTCGTCGAGAGCGGTAAGGTCCTTCATGCCGAGGCTTTGCAAGATCTCTGCTGCTTGGGATGGCTCCACATGCGGCAGCACCACCACTTCTACGCCCGCCGTGGCCGGTGTACCCTGCGAGATGGCAGCGTCGAGAGCCTCTCGCTCCTTCTGCCCCATAATGAGAACGACGGTTGTCATGACGACACCTTTCACTACACCCCGACACGGTTATCGGGATATCTATCATATTTTTATCACGTATTTATATATTTGTAAATAGTCGTATATCTGTTATAATGACTAGATGTCACAAAAACTCCCCACTGTCGCGATCGTCGGCCAGACCAATGTCGGCAAATCCAGCCTATTTAACCGTCTCTACGGTTCACAAGAGGCTGTTGTCGCACGTGAGGCGGGAACGACGCGGGACAATGTCATCCGTCGGATCACGCTAGTCGACAAACCTTTCTGGCTCGTCGACACCGCCGGTCTCAAGACCGCCGAGGACGAATTTGAAGCCAGCATCCAGGAGCAGATCGCTGAGGCGACAGATGTGGCCGATGTGATCCTCGTCGTCGTCGACGGCACGCAGTACCCAAGCGACCGTGACCGTGATGTCGCCAAGAAAGCACTCCGCAGCAAAAAGCCCGTCATCCTCGTCATCAACAAATGCGACCTTAAAGGCGCCTTGTCATCGGACGAATATCGCCGCCTCGGTATCAGTACCATCATCCGCACCAGCGCCGAACACGCCCGCGGCATCGACGACCTCTCCGCCGCTATCATTGCCGCTTTGCCATCTTCCAATAGCTATCTTCCACTAGCTAAGGAGGACAACGTCCTCCGCATAGCGCTCATTGGACGCCCCAACGTCGGCAAAAGTAACCTCTTTAACACCCTCGCTGGCAAACAGCAGGCCATCGTCGCAAACATCGCCGGCACCACCCGTGACGTCAACCGCATCAGCCTGACGTACAAGGGCAGGGCAGTCGAACTGCTCGACACCGCTGGCGTCCGACGCAGCGGCAAGCAGGAGGTCGGCATCGAGAAATTCAGCGTGCTCCGCACCATCCATGCCATCGAAGAATCCGATGTCTGCTGCCTCCTCATGGACGCGACCGAATACAACACGCAGCTTGACCAAAAACTAGCCGGTATCATCAAAGAAGCCGGCAAAGGCCTGATCATCGTCGTCACCAAATGGGACCTGACCGCCGAAGAAGACAGTAGTATCGGCGACGAAGTCGCCAGCGCTGTCGCCCGAACGTTTGATTTTGTCCCGTGGGCACCGCTGCTTTTCACCAGCTCCGTCACTGGCCGCAACGCCACCAAGATCTTTGAGCTCGCGACCGAGATCGACATCCGTCGTCACACCGAGATCAAAACCAGCGAGCTCAACAAGATCCTCGAGCACTGCGTCACGCGCCACCCGCCCGCTGGCCTCAAAAACACTTATCCAAAACTCCGCTACATGGTCCAGACCGACACGATGCCACCATGGTTCGTCATCTTCGGTAGCAACCTCAAGCTACTCCACTGGTCATACAAACGCTACCTCGAGCGCCAACTCCGCGAAGCCCATGACTTCACCGGCACTCCGATCATGTTTAGCTTCCGGCAAGAATCAAAAGACAAAAAATAGTCTTGTTGTGTTGTCAATAACACGCCTATTATCAAGTTACCGCTCCGAAAAAATCTAGTATACTGAACCCTAGTATTACTAATAGGGAGAATCTATGAAACATATCAAAATGATTGGTGCCGTTGTTGCATTTGTAGCCGTCATCACTGGTGCAAATGTCGTCTCAGCACAACCAGCTAGCGCAGCATGTATCGACTACCAATACGGCTACTCATCTACTGTGAAGACTTGCGTAAAATATATCCAAGTATTATCCAACAATGTGTACGCAAACAATGCAGCAACTCTCGGAGGACAACGAATATTAACTGTTGATGGCAAATACGGCCCCAACACGACGAGCGCAATCCTGAATCTCCAGCGCCATTCGTATGTTACCAACATGAATGGTACCCTCATACCGCTCAGGACTGACGGATTGACCGGCAAGCAAACCTGGGCCGTACTGTGTTCCGGCTTCAACAATCTAGGTATTTATTCTCCCGACTACTATGCAATGCAGAACGCCGGATGTGGTTTCGGGTCAAATCCTCTCAATAATATCTACCCTGCAGTTAGCATGGACTCTCGCACGCACTGATGCCGTCCCTTCAACACCTGCGCATATCTCTCTAATCCGACCTATCTTGCGCTGAGCATAGTATCCTGAGCTTCCGCCAAGAGAAAAAAGATTGAGCAAACCTCAATAAATAGTAAAACCCCGCTGGCTGCGGGGTTTTACCGTTAGCCAGCAGGGCGAAATGATCCTTGTACAGGGTACTAGCGTCGCCGCTGCACACCATCGAGAAGCCTACCCGCAATCACACGGTCAAATGTCCACATGGCCGCGCCCCCCGGCGACCACCATGCAATGATCCGTGGGTCCAAGCACCGCTGGCCGTACAAAGCGGAATAAAACCCGCTATATTGCTGAGTTGCGCAGCCATTGTTGACCCACTCCAAAAAGTAGGCAACACGGGCAGCCGACGCCCTTTCTGGCACGATGAGGTACAACCTTTTCGAACCGACAAACGTGATTTTCCACTCGTCGCATGGCAGCGCCTCATTAGGCTCCAGAAGGCTGACAATCTCGAAACCATCATCTGTCGACTCGACCGTCAGTTTGTGAAAGCCACCAAGTACCACGCGCCGTAGCGGATCACCGCGCGCCACGACCAGTGGCAGCGTGTCGGTGAACCAAGCAGGCTTGAGGAGGGTGACATTTCCAGGGCTAACCGGACGCGACAAACCTCCTGTCCTTGATGGTGGCTTCGACGGGAGATAACGATTGCTCGCCGTATCTCCACAAATCGTCATGCGATCACCTCGATTCTTCTCGTTGAGTTGGTAAGGAACGTAACGTATACGATATCACTTTTACAGCACTAGTGCAATAGTTTACACTAGTAGTATGAAACTTATTATCGGTCTCGGCAATCCAGAGCCTCGCTACGACGGCACGCGGCACAATGTCGGGTTTTGGCTGCTCGACCAGTACGCCAGGCGACGAGAGCTGGCATTTCAGCCCAAGGCCAAATTTAAGGCGTCTGTGGCTGAGTTTGACGCAGCAGGCGACAAAGTCATCATAGCCAAACCGACGACCTACTACAACCTCTCAGGCGAGGCCGTCCGCGCACTTGCCGATTTCTACAAGGTACCGGTGGGCGATATCCTGGTCGTCCACGACGAGATCGCCCTGCCATGCGGGACGATCCGGACCAGGCGTGGCGGCAGCGACGCCGGCAACAACGGCGTCAGATCCGTCACCGAACACCTTGGCAACGGCACAGCCAGACTCCGTATCGGCACCCACAACGACCTGCGCGAACAGATCGACGACGCTGATTTTGTCCTCAGCAGATTCACGGCAGACGAGACGGCCAGGCTCACCGAGCTACTTCCGACTCTCACTAGTATCATCGACAGATTCGTCGACGGCACGTTTGATACGACGACACACAGGTAGATAAATTTCTTCCTGCAACATCGTCCCATCTTCGCCCACACTATCATTATCATCTCTGTCAAACCCACCTCATACCGCTACAAAGTAGCAGGAGAGTATAATGGGAGTAGTTATGGACGATGCGCTGATACGAAACAAGCTCCAATCCGCCAAGCTTCGGGTGACCTACCCCCGTTTGGCGTTGATCGGGGAGCTGTCGCGTAGCCACGCCCAGCCCAAAAGCGCTGCGGAGCTATCTGCGACATTGTCGCAATTCCCTCGAAGTTCGGTCTATCGCAATCTCGAGGCGCTCGAGTCAGCCGGCCTGATCCGCAGCAGTATGGTCAAATGGGTCCGCCGCTACGAGCTCGGCGACACGCTAGCACCCCATCATCACCACATCACCTGCATCAAATGCCAGAAGGTGACTGATTTTGATTCGACCAAGCTGGAGCGTGCTCTCGAGAGCGCCGCTGAGGATACCGGCTACCAGCTGACCGCTCACTCTGTGGAGCTACGGGGGCTATGTCGAGACTGTCGTGAGGATAGCCAGGACCAATCGACGGCCCGCGTCGTCCTCGAGTACGGTATCCGCTCTATGAA
>Ga0075163_10010191_pt1 | contig 12304 bp, 8 predicted proteins | sample JI1023141ADNA_FD_71478 | JGI IMG/M metagenome (GOLD analysis project Ga0075163, IMG submission 71478) | Wastewater effluent complex algal communities from Wisconsin, to seasonally profile nutrient transformation and Carbon sequestration -... | ecosystem: Engineered > WWTP > Effluent > Algae...
CGGGGGTTTGGCGTCGCGAATGGCTGGACGTACCTGTTTCCATCAATATGTTCGTCCCACTCCTGGCCGATCCAACAGTGATCGATATGGTGCTGTGTCCCATGATTCGGGGCGGGCTCACGGCCGGCTCGCTGGCTGTCGAGACCACCGAAGACCTGTTGCTGGACAATTTCTCCACCGCGGGTCGAGTCATGAATACATTGCGTGACAACGGAATAAAGGTTGCCATCGATGATTTCGGCAAGGGGCACGTCGCGTTGTCGTATCTTCGAGATCTGCCGATCGATGAAGTGAAACTGGATTCCAGCCTGATCGCTCCGATACTGAGCGATTCGCGTGCTGCAGCGTTGTTACAGGCGGCGGTGGGAATGATCCATGGACTCGGGTTGACCGCAGTCGCGAAATGCGTTGAAGATCGCGATACCGCGGAGCTTTTGCGTGACTACGGGTGTGACATCGGACAGGGCTACTTCTTCAGCCCCCCGCTGGACCTGCAGAATCTGCTTGGCCTTCCCGCCAGCTATTCACCGCACCAGTTGCAATGACAGATCGAGGACCAGATTCGGGGATTGCACTCGAGGAAATTTCTTAGCAGTCGGAAGCATTGCGTGGCTCGATCAGTGGTCTACGAGGTCCGCCCAGTCGGTGTAGCGCTTCTCCAAGGCCTCGATATCGGCGATGAAGTTCTGGACTCGTGGATTCGCGCTGGTTCGGTTGTTTGTCACGACTCCGAATTCGCGGACGGCGAGATGAGAAGCGATAGGCGTGTATTTCACTTGCGGATTGATCGAGAGATCGACGGGGAGAATGGCGATGCCGCTCCCGTTGGCCACGTATTGGCGCAGTCGGGAGGGATTGTCGGATTCAAGTACCACTTGAGGCGTGAATCCGGCCTCCGCGCAGAGCGTATCGGCGTGCGCTCGGCTCTCAAATCGATGGTCGAGTGCGACGTATGTGCAGTCTTTGAAATTCCTCAAATCAATAGGACCGGCATGTGCGGCGGGATGATTGGCCGGCAACACCAGGGAGAGTCGTTGTTGCCCGAGGCGATGCCAGGTGAGTCCGGTCATATTCGATGGCCTGTCGACGATTCCCAGATCTATTACGCCGGCCCTCACGGCATTGACGAGGTCGTCCGAAAACGACTCGATCAATCGGACCGACTCGGAGGGGCATTGCTTGAGGAAATTCGCGATCAGTTCGACGAGGACTGCGTGTCCAAGGGAGTGCAGTGAGCCGATCACCAGGCTGTCCTTCAGCGATCGGCTCGTGCACAGGGCGGATCGGAAGCCGTTGAGCGTTGAGGTTGCCAAGGTCGCCAGTTCGCGGCCGGGCCTCGTCCAGCGAATCGTCCGACTCGAGCGGTCGAAAAGTGCTGTGCCCGCGGTGGCTTCCCAGCGCGACATGGCTCGAGTCAATGTCGGTTGACTGACGCCGCACAATCTGGCCGCTTCGGTGACGGTGCCCGTACGCAGGATCGCTTCGAGCATCACGAGTCCCGGCGCGGTTGCAGTGATCAGATCCGGGGCGGGAGTGGGTGACTCGCCGGCATCGGAATCGTCAACCAGTGCAACCGGGGCCGGAGCAGTGAACGTCATACCTACCCCCGTCATTCACTGAACTATTTGAGCTGGAATCACGACGGTACCAAGTTAGCTATTGATCTAGCAAAGTGAACACTTGAATTAAGTGGAGTGACCTATGAGTCGAGTTTGGGTATCAATCTGAGTCCCTGTCGACGTACCCAGGCATGATGCTGGCGGCCAAGAGCCGTGACCGGCTCGCTGATCCCATCCATATCGTCCGAGATCGCTCGGATCGGCAAGGTAGCGCCGAGTGCCGCGCAGATACCGACCAGATTGAGCTGAATGCGGGCGGTGAAGGCGCCCGCGGCTGAAAGGCTGACTCGATTCGCCGGATGATGCGGATCCTGAACGAACAAGCTCGAGAGAACGTGCGTGGAGCTACCCGGTGCGTAGGTGACGGGCTGCGGGTCGATGATGATGTCGCTGAGCAGCTGTGCCCACCAGTCGTAAAGCTCGTCGGCGCTCAACGCGGGATCGAGCTCGAGGAAACCCAACTGCGACATAGCGTTTCGCAAGTCGGCCTTGCGCCCCTCGGCCGCAGCCCGAATCATCCGATACCAGCTGGAACGTTCGATGTCGGTGAGCTTCTCGACACAACCGAAATCCAGAAATCCGACCGTGCCGTCCGGGAAGAACCGGTAGTTGCTGGGGTGGGGGTCTGCATGCAACAAACCTGCCAACCACCGGTTGCTATAGGCGAACCGGACAATGGCTTCCGCCCACGTGTTCTTCAACTCCTGATCGGCGTGCTGGGCCTCGGCCCAATCGATGCCATCGAGATACGTCATGGTCAACACGCGGGCACCGCAGGCTCGGGGCACCACATCGGGGATACGGATGAACGGATGGTCGCGGTACAGCTCACCAAAAGTCGCCAATGTCTTTGCTTCGCGCCTGTAGTCGATCTCGTCGCGGATCCGGGCAGAAGTGGCCAATGCGATGGCACCGATATCGGTCTTCACCGAGGTGCCCGATACCGCCAGTTTCAGAAAGGTCGTCAGGAGCTCGGCGTTGGAGAGGTCGTCCTCGATTGCTTGAGCAACCCCTGGGTATTGAACTTTGATCGCGACCGCCCGGCCGTCGGTCAGAACGCCTCGATGTACCTGGCCTATCGACGCCGTTGCGATTGGCAGGGGATCCCACTGGGCGATGCCGCCCATTCCGGCCCCAAGCTCGGCGTGCAGTATCGCCTCGACAAGCGCAGCATTCATCGCTGGCACTTCATGCTGGACCCGACTCAACGCCTTCAGGTAGGGCTCGAATCCACCCCCACCCCATTGGCTCGTATCGCACATCGCGAAAATCTGGCCGGCCTTCATCAGCACGCCGCGCGAACGCCCCAGTAGCGCCGCGTATCGTTGCGCCGACCGCTGATCGAACTCCGCGACTGCGCCCTCGGCGCCGGCGGCCTCTCTCAGCCCGGCAACGAATCGACCACAGACGGTGCGTGCTGTCAGCACCGCCAACGGCGTCAGTCGCCGCGCTCGCCCGCGCGGAACCTTTCCGTCTCCCCGGCCCATCAAGTCACCTCTGGATTGAGTTTCTATGGCAAAGTAATGTCTGAATCAAAGTGCCAGCTTTCTGAAACGCGAAAAGGGTCAAACATCGATGTCAACTGTCACTCCCACGCGTGAGCGGCTCGTCACCGAAGCGATGCGCTTGTTCAGCACTTGCGGCTACCAAGCCACCAGTATCTCCCAAATCGAATCGGCTGCCGGGCTAACCGCCGGTTCGGGCGCCCTTTACCACCACTTCAAATCCAAGGAAGCGCTGTTAGAAGCCGGCATCAATCGCCAACTGGATCGGCGTCAAGCCATGTCCGACATCCGTGCGCTATTCGCTGGTCTCGGCAACCTGCACGCGGAGTTGACGGTCCTCGGCCGGTACCTCAATACCGTCCTCACCCAGGAGTTCGAGCTGATACAGATCGCCTCCCGCACGCCAGTCGGCCAATCGACCCTGTTGGACACCGCATACCGCGCGCTCATCGACGGACTCACAGCCGAGCTCACCGACTGGATCACCGTATGGACGCCGTCCTCGTCTCCGGACCAGATCAGGGTGCTGTCCGCGCTGGCCCTGAACAGCATTCTCGGACTACAGCTGGCCCGCAGCCTCGACGAGGATCGAACGGCATCATTGCCCGCCGACTACCTCACCGAGTGGACTTCCGTTCTGGTCACCCGAATCCAGGCGCTCACCAGCGTTCCGGCCGCCGGGGGATAGCGGCCTATCGAGGTTCGAAATCTGTTGAAGTGCTCAGCCCCGAATTAACGCGGCTACCGTTGCGTCTGAGGTGAGAAACTCCGGAACCTCATCTTCCGACATCGGTTGGCCGAGCAGGAATCCCTGCACCACTCCGACCCCCTCGCTGCGCAAGAACTCGAGTTGTTCCTGTGTCTCGACTCCCTGCGCAATGGTGTCGATACCCAAGCTGGCGCCGATGGCCACCACGCTCCTGACGATGGCGGCGTCCCGCTCGTCCGTGATGGCGCCATTGACGAATCGCTGGTCGATCTTGAAATTGGAAATCGACAGTTCACGCAGTTGCGCCAAAGACATATAGCCCGTGCCGAATTCGTCGATTGTCAGCCGAATGCCGGCATCGGTGCATTGCCGGAGCACCGCGATCACATCCTGGCGACGCTCGAGAGCATGTTCGGTCAGCTCGAAACTCAGGCGCTCGGCGGCAATCCCCGCGACGTTGACTGCTTGTACAGCGCGTTCGGCGAACTCTGAGTCCAACTCCGCCGGGGCGACATTCATTGCAATCACTGATGACGGTGGCATGATCGGCTGCCATTCGGCGATCCGCCCACAGACAGTCTGTAAAACCCAGTCGCCGATCTTGCGCATCACGCCCACGCCTTCGGCAGTGGGCAGGAATGCGGGCGGTTTGATAAGCCCGTGCGCCGGGTGATTCCACCGGAGGAGCGCTTCTAAGCCAACCAAGGCGCCCGTGTCCGTCCGGAATTGCGGCTGATAGTGCAATTGCAGTTCCCGCTCGGTCAAGGCCCGGTGAAGCTGCCAACCTAATTCGAAGGACACTTCAGGGGGTTGGGACGGTGTTTGCCGATTGAGCTCAAGAACTTGCCGGCCGCTTTTCTTGATGCGGTACATGGCGGAATCCGCTGCCTGCATCAGGCGGAGGGCGTTGGTCCCGTCTTCGGGGTATCGGGCGACTCCGATGCTCGCCGACGGCGTGATGTCGTGCTCTTCCAACCGCAGTGGCGCGCTCAGACGGCTCCGCAGGCGAGCGAGTGTGTCCTCAAGTGGCTCGCGGCTGCGTAGCCGTTCGATGACAGCGACGAATTCATCTCCACCCCAGCGGCCCAGGGTGTCATCGTGTCTCAGATTCGCCTTTAGCCGCTGAGCAATTTCCTGCAGGTAGCGATCGCCGGCCAGGTGTCCAAGAGTGTCGTTGATGGCCTTGAAGTGGTCAAGATCAATGAAAAGCACAGCCAGATCGCGATTGTTGGCTTCTGCGCTAGCGACTGCGCTATTGAGCTTTTCGGTGAGTAGGCGGCGATTGGGGAGCCCGGTCAGGTGGTCATGGTCGGCGAGGAATTTGAGCCGCGCCTCTGTCGGGGCGTTCAATTTCAGCGCGGTCTGCGTCAGCATTTCGTTGACCATCTGCGCAAAGATCTGGGCTGATTCGGCTTCGGTTGCCGTCCACGGCAGCGAGTGATTGTGTTGTTCCTCAACCCACTGCGCGAATGAGGTGCGCGGTGCGATCCGAAGTCCGTAGTCGCTACGTACGAGTGATTTCTGAGGTTCGCCTGCCCACGGAATCGACTGCACGGTTTCCTTGCGGAACCATAGGGTGAAGTTGCTGAAATGGGAGTCCAATCGGACTGCGAGCAGTCCGGCGCAGACTTCCGCGCATGCTCCGGCTGCGGGATATTGGTGCTGGAGGCAATCAGTGACGAATACGTCGCCGTCGCAATTGTCACTCAGCCAGTTGACGAGCGTGTCGACTTGCTCTGCCGAAGGCACCTGACCGATGCCATAGCGTCGCCCATTGATGCAAACGATGCTGCCGGTGGCATTGAAGAGCCCCAGGATGTCGCCTTCGGCAGTCGACAGTGCTTTCTCGACATCGCCGCACTTGGTGATCTGCCGGGTGACGCTGAGCAGCGTTTGCTGGACGCGTTCGAGGTAATCGCCGCGCGCGCTGGATTCCAGATTGTTCAGCTTGACTGACGCCGTAGTTCCGATGAACAGAGCGAGCCCACGGACGTCGAACGGAACGTGTTTGGGGTCGACGTGATGGCACGCGATGAGCCCCCACAGCTTTCCCCCGACGATCAACGAAATGCTCATCGATGCCCGAGCGCCCATGTTGCGCAGATATTCGATATGAATGGGGGACATGCTCCGGAAGACGCAGTGGGACATGTCAAGGGCTTCGCCAGTCAGCGGGTGAGTCGATGGATCCAGCGATACTGTTGGCGCATCGATGTCCGCCAGAGCCCGAAAGGCGTTGCGGACATACAAATCTCGGGCCTGGGCGGGAATGTCGGATGCCGGAAAATGGTGGCCCAGGAGTGACGGCAACCGGTCATTGCGGCTTTCAGCGAGGACCTCGCCGTTCCAATTGTGATCGAAGCGGTACACCAGAGCCCGGTCGAATCCGGTGAGTCTGCGAACCTGATCGGCGACGAGCCGACAATACGTGGCGAGATTCTGTTCGGTGTCGGAGTCCCACAATGCATCTCGAATAGAGACGAACAGCGAGGCGAAATGCTCTCGTTCGGATTTATTGCTGGGCTCAATTTCGATGACCCAATCACCGCGGACTCGGTGAACCTCGCCGATCAGATCTGAAGTCTCTGCACCGTCGTTCAGCCGGAAAAGTGTCGGTACAGAGGGTTGCGAGTCACCGCGAATGGGTAGATCGGGAATCTTCTGAGCGTTCTCTTCTCCGAGCACAGCGGAGAGGGAGTTGCCCAGGGCACAATCCGTCGTAATGCCCAGGAACTGCTCGATATTGGCGCTTACCTGAAGGACCTCGGAAAGATCGGGGGAGACAACCAGCAATGCCCCGTGCGACTGGATGTGGCCGGGAATATGTATGGGTTCCGACTCGCAGTTTCGCAGAGCCAGCTCGAAATCTTCGTGTTCATTTTCCACTTTGGGAGCTTTCGTATTGTCCCAGCAGAACCAGATATGACCGAAAAAATTCGTTCGCGGCCCGACAGGCTTCTGGAATATCGGATTCTTGGGAATGATTGATTGCGAAATTCCAGAATTCGCGCCACAGGGACTGGTTGTCACGTCCGTAGCCGGAGAAGAATCGGCCACCTTGCTGCGCGCTTATTCCCAGGTCCTTGTGGACCCGTCGAAATATGATTCGGCCGCCGAGGGCTGAGCCTTCCTGTACATACAGGCAACCGATCAAGGCGCCGATCGAGGCGATCGTCGGCCCGTCCCAGGCCGGTTCGTGAGGTGATAAACCGAAATGCTCCAGGTCCTTGACCAAATCTGGGGTGCGCTGACGGGCGGCATAATCCAACGGCAGCAACTGGGTATTAAGGTAGTGACTAATTCGAGCCTCCGCAGGAGCGGAGATCGCATGCAGGGCGAGCAAAGCGCGCTGGTACCGCTGTGCGGTGACGGTTTCACGGTTTAGGGGCGCCAAGATCGGGTGTTGATCCAACTTCCGATGCAAATCTTCAGTCGCGTGCCGCAGGTGGTTGTGCAGTCGGTGTGTGGCTTGGATCGCTGACATCAGCAAGGCTTAGACGGAACCAGATGAATTAAACATGGAGCTGCCGCAGGCCAGCGCTTGAATCTGATGGACGTAAAACTGATGTCCGCGAGGGCTTCTCGTGGGTGATAACTAATTTTTTTGACGCTACCACAGATGCTGAAAATTTGCTGAATAAACGATGAATGCACTGCTTCAGTCGCTATTCGCGGTTGTGCACCTTTGCTGTGCGCCTGTCGGTCAGCTGATCGGCAGCTCAGCGATGAAGTGACCGGTCGGTTTTGTCGATCCGCTGTTCGGCTCGACAGTGAATGCCAGGCTCGTGGAGTCGCCCAGATTTGGGAGTACCGCAGTGGTGGAGGGGGCCACCGCCTGGGCATCCATGGTGCCGGCCGAGGTGGCGCCGGCGGGGTTGACGAGCCACATCTGGTACACCGTTCCCGGCTTTGGCGGCGGCACGTTGTTCATCACCAGAACGGCTGCGTTCTCGTGGTGCGAGTACACGACAGTTGCCGTACCGCCCACCGGTATCGCACCGGAAGTGGTCCGCACATCAGACGCTGCGAAGACCTGCTGCGCCTTCGAAGGTTGTTCGGGCGCGGGTCGGAGTGCCACTCCGATACCAAGGCCGCCAAGCCCCACCACCAGCACCGCTGCCGCGGTCAGAATCGCCGACCTCCACCGCGGACCGGTTCGTCGAGACGACGCATCCGGCGTGATCGCACGAACGTTATCGCCGGCGACGGCCGCCAAGATGCGTCTACGCAACTGGATGGGCGGTTCTGCCGCGGTCAGGATCGCAACCCGGGCCATAGTCTCGCGTACGGCGCGTACTTCGTCGAAAAAGGCGTTCACCACCGCGGACTGGGCTTCGGCCAGGCGCGCCTCGACCACCTCGTCTTCAGCGTCGGACAACGCATGCAGCGCGTAGGGGACGGCGAGACTGAGCAAGTCCGCCGTCTCGAATTCGCTTTCCCTGTCAGTCATCTGGCTGCCTTCACCTCACACCCAGGCAATTGCGGAGACCCTTGAGCGCATCCCGCATCCGCGACTTCACCGTGGCAAGGTTCGCCGAGAGCCGCTCGGAGACTTGCGCGTAGGTCAAGCCCTGGTAGTACGCGAGGTTGATGCACTCGCGCTGCAGATCCGTCAGGCCGTTGACGCAGGCTGCCACCTGCCGGCGTTCATCGCTGATGATTACCGATTCACTGACCTGGTCGGCTGCCGTTTCCACAGTTGTTGCGCCGTAGCGGGATTCGCGTTGAGTCACCGCTTGCTCGGAGCGGACTCGATCGACCGCGCGTCGATGCGCCAACGTCAGCAGCCAGGCGAGCGGAGTACCCGATGCCGGATCGTAGGCGCCGGCCGAGCGCCAGACCTGGAGGTAAACCTCCTGAGTTGTCTCCTCGCTGTATCCCGGATCGCGCAACACCCTGGCCACCAGTCCGTAGACGCGCGCCCGGGTGGCGTCGTAGAAATCGGCGAACGCCTCCTGATCGCCTCTGGCCACACGACGCAAAAGCACATCGAGGTCGGTGGCGCTCACTGAATTCCCCGCAGTCCTTCTGGTGTGTCCGGACAGTCGCATAGAAGCCTAGTGGGATAACCGGATCCGGGTCCCGGCAACGATTAGAGTCGGTGCTCCGAGAAGCCCGCGCAGGAGGTACCCGCACAGGAGGCAATCGTGCTCCAATGGTTCACACGGCTGGCTATCGCCGCGCCACGTCGCGTTGTTGGGATTGCGGCGCTGCTCATGGTGCTTGCGGCGATTTTCGGTGTGCCGGTGGCCAAAAGTCTGGCTGCCGGGGGCTTTTCCGACCCCACCGTGGAATCCTCGCGCGCGGCGCAGTTACTCGAAGACAAGTTCCGTCAGCCTGGGATGCAGCTGGTCATCATGGTCACCGCGGACGACGACGTGCGTGGTCCGACTGCTCGTGCCGCGGGCTCAGACATCGTGCGCTACCTCACGTCGGCGCGTGACGTGACCGGAGTTGTATCACCGTGGACTGCGCCGCCGCCGGCCGCCGCAGATTTGATCAGCATCGACGGCAAGTCCGCGATGATCGTGGCCGGTATCACCGGTGGCGAGAAGGACGCTCCCGCCCGGGCCCGGCGGCTCACCGATGAGCTGATGAAAAACGTGACGCCGTCGCACCCCGATGTGACGGTCGAAGCCGGTGGCACGGCCACCGTATTTGCGCAGATCATCAGTCAGACCGAACGTGATGTTCTGGTGATGGAGTCGATCGCATTGCCGATCAGCTTCGTGGTGCTGGTGTGGGTCTTCGGCGGCCTGTTGGCGGCCGCGCTGCCGTTGGCTGTAGGTGGACTGGCGATTGTCGGCTCACTGTCGGTCCTACGACTGATCGCCATGACCACCGACGTATCGATCTTTGCGCTCAATCTGTCCACCGCACTGGGCCTGGCGTTGGCCATCGACTACACCCTGCTGATCATCAGCCGGTATCGCGACGAGATCGCCGCCGGCGCCGATACCCACCAGGCCCTGCGCACCACAATGGTTACCGCCGGACGCACGGTGGTCTTCTCCGCGACAACGGTGGCGCTGTCGTTGGTGGCGATGGTGCTGTTCCCGATGTATTTCCTCAAATCGTTTGCCTATGCGGGCATCGCAACCGTCACGCTGTGCGCGTTGGCATCGCTGGTGGTCACCCCGGCTGCGATTGTGCTGCTCGGCCCTCGACTCGACGCCCTTGACGTGCGCAGGGGCGTTCGAAGGTTGCTGCGCCGCGGTGCTGCGCGACCAAAAGGGCCGCACGAGTTGTTCTGGTACCGCTGGACGAAGTCGGTTATGCGGCGGGCGATTCTCATGGGAGTGGCCGGCTCGGCGGTGTTGTTGGCGCTGGGTCTGCCATTCCTGAGCGTCACGTGGGGGTTCCCGGACGATCGCGTTCTGCCTTCTTCGGCATCGGCGCATCAGGTGGGTGACCGAATCCGCGACGGCTTTGCGAGCAACGCCGAATCGGCGGTGATCATCGTGGTCCCCGACGCCTCCGGCGTGGTCGCTGCCGACTTCAACCGATACGCGGCGAACTTGTCCGACGTCCCGGGGGTACTTGCCGTCAGTGCGCCAACGGGCACCTTCGCGCGCGGAACTCAGGTCGGGCCGCCCAGCGGAGCCGCCGGCCAGAGCGACGGAAGTGCATTCCTCACCGTCAGTACCGATGCGCTGTTGTTCTCTCCCGCGTCCGAGGCGCAACTGGACAAACTGCGCGAAGTCGCGACGCCGGCCAATCGACCGGTCGAGTTCACCGGCATGGCCCAGATCAACCGCGACAGCGTCACGTCGATCACGTCACGGTTGCCCGCCGTGCTCGCCATCATCGCCGGAGTGACATTCGTCTTGCTCTTCCTGCTGACAGGAAGCATCGTGTTGCCGATCAAGGCTTTGGTGTTGAACGTTCTTTCGCTCACGGCTGCGTTCGGGGCGCTGGTATGGATCTTTCAGGAAGGGCACTGGGGCGCATTCGGTACCACGCCAACCGGCACTCTCGTTGCGAATATGCCAGTGCTGTTGTTCTGCATCGCCTTTGGCTTGTCGATGGACTACGAGGTATTCCTGATCTCGCGGATACGGGAGTTCTGGTTGGCGAGCGATCGTCAACACGCTGACAACGACGAGAGCGTCGCGTTGGGACTGGCGCACACCGGCCGGGTTGTCACCGCTGCGGCATTGGTCATGTCGATTTCGTTCGCTGCGCTGATTGCCGCCCAGGTCTCCTTCATGCGGATGTTCGGTGTGGGCCTCACGTTGGCGGTTCTGGTGGACGCCACCTTGGTCCGGACGGTTTTGGTGCCCGCATTCATGCACGTCCTCGGTCGATGGAATTGGTGGGCGCCGACTCCCTTCGCGCAGCTGGCGCGACGATTCGGAATCAGCGAATCGGGGTCGTCGCAACGCTGATTCAGCTGGTAGGGGCGTCGAGGCAAAAATTCTGCGGAGCGGACCACTCCAAGCGGGCCATGGCTACGAATCAAGAAGGAACGTGTCGGCCACCCGAACAGAAAGTTTGCGATGAATGCCTTGATTCCGGCGCATCTGCGCAGGCAGGAGCATCAGCGCGGTAGCGAGAGTCGTCGATGGTTAGCTGAGGTCCGCGAGCACTCGCGGGAGCAGCTGCGCCGGTTCGTCGACCGACAATGCCGGGCCGATCTGCGCGGCGCCCATGTCGATGCCGCCTGGGACGTGTTGTCCGGGTTTATCGACAGCGGAAAGTTTGTGCGATCGACCTTCATGTACCTGGGCTGGTTGAGCGGCGCCGGTGCGAACGAGTCCGCTCTGCGCGCCTCGGCAAGCCTCGAGTTGCTCCACGCCTTCGCGCTCATGCAGGACGACGTGATGGATGAATCGTCGCAACGCCGCGGCAGGCCCGCTGCTCATATCCAATTCAGTCAGTGGCATTCCACATCGGGATTGCCGGGATGCTCGAACCGGTTCGGTGAATCGGCGGCCACACTGCTCGGCGACCTTTGTCTGGTCTGGGCGTCCCAAATGCTCAGGGAGAGCGGCATCGGGCAGGATTCGTTGGCGCGAGTCTGGGCCCGCTACGACCGGATGCGCGTCGAATTGGCAGTCGGGCAGTTCGCCGACCTGGTGAACGACGCGCGGTCGTTGCCCGCGTTCGACGACGTGCTCGACGTTTTGCGACGGAAGTCGGGCAACTACACCGTGCGGCGCCCTTTGGAAATCGGCGCCGCGATGGCGGGGTGCGCGCCGCAGTTGATCGCGGAACTGGGGCAGTACGGAGCGGCTGTCGGTGAGGCCTTTCAACTCCGAGACGACCTGCTCGGGGTGTCCGGCGTTCCGTCGGTGACAGGCAAATCGGTCGGTACCGATCTGCGGGCACAGAAGGCGACGAGTGTCGTTGTCGCCGCACACCAATTAGCGGATGCCGCGGCCCGCCGGCAACTGGAGGAACTGATGGGGGCGTCGATGCTCAGCGACACGGACGCCGAGCGCTGGCAACAACTGATCCACGCCAGCGGA
>Ga0075163_10010192_pt1 | contig 12304 bp, 5 predicted proteins | sample JI1023141ADNA_FD_71478 | JGI IMG/M metagenome (GOLD analysis project Ga0075163, IMG submission 71478) | Wastewater effluent complex algal communities from Wisconsin, to seasonally profile nutrient transformation and Carbon sequestration -... | ecosystem: Engineered > WWTP > Effluent > Algae...
TATCAGTCCGGTGCGGTACAATGAACGAAGCAACAAGAACGAATTACCACCACCGATCGCGACCGTATCGCACGTATCCAAGACAGCAGCAGGGTCGCTCTCACGATGTAGGCCGATCGTTTCACAGCCCACAGCCCCGAACACGCCGACCATCCGCTCCACGTAAGTGTCCTGATAGTCTTCCGTTGCAGCGAATGGAATAAAGGCGATGCGCTTCTTGCCTTGCAGGAAAGGTACAAGATGTGGTTGTGGCCACTGGAAGAACGGTTCGCCGGGGAGGGTGGAGTTGGAAAGTAGGAGGAGTTCCATTGGTCAGTCGATCACGTTACCATGAATGGTCAACACGAACGGCGAAGATGAGCCCTCGATCTCCAAGTTGATGATCCGTTCCAGCGGACCGGGACGTGTGCGGCCGGAATAATGCAGACCGATCACACCCGTGGCTCCGGGGCCAATGGCCGGTGGGAGCTGCTGGACCTGTACGCAGTCACAGGACGATGTTCCGCGTAAGATCTTCAAAGAGGTGTTCCCATCGTTCACGACGGGAATTTCGAAGTCCTGTGGTACGCCTTGCCGGACCGTGCCAATGGAATAGGTCATTGCGCTGGTCAATGGAAGCGCGGCCTCTTCCACATGCACACGTTCCACTTCAATGCGTCGTTCGCGTGCTGCTTCGGTACTGTACACCGAGTGCTTCAGGTCCTTCAGGTCGTCGCTCACGCCGGTTGCGGAACGTTCTTCGCCGAAGGGCAGCACGCGCAACCGAAGTACACCGCCATTGGTCGCCGTGCTATCCATGTAGCTCTTGAGCGTACCGTTCTCCACAGCGCGCAAATGCATGCGCAAGCTCTCGATGCGGCGCAGGCTCAGGTTCTGGTTGTAGTCGTTCTTCGCGAGGGGACTCGCATGTCCGCGCACGTCCAAGGTGATCCGATCCCCATTCTTCAACACGGGGACCAAGGCTTGCACCAATTCATCCAACTTCTTGCGGCCCCTTTCAGCATCGTCGCGGAAGAAGGCGTCGATCGCTGTTGCATCGCTGTTCTCGCTGCGGTATGTCGGGAGCAGGGCCTTGTAGGTGTCGTACGTGGTGCCGTAGGTCTGGAGCGTAGTGGTAAGGCGTGTGCGCGGCTCCGGCTCGTCGTTGTGGAAGTAGAGCTTCAGTGGGAATTCGGTGCGCATCCGCATCAACAAAGCCGATGGATCACTACCGGTGGGAGGAAGGCTATCCATACCCGCCAGGAGCAACGTGTCCTTGATCGGCTTTTGCGTAATGCCTTGGATACGGTAGATGTCGTTGCAGCAGGTCTCGCCTTTCGCTGCGAAGGAGCCCTTGCGGTTGCTGGTGAACCAGCCCTTGCCGGTCGCTGCATCGTACACGGGGTAGAGATCGTTGGCGGGTGAGTTCAGAGCCACCACGTTCTGCAAGCCATCCGGGGCGTTCTTCCAATTGATGCGGAAGATGTCGTAGCCACCGAGGCCAGCGTGGAAGTCACTACTGAACCAGAGCTTGCCGGTCGTTTGATCGTACGAAGGAGAAACCTCATTGCCCGGCGAGTTCACCAGTTGTCCCGCATTGTGGATGTTGGATACCGCGTCGTCGTTGAGGTCGCCGTACCAGATGTCCATATCGCCTTCTCCACCTTGAGCGGAGAATAGGAGTACGGGCTTGCCGTCGATCATTGCCACCCATGGCTGCGTCGCGTCGGGGTGGGCTTCCAGACCGGTCAATACCTGTGCGGGACTGCTCGGTGTTCGTGTCGCTATGTACTTCGTTCCATCCGCATGGATCATGGTGAAATACATGCGATCGCCGTTCGGCGTCCACATCAAATTGGCGCTGGAGTGCCCCATGCCATCGGGTTGTGCGGCTTCGGCCATCGGCTCGTTCCAACCCTGTGGTGCCGGTCGGCTGCTGTAGATCCCGACGCGATAGGCTGAAGTGTCCTGCACTTCGCCATCATCGTTCAACTCGCCGCGCAAGCTGGTGAACCAGAGCACGCTGTCGGGTCCGGTCCGTGCGCCGAACTCGCTGTCGTTGGTGTTGACCGGTCCGGGTAGATGCGCCACTTCATAGTCGCTGGTCTTCGCTTCCCCGGCCAGTTGGCAGCCCGCTATCGCGTTCTGCGCGCGTCGAGCAACCGTCGATGTCTTGTCCTTTTCCTTCTGTAGCACCTTGTTCCACGTGCGTTGTGCTTCGGGGTAGTTCCCATCGCAGAGTTGCATCTCGCCCAGCCACCGCAAGGCTTCCGGGTACGTGTGTCCCATGTCCTTTTGCGCAATGCGTTCATAGAGCGATGCGGCTTGCGGGTATTGATTGCTCAACCGGAATGCTTCGGCTTGTTTCCACTGAAGAGCTATCCGTCCCGGTTCCAGTTCCAGCGCACCCGCATAGAAACGCGATGCCCCATAGTACTCTCCGCGAGCGGTTGCCGCATCACCCCAGGAGGTCCATTGCTCCACGGATTGGCCATACGCAGTGCTGCCGACCTCGAGAGCAATGATCGAAAGAAGTATCGTGATCGTCCGGATGCCCATGCACTAGAGTTGGGTAGGGCAGGCTTTGAATTGCACAGGCACTACCGGATGTTTCCTGAAGATGCGCAAGACAGTGAATTCGATCGCGCCACGGTTGCGACTGGCCGGCACCAGGTCGCTGGTGTTGATGTCGTAGCTCAGTCCGAAGGTCCAATCGTCGTGCTCCAATCCAGCGTACAGGTAACCTGCATCCGCAGCGCGGTAGTGCGCGCCGATCTGGACGGCCCTGTTCAGGCCATAGCGGTCAAGGAGAATGTAGCGCACGTTGGCACCAAGGTCCATCTCGTTGAATTGGCCTTGCACCATGTACTGCGCCATCGGCAACAGGTCCAGTTTGGTGCTGATGGGAAATTGCGTGAGGACGTGCAATGTGGTGCGCTGATCCAAAGGCACACCTGGGCCACCAAGGAATCCGATCTCTGGAGTGGTCAGGTTGAAGACCCCGAAGCCTGCCTGCACCAGCGTTCGTTCGGCGGGCGTGTAGCGATAGATGGCGCCAACATGAAGATCCGGATGCAGCGTGCTACTTCGCGCGAATTGCTCACCATTGCTCAGCCTCGGGTCGTAGTAGAAACCGTTGTACTGGCTGTCGAAGGAAAGTCCGCTCGCATCCAGCGAGATCGACGTCAATCCGAATTGGACGCCTCCTGTTACGGCGTGATCCTTCCTCATGCCGAAGCGTTCGGTCCAACTTGCGCCGAGGCTGAAATGGAATTGGTTGAGACGGCTGTCGCCCGCACGATCGTTGAAGACCCATGCCCCGATGCCCAAGCCCGGAATGTTCGCGACGTGTGCGGCGTCACCACCAACAGCGAAAGTGCGATAGGGAATGGTCACCGCGCGCCATTGTTGACGGAAGATCCCGTTCACGCGGTAGTCGCCATCGAACGCACCAATGGTCCCCGGACCCAAGGCCAACGGAGCGTTGAAGAACTGTGAGAAGTGGATGTCCTGCCCGAGGACGGGAATATGGAAATGGATGAATGCGAGGAATGTGGAAATGAGAAGAACGCTGCGACCTTCTCGGTTTGCGGATCGCCATTTGAATGTTCCAGCGATGTACGCTCTCATCGGACCACGGTCACATTACCCTTCGTAAAATACCGCTGCCCATCAATGCAATAGGCGGTGAGATGATAGACGAATACGGCAGGATCGACAGGTTTTCCCTTGTAGATACCATCCCAACCGATAGCGGGGTCATTGGTCTCGAAGACCTTCTCACCCCAGCGGTCGAAGACCATGAACTCCAACGAACGGATCGCCCGCCCCCGCACGTAGAGGAAGTCATTGTTGCCGTCCCCGTTCGGGGTGAAGGTGTTGGGGACGAAGATGTCGGGTCCTTCGCAGCGCAGATCATGCACTTCGACAAGGACGGAGGCATCCTTGGTACAAATGCCATCGGAGATGCTGACCGTGAACACCGTGGTCTGTTGAACGGTCGCTGTCGGCGCCGCGATGGTCGGGTCGTTCAGCAAGGCAGCGGGTGTCCATGAATAGTTCACACCGTTGATCGGGAAAGCTTGGAGTTGAACGGTCTCTCCCGCTAACACGACAAGTGGAACAGCAGTGGCGACGACACTGGAGCCGACCAGTGATGATACTACGGCCGCTGCCGTTCCCGTCCATGAACAGCCTGCGGGGGAAACAACGGACACGCTGAAGGTGGTCGTCTGCGTTGGCGAAATGAGCACTCTTACACTGCCTTGGCCGGAGATGATCTCTTCGGCGGGTGCCCAATTGATCGTTGATCCCTCATCGATCCCGTTCAGCACAAGGGTTGCTGTATCGCCAGCGCAAATGGCCTCCACTGGAAGGATACTCGGATCCGCCAAGGAGACATCGATACGCACGCTGTCCATTGCGGCACATATCCCATCCAATGAACGAACGAAGTACCAGCCGCCCGTCACTACTTGCACGGTGGCCGTGCTGTCCGTGAGCGGTGAATTCAACGTATCGGGGAACATATTCGACGTGGACCACTGGAACTCGTCTATGCTGCCGAAGCCGTTCGCCGTCAGCTGCGTCGTTGCATTCGGCCCACAGATCGTGCGTGAAAGGCCGGCATCGATAGTGACGGAGGTGACCGAGATATCCTGCGAGGCGGAACTACTACACAGGCCATTACTGATCACAAGTGTGTATGTTGTCGATTGCGGTGGCGTGGCGACAGGGTTGGCCGCAGTGGAAGAGCTGAGCCATGTTGCGGGTGTCCACTGATAGGTAATGTCGGGATCGGGGATCGGCAGCACACCGATCTGTACGCTCGCCCCATTGCAGATGCTCGTGTCTGGCAAAGCGTAGGAACCAACGCCGAGCACAACGACCTGCTGCATGCTGGTATCGTTCTGGTTGCAGGTCGCTGGATTGTTCGCTACCAGCGTTACCGTGTAGATCCCTGGTACCGGATAGTTATGGCTGGGAGATGCATCGGTACTGAAGGTCTCATCACCGAAGGACCAATTGTAGCTGGCAGCGCCATAGCTCGTGTTGGTGAAGTCCACCGGCGAGGGCAGGCAGTTGACCGTGGTCTGGAAATCCGCGACCACGATCGGGAAGTTCAGATCGAACTTGAACACCGCATTGTTGCAGAAGCCGCTGTTGTTGGTCGGGCTCCACGCACCGGGGTCGGGATGGATCGGGAAATCGGAATGCCCTCCGCAACCGGCGCAAACACTTTGGTAAACACGTCCGCGACGATCGAATCGACTTGTCCCACCATCCACGTGTTCGCCGCTGAGGTTGCCGCCGAAGTACGTGGCATAGAAGAGGGAGGATAGATCGATGTCGAACACGGCGAGATAGAAGTCGTTTCCATCGGTGGTTTGCTGATGCCCGTCCGGTGTTACTTCCAGTCCGGTGGTGCTCAAGAGACCGCCTTGGATCGCACTGCCCCAGCCGCTCACATAGATCTTGTCGCAATAGTCCACTAGGAACGCAGTGGGGGAAATGTCGGGGTTGCCATCTCCCTGCCCGAAACGAGTGCTGATCAAGATCGTGCTGAGTGCCGGGTCGAGTTTGGAGATGAACTGGCCTGCATTGGGCACATTGTACGGCGCGTTGCTGATCAACTGGGTTCCCGGCGCCCTGGTCTGCCCGAAGAGGTAGACGTTACCCTCCTGGTCCAGGTCCGTGAAGTAGCACTGGTCGTAGAGGGAAGTTCCGAAGTAGGAGCCTGCCAGGAGATCCGTTCCATCCGCGCTCAGTTCGGCAACGAAACCATCGGCATCACCACCTTGGAATGTCGGGTGCAACGTACCGGGCGTGGTGGGCAGGTTCGTACTGCGCGTGCCACCGGCTATGTAGACATGACCATCCCGGTCCAGCTCGAGATTGTAGATCGCATCGGCCAAGGAGCCGCCGAAGAAGGTGCTCCAAAAGATCGTGGTCAGTGAGGCGTCCAACTTCAGGACGACACCATCGTGGCTGCCACCGCTGAAAGTGGGTTGAAAGCAACCTGCCGTTGTAGGCATGTCCGGCGAAGAAGTGCAGCTCGCGATGTACACGTTGTCGTTCGCATCCAAAAGAACTTCACCGCGTACTTCGTCGGCGTAGTTGAACTTCAATCCGGCTGCAGTATTCAAGCCATCGGTGTTCGTTCCGCCGAGGTAGGTGCTTGCGAGCAAAGAGGATCCATCTGCGCTCAAATGGGCCACGATCATGTCGACACCGTTCGGGAAATCAGCCCCCAATCCATTGGTGAGGTCCACGGCCGGACCACCGTTGAACGAGCCATCGATCGCGCCGACGGTCGTAGGGAAGTTGGGTGAGCTCGTTGTGCCGTAAACGAAGAGTTCATCATTGGCATTCACGACCAGGCTATGCGGAAGTTCATCGCTGCTCCCTCCGAGGTAGGTGCTCCAGACCAGGAACGTGCCGGTGGTGTCGTACTTCGTCAATGCGATGTCTGTACCATCGAATAGACCGTCGCCACCGGCATGCGTCACCTGGTATGCGCCGATCGTCGTAGGATAACCCTGGCCGAATGCAGTGCTACCGCTGTAGAGGAAGCCATCCCTGTCGAAGGTGGCGGTGTAACCGAAGTTGTTCGCAACGGATCCCGAATAGGTACTGAATGAGAGTGTTGGGTCGATGACGAGTTCATGCTCCGGATCGTACAGGCCGAGATCGAATCCTATCCCGTCATCCAATTTTCGGTAGTGACAATCCACAGCGATACGTGAACCCGCGATCTCCTGGTACGCCAGTGGAATGGTCTCGATCAGGTCGCCCAAGGAGGTCTGCACCACGATACGGTCCGGTTCCACCACCACCTTGTCCGCTCCCTGGTAGGAGAATGCTATCGTTTTCGGGTCCGCCCCAGGAGCTAGGATCAGATCGTATTTCAACCCGTCACTTCCGGACCGGAAACGCAGATCGATGTTGAAGTAGAGTTCCTTCTGTAATACAGCGCTGAAGGCATGCACATTGCCGGCCCAGTGTGATGGATCATTGCCGATGATGTAGTTGTACGCGCCCGGTCGAACTCCCAAAGGCTCGGAGGTAGGTCGTTCGTTCGCGCCACGGAACTCCAGCCTTACAGCGTGGTGCTGGATGCTCCTGGAAGGTTGCTCCGGCGTTACATGCGTGTGCGCATGTACGAGGTGTTCAAGTGCTTTGGCATCATACCGATCCACCAACAAGGAACCATGTTCCAACCAGGCCGTTCCACCCGGTAGATCCGCCCTGAAGGAGACCTCCGGAGGCCATTGCCCGCGGTTCTGTAGGAATTGAATCCCCGATTGGCCGTACGAAGCGCATGCAAGGGTCAGGAAGAGGCCGACGAAAGGGAGCTGATGAAGCGGCATCGGTCACGAATGTACCGATAGAGCGCGTGGGAAAACGTCCCTGGAACACGCTGTTCGTGGAAGCTCATGGACAACGCGCGGAAGAGCGGGCGACCCGTCTTGGTGACCGGCTCAGTATCCCGAGCATTAACGACCATAAATGTTCGAAGAGCCGCCGCGGTTACCCACCAGCAAGCAGTACAGTGTCTATCACCGGGTCTTCTCGAAGGCCTGATCACCACCCTCCACGGTCATGCGGAATTCCACACGACGGTTCTGGCTTCGGCCATCCTCGGTCTTGTTGGAAGCAATGGGCTGGTTCTTTCCATGCCCCACCGGTACCAGACGATCAGCGGAGATGCCATGGCTTTCCAAGTAGTTCTGCACGCTTTGGGCACGCTGTTGCGAGAGGTCGATGTTGTAGGACCTGCTGCCGATGTCATCGGTATGCGCCTCGATCACGAGCTTCACTTCCGGGTGCTGTCTTAGCAGGCCGATCAGCTGTTCCAGGATCAGGTCCGAACCCGGCCCGAGTTCAGCGCTCTTATACTCGAAATGGATGGCGTTCGTGCGCAGCTTGGCATGGTTCAACTCCTGGAGCGACGCAAAGTCCAAAGCGCTCAGGTCCATGAGCTTTTCGATCTGCAACTGATGGACCTCGGCGTCCATGAATTGCAACTCCTTCACCTTCTTGAAGACGACGTAGAGTTCTTCCATGTCCTTCGTCTCGCCCACGGAGTAGGTGTACACCGCGCGCACGGGATCGAACCGCTCCATCACGCGGTAATGTTTTTTGATCTCTACGAAGCGTGGGTCGTCAAGGCTCATGCGTTGCTTGGAGGCGAAGAGCTCTACGGAGAACGTGGCATCCGCCAGTTCATCCGAGTCGAGCCCCATCATATCGAATGGGAGTTCCTGGTACTCGAAACTGTGGGTCTGTCCGGTGGCATCCTGGTAGGTGGCCACCACCGCCATGTCCTCCTGGTCCCGGAAACGGTCGATGACGATGATCTGTCGCGAATTGCATTGGTTCCGGATGACGCCGTTGGCATCAGGCTTGGAAAGGATATCCAGCTTCACCTCATAGACACCCGGGGTACGATAGGTGTGTTGGATCTTGTTGCCTTGGAATGCGGAACCGTCGCCCATGTCCCAATGGAATTCCTCGGCTACCATGCCGGGCAGGTTGCTCTTGCGCGCGTCCAGTGCCAATGCACGTCCGGTGCGTACCGTATCTGGAGATGAGATCCATGCCTGTTGCACATTCTCGATGATCAGCTCATGGCTTTTCAGGACCTGGAAAACGGAACCGGTTTTCCGGTCCACGAGCAATGATCGCACCGTGAAGGTTCCTTGTGCCGTGAAGCAGTGGTTGGCCAAAAGACCCGTCACGCGAGTACCGTCACCGAGTTCCCAGACATGGTCCAGAGGTAGCGAGGTGGTGGCCGCGTGGGGTTTCGCCTTGAACGAGTAGCAGTAATTGTCCAGTTGTTGCGGCGTGCATTCCCTGAATTTCGGAACTGTCCGCTTGAAGGAGAAGATACGGTCCACGCCGGTGCGCGTTGTGCTGAAGTAGCCAGACCGGCCATCAGGTCTGACCGTAAAGCCGATATCGTTACCAACGGAATTGATCGGGATCGGAAGCGATACCGGCACCGACCATTTGTCATCCTGCGCAGTGATGCTATACAGATCGAGTTTCCCGACACCTCCGGCGCGGTCGCTTGAGAAGTACAACGTTCCATCGGGTCCGAACTGCGGGAAGGCGTCGTTCTCGGCCCCGTTCACCTCCGGTCCAAGGTTCATCGGTGTGCTCCACCCGGTCGATGTCCGTTCGCAACCGTACAAGTCCACTTTGCCAAAGCCACCGGGCATATCGCTGGCGAAAATGAGCGTACGTCCGTCGGCGCTCAATGCCGGGTGCATCGTGGAATACTTGGTGGAATTGTGTTGGAACGGTGTGGGTGTCTCCCAAACCCCGTGATGCGAAGTGGAGAAGAACAAACCGAGTTGGCTGTTGGATGCACGGAGGTTGGAGAGCTTCTTCGGAAGCACCTGATTCCGGGTGAAGCAAATGGTCTTGCCAGCATCGGCGAAGGTTGCGGGCCCCTCGTTCACAGGTGTGGTAAGGTTCTCGCTGAGCAACACGGGTTGACCTGGAATATCCCCGTCCATCGGAACCCAGTACATATCCGCCAGGGGTTTTCCGGTCTCGGCATCCTTGAAGGCGATGGTAGCGTCCGTCTCCCTGATCGAGCACATAACGAAACCGCTGTCGAGCAACACCGGGGCATAATCCTCGGTCATGTTCCCGAGTTCGATCGGATTCACTTCGATGATATCCTGCGCATGCGATGCGAGGCACATGAAGAGCAAGAGTGCTATGGAGAATGGGCGTTCCATCAGAAGTATCGGGGGTCTTTGACCCTTATGCGATAACCGAATTCGTATTGGACCATCAGCTCGTGCGAACCTTGGTGATACGCGAGCAGCTTGGAGAGTCCCAGATCGTATGCATACCCGAGGCGCCATTGTGCAGTGGGAAGAACTTCCAAGGAGGCGACAAGAGCATCACCGGTACGATATGAGGCACCCACCCAAACCTTGTCCTTCAGGATCAGGTTCGTGCTGAGGTCGGCTTGTACCCCGCTGGCAACACGGTAACGCACCAAGGCCGTCGGCTTCAGTTTGACGTCGCGCGATAGTTGGAACACGTGTCCTCCTGTCAGCATGGGTTGCAGGTCTGCTTTGGAATCGGAGATCTTCCAGCCATCCGACCCCACCTTATACTGGTGTAGGATCAGAAAGGGTGCGGAAATGCCTACGAACCAATTCTTCGTGTAGTAATAGGAGCCGGCACTGAAATTCGGGCGGAACGCACTGCGCGTATCACCGGAGAAAGATTGGTCGCCACCTTGCTGCAGGGCCAGAGATGACCACTGGCTGCGCAACAAGGTGAACCCAGCGCCCAGGCCGAACGACAGTTTCCCTTTTCCGAAACGCATGCGGTATGCGTAGTTTGAGAACACCCCGGTCTCTTGGCTGACACCGATGCGATCGTTGTACACCAACATTCCCAGCCCCAGTTTTCGTCGGCCCAAGGGTGCATGCACGCTGAGTACTTGGGTCACTGGCGCTCCTTCGAAGCCGGTCCACTGGTGACGGTAGGTGAGGTTGGCTGCTAGCGCATCACGACTTCCGGCGTAGGCCGGATTGATCACAAGACCGTTGAACAAATACTGACTGGTCAACGGCGTGTGTTGCCCGATGGCATTGGCCACAAGGCATAGGCCAGCCACTGTGAGTATGTTGGAGAGAATGCTCACCGTTTGATCACCACGAAACCGTTGTACGCACGGTCCTTGGATAGGTTCAGGACATAGAAATAGGTGTCGTTCGGGAGCTCCTGTCCGTTCTTGGAGCGCCCATCCCACTCATTCGCGTAGGAATCGTTCTCATAGACCTTCTGGCCCCATCGGTTGAAGATCACCAACTCGCTTCCGGGGTAGGCGGCCATGCCGGTGATCTCGAACCGATCGTTGTCCCCATCCGCGTTCGGTGAAATGCCCTGTGGAATGAAGAGATCCTCAACATGGACCACCACAGTATCCATATCACCGACACATGCACCAAGCGAGACGGTGACGAGGAATGTGTTGGCGCCAAGGGATAAGCCGGTCACCTCTGTAGTAGCGGAGTGGGGGCTGGCGATCGAGCCGGAGCCATGAAGCAGCGTCCACTGGACGGATGACCATGCGCTGGTATGGGCGGCTAGTGTGGTGGAGAGAACTACCTCGAGATGCTGGTCAGGTCCAGCATCCACGACGAGGTGCGTTCCCGGCTCGTGCAGGGTCAACTGCATCGTGTCCGTTGCACTGCAACCTTCCTCGGTAACGGACCAGATCATTTGGAACGTACCGGGAATGGTGCCTGTGACCAGGGCGTTCGGTGCTGTAGCGGACGGGCTCATGGCAACACCGAACGGTGCGTACCATTCGCCTGTTCCTCCATCGAGCACGGCTTGCATGGTATGGGCATATCCACAGACTGCAGCGTCGGGACCGGCGTTGGCTAGTGGAGCTGGTTTCAACGTGATGTTTGCGCTGGAGTCGGCAAGGCATCCATTACTACTGGTCGTGTAAGTGATCTCCACGATACCGTTCAACCCTGTTGGGTCGAATTGGTTGCCGCTCACCCCGGGCCCCGACCACGTCCCACCTGCTTCTCCTGTTACCCATGTATCCAGGTCCCATGGGCCTTCGTTCATACACAGCATCGCCGGAGCCGTCCACGAGGCATCGGACGTTCCTTGTATCGTGATCGTTCGATCCGAGCTGCTCGGGCATGGTCCGATGAAGGCATGGGTGACCGTGTACGTGCCTGGGAGGCTGGTCAATGGTCGCACTTCACCAGTTTCTACGTTCAGATCAAGTCCGGCTGCTGCACTAAAGGAGCCATCGGCGTTTGCGATCGAGGGTGTTTGGGAAGGAGCATTCTGGCAATAAGTGCTTTGGCTATAGCTGAAGGATGGGTCGACGGTCTGGCTGAATGTGACAAGAACCTCGTCGGTTGCTATACAACCCGGACTAGAAACCGTCCATATCAACTCATAGACACCCGGGGTCGTACACGTCAGGACCGTGTTGGCAGAGCTGGTGCTTTGGAATGAAACAGCGGTTGGGCCGCTCCAAGATCCTTCACCGATCGCGGCCATCGACACCGTTGTGCCGCACGTACTCTGATCAGGGCCGGCATCGCTGGAGCATGTGGTCACCGTTCCAGAACAGTTACAATCATTGCCGTAGACATCTCCGGAAGTGCTGGCATTGCCATCATCACAGGTGGTTCCGGGCAGGGCCGTTCCGCCGCTGACGCCGAGGCAGTCTATCACGGGAATCGGTGTTCCAGCACAGGTGCAATCGTTGTCATAGACATCACCGGAAGTATTGGCGTTGTTGTCGTCACAAGTCGTTCCC
>Ga0075163_10010194_pt1 | contig 12303 bp, 10 predicted proteins | sample JI1023141ADNA_FD_71478 | JGI IMG/M metagenome (GOLD analysis project Ga0075163, IMG submission 71478) | Wastewater effluent complex algal communities from Wisconsin, to seasonally profile nutrient transformation and Carbon sequestration -... | ecosystem: Engineered > WWTP > Effluent > Algae...
CTGGCCGTTTGTCTGGGCACTTGTCGGCATCAGCTTTGCAGCGTTTATCACCTATATCGCCTTCCCCGCGGCGCCACCATGGATGGCGAAGGAGCTGGGCTATATCGCTGAGCCACTCCATCGCATCTCCAGCGATGTCTGGTGGGCGATGGGCGTTCAGAGTTTCTCGCAGGTCTATAGTAACCTCTCTCCAAATGCCGTTGCTGCCGTCCCGTCGCTGCACTCGGCCTATCCTCTCATTGCCACACTCTTTATAGTGAAGGCATTTGGCCTCCGACGAACCTGGTGGCTCTTCATCTACCCGCTCTCGATGTGGTGGGGTGTCGTCTACTTGGGCGAACATTATATATTTGACGTCCTCGCCGCCATCCTCTATGTGATCGTCGGTATCTGGCTTGTCCGTCTCGGCTTCCGCCGCTGGCGATCACGTCACGAGACGTAGATCATTCTGCGATATGTGGTGTCGTCGTGGCGGGGATGGGTAGCCGAGCACGGAGCGCAATGGCTGCAGTCATGATGATGACAATGATAGATGCGATGATGAGACTTGTCTCGCCCGTCCCTAGTTGATTTGATACCACCGAACTACTGACGTCATGAGCAACTGGTATCATCCATGGGACATAATAGGCTTGGACATAGGTCATGATGCCGACGAGAGTGACGAGTGCGAGACTGTGCAGGATCGTAAATCGGAACAATGTTCCCTCTTGCCCCGTCAGGCCAGAAGCGCCGGTCGCGACGGCGATACTTTGTGGCGATATCATCTTGGCAGTGACGCCACCACTGGTATTGGCAGCGACGGCGAGCGTAGGGTCGATGCCGAGTACTTTGGCGGTCTGCTGCTGGATGCCGCCAAATAATGCGTTGGACGACGTGTCGCTACCAGTAATAAATACGCCAAGCCAGCCCAAAAACGGCGCGATAAATGGGAAGAAATAACCAGTCACTGTCAGCGCATGACCAAGCGCTGTCGACATACCCGAAAAATTAGCAACGTAGGCAAAGCCGACCACGGTTGCGATCGTCAGAAGTGGTTTTGCGAGTTCATGAAGTGTTTGACCGACGGTCTGCCAAAATGCACGCCATGGCATATGAAGAAGCAGGGCTGACAAAATAGCTGCGAAAAGGATTGCTGTGCCTGCGGCCGACAACCAGCCGAAATTATAGATAACGGCTTTGGTGTGCTCACCGATCATGATCGCCTGGTCGAGCTGGCCAAACGGGAAAGCGATATTTGTATGATCGAGCAATGCCTTGATGCCGGTACTGCCCCAGTTACCGACAAATACGATGAGGAGGACAAAGGGTGTCCAGGCGCGAATGATGGTTGAACGAGAATGCTTATGTGTCGTTCGGTGTTGCAAGGGCGCATGGGTTCGTTCCTTGGGGAAGCGCCACACTGTCTTGGGCTGCCAAAATTTTAGGAGGAGTACGAGTGCGGTGATCGAGACGACCGCCGACAAGATATCGGGTAGCATCGGCCCGATGTACGATGCAGTGACAAACATGGTGAGCGCGTATGAACCACCGGCGACAACGAGCGCCGGCCATATCTCTCGGGCTTTTCGCCAGCCGGCGATGAGTACCGTGAGCCAGAGTGGTATGATGGCGGCAATAAATGGCAGCTGGTGGCCAACCATGCGACTGATGAGGTTCGGATCAATATTTGTCACAGTGCCAGCCGTAATCACTGCAATGCCGATACCGCCAAATGCTACCGGCGCAGTGTTGGCGATCAAGCAGATTCCAGCGGCGTAGAGTGCATCGAAGCCAAGTCCGACAAGCATGCCTGCCGTGATGGCAACTGGTGCGCCAAATCCGGCTGAACCCTCGAGGAATGCTCCGAAGCAAAACGCGATCAACAGTGCTTGGAGACGTCTATCAACAGTAATCGACTCGATAGTATCGCGGACGATTGCGAAGCTGCCGGTTCGTACGCTGATATTGTAGAGCAGCACGGCATTGAGCACGATCCAGCCAATCGGAAAGAGTCCCTGTATCGCACCGTAGACTGTTGAGAGCAGCGCGAGATGCGTTGGCATACCAAAGGCAATGATGGCGATAAGCACGGCAAGGGCGAGCGTGACGAGGCTGGCGATGTGTCCTGCGAGCTTGCGGCTTAGGAGGAGAGCGCACAGGACAATTATGGGCATGGCGGCCACCAGTGCCGAGATGATGACACTGTCAAAAGGATTGGCGTCTTGTACCCACATGTTATCGATCACTATAACAGCATATGCCCACCGAGGATAGACTTGAGACATCGGCCATATGTTGCTATAATTTCCCCTGTTCTCTCATAGATAACGATTGGGTCGAACGCTTGATGATAGACTATCTCAGATATTCCATCATCTCGCTATATTCTGTCAGAAATCAATAGATTTGACAGAATTCTGCCAAGTGGTAAGGCACATGGGCTGAGCAGTTGCCCGCAACTGCGAGCAAATAAAATAGTCCATGACCAAAACCTTATCGCCTGGAGACTTCGCAGTCGTAAGTCTCATCCATACATTGGGGAGTCGCCAAGTGGTAAGGCACATGGTTTTGGTCCATGCATTCGGGGGTTCGATCCCCTCCTCCCCAGCCATAGAAATATCCGTCGGTCTTTATGATCGGCGGATATTTCTATTGTTGCAATGCGGTGGGATCGAACGCCCGAATGCCATTCGGGGTGAAGACTGCCAGTCGGCAGTCTGCAAGGAAACCTTCCGACAAAAGCTATGCTGTTGATCGTGAAGTTTCGGGCCGGCGGAACGTCGGTCGATCCCTTCCTCTGCCTAAATTTCAGGATTCATACTACAATAGATCAATATGGTAAAACGCGCTACGAACGCCCGAGGCGGCATCTCGCTGTCGGTGATCATCCCTGCTCTGAATGAAGCGGGTAATATCGAGCCGCTCGTGAAGCGGATCGATGCGGCGCTGCGAACGACGACCGATCACTATGAGATGATATGTGTCGATGACAATTCGACCGATACGACGGCGAGTGAAGTCAGGGCGCTACAAGATGCCTATCCGATACGATTGCTAAGTAAGCCAGCTCGTGAGGGCAAAAGTCGTGCGATTATCGATGGTGCTGCTATGGCGCGCTATGACCTGATCGGGATGATCGATGCAGATTTGCAGTATCCGCCGGAAGCGTTGGTCGATATGATCGACTGTATGCGGGATAGTCGCTGCGGGCTTGTATCGACAAGGCGTGCTGACAATAATGCGGGTGCTCTACGTCGCGTGACTACAGGGATGATACGCGTCATGTATACAATGCTGTTTGGCATCACGGCTGATGTCCAGTCTGGGCTGAAGGTCTTTCGACGCGATGTAATCGAGCAGGTGCCGGTTGATTCTATCGGGGCATGGACGCTGGATTTGGAGCTGTTTTTGTCAGCGAAGCGTCAGGGATATACGGTGCAGTCCGTGCCGATCACGTTTGCTGAGCGGACGCGCGGCGACTCGAAGATCAATGTGATCAGCGATGGCTGGAGCATTATTTGGTATGCACTCAGAGCCAAATCGCGCGAACCGTGGATCGGCCAGATCATCAGGTTTGGCATGGTGGGCATCATGAACACCGTGATCGATATCGGCGTGTATTTTGTATTGACACGCTTCGTGCCGTTTTTTGCCGTCAATCAAGTTGGGGCAAAAGCTATCTCGTATAGTCTCGCTGCTATCAATAGCTTCATCGTCAATCGTTCATTTACCTTTCGTGCTCGTGAGACCTCGCTGCGGCGTTTCGTGCCGTTTCTCGCGGTCAGTCTCGGCGGTGTCGTCATCAATAGTAGCGTGATGTATCTCTCACTGCACTGGCTCGGTCTGCCTGAGCTAGTGGGGCTGGCTGGCGCGACGCTTGCGGTGTTTTTGTGGAACTTTATCCTGAGTCGTCGCTATGTATTTGCCGGATCTCACCAGGTACAGTCCGCTACACACAAATCCGAGTAGTGCGAGCGTTGTGAGATGCAGTCCGGTCATCTGATCGACGTATTGTAGTGTCATCGCAGCGAGGAAAACGATGATTGTCTGGCGCTGATCTCGCCAGATCGGTAAGATGACAGCGGGTATCGCCAATAATAAAATTGCATCTTGCGAATACGCGTGGGGGTTGATGAGAAGGATGATCGCAAGGCCAGTCGCCAGCATGATTCGACCCTGATTCGATCGAAATGACGGCGAGGTACGACGAGCGACCCATAAGTACGCCATGATTAGCAGTGCTCCGACGCCGAAATAAAACGCATTGGTTGAGGCGACGTTGCGCTGTCCAAAGAGGCTGACGGCGAGCCCGGGTAGACTGTACATGTATTTCATATTGCCTTCCCATGTGGTCTCACCAACCGTCCCGGCGCCGCTGACATGTCCGGCGGCAACACCAGAAGAAAAATGGATATATTCAGTGTAGAGCGAGACGCCAGTAAATGGTAACGTGACCAATAGTAGCGCGGCTGTGCCGACGACCATGCCTTTGATGACACACCACTGGCGGAATAGCAAGAGGCCAAGTCCGACAAATATGGCCAGTTGAGGTTTGATCGTCAGACAGGTCAAAAACAGGCCTGCGGTGAAGAGTTTGCCCTTCTCTGCGCAATACATCGCGGCGATGACGAGACCGGTGATGATGATCGAGAGCTGGCCTTGGATGAGATTTTGAAAGACAGGATATGTGGTCGCGATCAGACCGATGATGATGCCGCGCTGCCATTTACTTGCGATCCCCAAGGTAAAGTACCAGGCGATGCCGATCATGAGTGCGGCATTGACGATCATCCACACCAGACGTGCATCATTGACAGCGAGTAAGCCAAGCGGCGCAAGTAGCAGTGCGACAAATGGAGGGTTGAGAAACGGCATATAACCGAGTGCGCTGACAGGGTGCGGGACGATACCTCGCTGAATAGCCGTCAAGGCTTGTTCGTTATAGACCGATGCGATATCGCCATACGCCGTCAGTTGTCCGGTCGAATAAAACGCTAGGAAATCATTATGCGTTCCCTTAAAATACCCCGCACTCAAAAAGAATTCGTTGATAAACGATGCGAGAAGATAGTATGAGAAATACAAGAGGAAAAGTGTTAAGATCGAGAGCAAAATTGTTCGAGGAGATGAAAAATGGCTCTTACGGGGCATACCATCTATCATAACAAATCACCGGTTGATCTGATATGATGGTAAGGATAAAAATACGGGGAGGATCTATGGCTCGACTGAATTCTGCAGATAACAAACAACATGACAGTGAGATATTAGCTCGGCGAGCAGCGCAGGTGCAAGGCGGAGCGGCGCGAGCAGCAGTGCTCGGCATCAATGATGGACTAGTGAGCACGGTATGTTTGATCCTGGGGGTCGCGGCAGCATCCGAGGGGGCACAGCATCCAGTGCTGATCGCTGGATTTGCCGGACTCATCGCTGGGGCGTTTAGTATGGCGGCTGGTGAATGGATATCGGTCAAATCACAAGTGGAACTCTTCGAAGGCATCCTCGGTGATCTCAAGAAACTGGTCAAAAACGACATTGCACTGCTGCGCGAGACGCTTGAGTCCAAACTTGTTGCATCGGGCATGTCACCGAAAGCCGCTCAGGCTGCCGCACACGACATGGCCAAAAAAGACACTCATTTCTCAGAAATCTACGCGGTGCAAGTACTGGGCGTCAACCCTGATGAGCTTGGTTCACCGTGGACGGCAGCTGTGTCATCGCTTGCACTCTTCACGCTTGGTTCATTGGTTGCGCTAGCCCCATGGTTCTTTATCGGAGGATCGACGGCTGCCCTACTGTCAATCATCTTTACATCAGTCGTTAGTCTCGGCGTCGGTGCATATATTGCTCGCTCAAGTGGCAAGAGCCTCTGGTATGGCGCCATTCGCCAATTCCTCATCGTTCTGCTTGCTTCAGCCGTTACCTACGGTGTCGGGCTACTCTTCGGCGTCGCGCTTAATTAGTCGATAGCTAGGCGATATCGCGGTTGCGAAATCGCAACCATCCAGCAAGAGGCATTATCACAAGAAGTCCTATTTGCACGGCAAGGTGCTTGAAGTTTAGGCCGTCGGTCAGAAGTTTGCTCGCATCGTAATAATGGAGTAGCGATACCTTCTGCGCCAGATCGAGCCAGTCGACGGTGCGGCCTGCTTCGAGGATAATACTGACGACGATGAGTCCTACGCCGATCGACATGACCAGTGATCGCGAGCCTGTACCGATACCGATGCTATAGACGATAGCAAACATCATCATGGCGAAGATGAATGATAGCGTAGCGAGCTTGAAAACGAGCAAGATATCGATAGATTCATTGATCATCGGCACGGTCAGGATTGTGACGAGGATAGTAGAGCTGATAGTGACGGCAAAGATGATCATCGCCGCAATCATCGTCTGGATAAATAAACTCGTACGAGAAGTCGCCGTGCTGAGAAGCGTGCGCATTTCACCACGTTCTTCGCTACTAGTGGATAGTGACAGCGCCAGGACAAGTGCCATGATCATCAGAAAAAGCGGGATGCGGATATCATAGAGCTGTGATGATAGATAGGTGTCAAGATGTCCAAACATACTGATGTCGCCGACTAATCCTTGTAGTTGTGGCGGCATCGTGGCGGCAATTGACTTCATTCCGTCGTGCAATGACGGATACATCGTGATCATTAGCACCGCCATGCCGCTGAGTGCAAACGACCAGCCGAGTGCAAACCATCGCTTATCGTACAGTGTACGGGCCAGGATACTTTTCATAAACATCACTCACCCTCCTTGTACATATCGTGAAATATACTGTCGAGATCGCGATCTCTGATCTGGATGTCTTTTACCTTGTGTGATGCCAGCCAGACCATCACGGCATTGATCGGCCCGCGGTACATAAAACGGATGGTACTACCCGACTGTTTGGGGTTCAAAAGCCCGGCGGGATGAGTCTTTAGTAGTCCAACAAGCGTTTTTTTATCAGCGGTCACGATAATTTCCTTGCCAGCCTGTGCCTCTATATCGGTGACACTACTGTCGAGGACGATCTTGCCGTGTTTCATGAAAAGTACGCGGCTACAGATGCTGGTCACTTCCGTCAGGATGTGTGATGACATAAATATCGTCGCGCCTTCTTTGGCCTCGGCTTTGATGAGGTCGAGGAATACTTCCTGCATCAGCGGATCGAGCCCGGATGTCGGCTCATCGAGGACGAGTAGTTTGGGGTGGTGCTGCAGGGCGGCGACGAGTGCGACCTTCTGTTTGTTGCCACGTGATAGCGTCTTGATCTTTTTGTCGAGTATCGGATCGAGTGCATCGATCAGCTCTTGCTGTCGACTGGCGTTGGGGCGAGTGAGAGCTGCCATGTGAGTGAGGTACTGTCGACCCGTCAGGTTGTTGAGCAAACTCATGTCACCTGCGGTATAACCGATCTGAACATGATGCGTGAAAGCTTTAGCTGGGCTGACTGTATCACCAAACAGCTGTATTGTACCTGAGCTTGCTTTGATGAATCCCATGATTGACGATATCGTGGTTGTCTTGCCAGCACCATTTGGGCCGACGAAACCGACGATTTCACCTGGTTTTACCGCGAAGCTTACGGAGTCAACAGCGGTAACGGAGCCAAATTTTTTGACGAGGTTGTCGACATAGATGATTGAATTGCGTGGTGACATACTTGTTTAATTATACGTCTCAGAAATTTTTTCGTATATGGCTAAAGCTATAATCCCACGATGCATCGGTTTTCTTGTGAGGGTTGAAGATGTTTTCAGGGTCGAAGATCGCTTTTACTTGCTTCATGTATCCAAAGACAGTTGCGCCGTACATCCGCTCCAGCCATGGGCCGCGAATCATGCCGTCGTTGTGTTCCCCGCTCAGGCTGCCGCCCATTTTGAGGACAAGCTCGTTGACTTCAGTCATAGCCGGCTTGAATTTGGCGCGTTCTTTTTCGAGCTCGATGTTCATGAGTGGGATGATATGGAAGTTGCCATCGCCCATGTGACCAGCGATCGTTGCGAGCAGGCCGTATTTTTTGAGGATCCGACGAAGTTGCGGCCAGGCTTCAGGGAGACGAGGTGGTGGGATGACGAGGTCGTCGATAAATGGCGCAGTGTGCTTATCTTTCACCTTCTGGCGAAGGAGATTGAAACTTTCTCGTCGCATCAGCCAGAATTTGTTGGCTTTGGCCTCGGTCTCGTCGCGCTCCATGTAGAGCATGTGGTACTGCTTGAGGTCGTTCTGCATGGAGATGATTTGCTCTTCGACTTCCTCGACACTATTGCCAGTAAACTCGATCATCAAGATGAGCTTTGGTAGTCCTCTTCCGAGCGCGAGAAGATCTGGGATAAGTTGTAGAGCGGTTTTGATCCAGAGGCCGAGTCCGAGTTTTTTGATGAAGCTAAAGAAAAATTTGAAGCTGAGCCACAAAGTATTATCGTCGAAGCTTTCAAAGGTTGCGGGTTTGTGAGCAAGCACGGTATTGATGACGTCGCCGAGGATATCGACATCTTTCATGAAGCAGACAAGGACGCCGGAGTGCTTGGGACGCTCGACGAGCCGGACGGTGATATCGGTGACGATTCCAAGCGTACCTTGGGAGCCAATGATGAGTTTGCCGAGGTCAAAGATACCCGTCTCGCGGTCCCATACGTCCCATAGATGATAGCCAGTCGAATCTTTGGTGACCTGCGGCTTGGCGGCTTTGATATCATCGTAGTGTTGCTCGCAGAGCTCAAAGATAGATTTGTAGAGTTTTCCTTCGAAATCATTGCGGCTCATGACGCGGATGAGCTCGGCTTTTTGGAGTGGCTTGACGAGGTATTCGTTGCCGTCGGCAAAGATGACGTTGAGCTCTGTCACATAATCCGCAGTCTTGCCGTACTGAAGACTCTTCTCCCCGCCTGAGTTGTTTGCTACCATACCACCGACAGTACAGAGGTCTCGACTCGCTGGATAGCTCGGCAGCATTGCGCCAAGCGTCTTAGTCTTTTCGTCGAAATCACGATAATACACGCCCGGTTGGAGATGCGCGCTGGTCGATGACATCTCGAAGATGTTGTGAAGATATGGCTTGACGTCGATAATGATCGAAGAGTTGATAGCACCACCCGACATATCGGTCCCGGCTGATCGAACTGTCAGCGAGAGATCTGGTTGTGACGGCTTGTTTTTGGCAACGAACCGAACGAGCGCGCCGATATCGGCAGCATCTTTCGGCGCCACGACGACGGCAGGTTTGAGCTCAAACAGGCTTGCGTCATGTGAGGCTGTCTCGAGGGCTGCATCGTCAGTTATGATGTCACCCTGAATGATGCCTTTTAGCTGTTCCTCATAATTCATACTATTCTATGATGCATCAAGTGACGGGGATTTACAATAAGCAAAAGCACGACGTATACTATGTAGCATGAGTAAAAAGAAAACCCAATCAGGCTTTGAGCCGACACGTGTCGCACTTGCTGTGGCGGCACTTGCTGCTGTATCGCTACTAAGCTTGGCTGTCGTCGCTACAGCCAATCGCTAGCCGATATCTATCAGCGGCCGATTATTATTTCTCGTAGATTGAGTCTGCGACTGTATTCGAGTGCGCCGTACTGGAATACTCTGACGGCCAGGCTGATCACAATCGCGGCGCTGGCCGACAGGATGACGATAGCGATGATCGCCTCCGTGTACGATAGATTGCCGACGGCGTTACGCAGAAGTAACGGTATCGGTGCGGTGAATGGGAAAAACGATAGAAATTGTACGATACCACTCTGCGGCGCTGAGACGAAGAGACTGACGGCGTACAGTGGGCCAAAAAGCATCATCATTACAACGCCGAGGAATCCTCCAGCTTCTTTGGCCGTCGGCGAGGCTGCCCCGACAGTGACTAACAGCCCCGTAAAGAGTATAAAGCTGGCAATAAAGAGTACGAAACCGATGCCGATACGGATCGGGTCAAGCGGAATAGACGTTAGATCGATCCCGGGAAGCTCTAATTTCTCACGCATCGTAAGATAGAGAGCGACGATCGGTATGAGGATGGCGATGATCTGTATAAATGCCAGTACGATGAGAGAGATAATCTTGCCGATGATCAGCGTGCGGGCTTCGATGGTAGTAAGGATCATCTCGATGACGCGGTTTTCTTTTTCTTCGATCGTACTATTGAGCATTTGGTTGCCGAACATTGCGATCAATATATAAAACAGCAGCAAGAATACCCCAGGCGCAATCAATTGTTTCATGCCGTCGTATGGCTGACCATCCTTATATGTCTGACTGTGAATACGTATTTCACCCTGTAGTATGGTGCGTGTGTTTATATCAACTGATTGGCTGGCAGACAGTGTCAAGATCGATCTGGCGACGCCGTCATAGCGACCGTTATCGAATAGGCCGACATCTCGTCCGTAGATATCGATCTGCTGTGTGCTGAGCTCTTTAGGATAGTGGAAAAAAGCATCAATTTTACCTGATTTGACGTCTCGGATCGCTCCATCGACATCACTCGTCGTTGTGCCGCCCATTGCGTTGATGAGCGATGGATCGATCTGAGCGGTATCGTCTTTGATGGCAAAGCTAAATTTCTGCTTCTCGGTGTCTTTGAGCGCATCACTGGTCGCGCTATTTGAGAAAAAGACGATAGTGAACATACCGGCGACGACGACAGGAAACAAGAATGCCATGATCCAAAACATCTTTTTCTTGACCGTTCGGATGACCTCAAAACGAATGACAGTCGATAAGTTATACATCACTTTCCTCCTCGTCGCTATAGATACTTACAAATATATCATCGAGGGACGCACCGCCGTGTTGCTTGCGTACAGCAGCGACGGTTCCGTAGGCAGCTGCCTTACCACCTTTGAGGAGGATGATGCGATCACAGAGACGTTCGACTTCTTCCATCTGGTGAGTTACGAAGATGACCGTGGCGCCTTTGGCCTGATGTTCCTCGATGATGGACATGAGGAGGCGTCGGTTGATCGGGTCGAAGCCCTTAGTTGGCTCGTCAAGTATTAGAAGCTGGGGGTCGCCGATAATTGTCACGCCGAGTTGGATTTTTTGCTGTTGACCACCAGACAATTTATCGAGTCGCGCGGTGGCTTTGTCTTCAAGCTGAACGCGGGCTAAGAATTTCATTGACGCATCAAATGATTCCCGATAGCTCAGTCCTTTAAGCTGACCAAAATACGTCATGACATCGATGACTTTTTCTTTTTTGTACAGACCGCGCTCTTCGGGAAGGTAGCCAAGTTTCACGCCTTGATTGACGTGGTATGGTTTACCCTCAATCAGTAGGGTGCCATTTGTCGGCCGATAGATGCCAAGTAGTGCCCGAATGATAGTCGTCTTGCCTGATCCGTTGCTGCCGAGCAGCCCAAACGTCTCGCCGCGCCGAATATCAAATGATAAATCATCGATGATAACGGAGTTGCCAAACGATATCGTAACGTCTTTGATGGTGATGATGTCGGATTTCATTATGCTTGACTATATCATTTGGTCTTTACCAATCGCAAGTTCTGAGTCATACTTGCAGATATGAAAGTCAGTGTTGATGTTGACCGTAAAACCTTCGTGAATTTTGGTGTCGTGGTTATCGCCTTTGTCACGTTACTTTTCCTGATCATTAAGGCCCGCGAGCCACTGATAACTATCGGTACGGCGATTTTTCTCGCCCTCGCGTTAAACCCGCCAGTTTCATACATCTCTCGTCGTTTACCTGGGCGATCACGAGTTACAGCAACAGCATTATCGTATGTCGCGGTACTTACCTTTCTGGGCACCGTCCTTTTCCTGGTGGTGCCACCGGTCGTGGAGCAATCGTCGAAGTTTGCGAATACCGTACCTCATATCATTGATCAAGTGAGCTCACAGAGACATCTTATCGACGATTTTGTCGAGCGATATGGTCTTGAGGAGCAGCTAAACGCCAGTATCGAGGACGCAAAGTCACAAGCATCGGCCGTGGCAAATGACATCGGTGGTGTCCTTGTCAACGGAGCGACCGGTTTGTTCAACGGAGCGCTAACGATGGTATTTATCCTCGTTCTGACATTTCTGATGTTGATCGAAGGGCCCGAATGGATGCAAAAGGTCTGGGGATTGTATCGTGACCCAGTGCGCCTTACGCGTCACCGCAATGTCGTGAGCAAGATGTACCGTGTCGTAGTAGGATACGTCAACGGTCAGCTCATGGTTGCCTTGATCGCGGCGGTTTCCTCGCTGGTCGTTATCTTACTACTTAGTCTCGCCTTTGGGCTTCCTGGCAACCTTGCGTTACCGCTGGCGACAATCATCTTTATCATGGATTTGATTCCGATGGTCGGTGCGACGCTCGGT
>Ga0075163_10010195_pt1 | contig 12303 bp, 12 predicted proteins | sample JI1023141ADNA_FD_71478 | JGI IMG/M metagenome (GOLD analysis project Ga0075163, IMG submission 71478) | Wastewater effluent complex algal communities from Wisconsin, to seasonally profile nutrient transformation and Carbon sequestration -... | ecosystem: Engineered > WWTP > Effluent > Algae...
GGCGAGCGTGAGCAGTTCGTCTTCGCAATCCAGCAGCGTCAGTTGACACCCGTCGCACGACGCGAACTTCCAGACCCCGAGGGTAGGCGTGCCCATCTAGAGTTCCTCGGTCCGAAGGAGCGGATCGGCGATATCGAAGCCGGTTACCGGACCGTCTCTGCACAGCAGCAGCGGCCCGAGCTGGCAGTGGCCGCACCAGCCGACACCGCATTGCATGTTTCGTTCGAGGGAGACCCGGATTCGGTTGGCCGCCAGCCGCTTCCGCAGCAATTCCTTGGCGGCGTTGCGCATCATCGGTTCGGGCCCGCACAGAAATGCCGTCGTTCGGTCCGGTCGCACGGATAGCCGGCGCAGCGGTTCGGTAACGAATCCCACTTCGCCAGGCCAGCCCTGTACCGGCACGTCGACGGTGCGATGCAGGTCGATCGAGCCGTCCCGCGCCCAGTCCTGAAGATCGATTTCGAATAGGAAGTCGTCGCGTGAGCGGGCACCGGCGATCACCGTCACCCGCCCGAATCGGTCACGGTTGTTGAGCGCCTCGAGCACCACAGGCCGTAGCGGAGCCAGACCCACCCCGCCCGCAACGATGACGAGGTCGTGGCCGACTGCCTCATCGAGGCCCCAGTGCGTGCCGAATGGGCCGCGCATGCCGATGACGGTGCCGGGCTGTGCATCGTGCAGAGCTCTGCTCACGGCGCCGACTGAGCGAATCGTATGCCTGATCGCTGCGTCCGAGGCCGACGGCAGACCGCTGACCGAGATGGCGATCTCACCGATTCCGAACGCGTACATCATCATGAATTCGCCCGGCTGCGGCGCCGGCAATGACTGCCGGACGGGCTCCAGGCACAGGGTCGCCGAATCGCGATTCTCCGCGACCCTGCTTCGAACGCGGTACGGCACCGGGGTCATCGCAGCGGAGGACGCTGTCCGCATGGCTGCCTCAGGCATCGTGGGCGGAATCCTTTTCCCGGGCAAGGAGATCCAGTGCGTTCATTTCTTCGGTGATGTCAATCCCGGTGGGGCACCAGGCGATACAGCGACCGCAACCAACACACCCCGAGCTGCCGAACTGGTCGTGCCAGGTGCCGAGCTTGTGGGTGAGCCAGTGCCGGTAGCGCGATGGCACGGACTTCCGTACCGGACCCTCGTGGACGTGGGTGAAGTCGAGCTCGAAGCACGACGCCCAGCCCATCCATCGTTCCGCGTGCTGGCCGGTCAGGTCGGTGACGTCCTCGACGCTGGTGCAGAAGCACGTTGGACACACCATCGTGCAATTTCCGCAAGTGAGGCAGCGGTCGGCGACTTCGTCCCAGCGTGGCGACTCGCGAGACTGGATGAGCAATTCGCGGTGGTCGGTGGCGGGCATCCGTCTGCCCATCTGGTTCGCCGCCTCAGCGACATCGGCTCTGGCTGAGTCGATTTCGATCGGCTCGGCGTCGCGGTGCGGCAGCGCGGACAGCACGTCCGCGCCCTCGTCGCTGCCGACGTCGACGAGGTAGCTGCGACCCGCTTCGTCGATGCGCTCCGTGAGTGCCAGGTCGTAACCCGGACCCACCTGAGGGCCGGTGCCCATCGACGTACAGAAGCACAGAGATCCGGGTTCGGTGCAGTTCACTGCCACCACGAATGCCCGGCGAAGTCGCCCGACGAAGGCGCCGTCGGGATGTGCCGCACCACCCAGAACCGTGTTGAGCCGGGCGATGGCCGACAAGTCGCACGCCCGCACCCCGATGAACGCATAACGCGGCGTCTCCTCGACCTCAGCCGCTTCGTCGGAAGACCACAGCAGTTGGCGCGGGGGATGCAGGAACTGCTTCCATGACTGCGGACCGGCCGAATGGCCGAACAGCGCGTCGTCGTTGCGTCGGCGCAGCCGATAGCGCCCGGGACTCACGTCGACACCCCAGCCGGCCGGAAGATCACCGGCGGAGTCCAATTCGGCGAGCACGATCGCGTTGTCGCGTAGCGTGGGGCCGATGACCCGGTACCCGAGGCCGGAGAGCCTGGACATGAGCTGCGCCAATCCGTCGGCGTCCAGCACCACGCTGTTCATCAGCTCATCGTGCTCCGATATTCGGCGCGATGCACGGCTTGGCCCCGAATCATCGGCAATCTGGCCCGGCCAGTGTTACTGACTCGTTGAACGTCCCAGGGGTATAGGACTTCGTGCCCTTGGTGTCCGGCCCGAGAGATCGAATCATTAGTGCAGCATCGATTGTCGATGATCAGGCACGCAACAGTCGGCGGTGGAGTGCTGTCAGATTTGTTACTTCGGCAGAAGGAGATGGGCGTGTCGAATCGTAGTGGAATCGTTGCCGCAGTTGATGGTTCGCCAGAATCAATGGCGGCCGTAGACTGGGCTGCGCGCAGTGCGGCTATGCGTCGGTCGCCGTTGAAACTGGTCCACGTGATGATCCCGCCCGTCGTCATTGGATTCCCGGAAGCGGCGATACCTGCCGACTACTTCGAATGGCAGCAGGAGGAAGGGCGCAAACTGCTGGCCGAGGCACGCAACGCGGTCGAGAAGACACTTGGTGATGTGCCGATCGAAGTCAGCAGCGAGATCATAAGCGGCTCGGCGGTGGCGACTTTGGTGGATGTATCCAAGACTGCTCAGCTGATCGTGGTGGGGTGCCGCGGCCGCGGGGCGTTGGAGCGAGGACTGCTGGGCTCAGTGAGCTCAAGCCTAGTTCACCACGCTCACTGTCCGGTCGCTGTGATCCACGACGAAGATTCGGCAACACGGTCGTCGACCGCGCCCGTCGTGGTCGGCATCGATGGATCGCCGGCCTCCGAACTGGCTACGTCGATTGCGTTCGAAGAGGCGTCGTTCCGAGGGGTCGAGCTGGTTGCCGTGCACGCCTGGCACGACGAGAAGTTGGTCGAGGTTCCAACCGTGGACTGGTCCGCTGTGCGGGGTGCGGGCGAGGAGATCCTCAGCGAGCGGTTGGCGGGCTGGACCGAGCGATATCCCGACGTTCCGGTACGGCGAGTGCTGGTGGCTGACAAGGTGGCCAGACTGCTCCTCGAGCAATCCGAATCGGCCCAGCTTCTCGTGGTCGGCAGTCGCGGAAGGGGGGGGTTCGTCGGGATGCTGTTGGGCTCCGTAGCCACTGCGGTCGTGAACACCGCGAGGTTGCCCGTGATCGTGGCTCGCGAACTCTAGGTCCGACTATCGGTCGCCGGCCTCCAGTGCGTCGAGGACGGTATCCGCTGGTCCTGACCATGCACCGGGCCAAGGGCATGGAGCTGCTGGGATCAGGCCACACCACCTTCGGCGAACCCCACGGGATTCAGACTGCTGTGCCTGAGTGACTCTGGAAATTCTCTGGAAGAATCACGTCATGCCCTCGAAGCACTCGGCTTCGACGGGTTAGCGACCGGAAATCAGTTCCGAATCGTGCACCAGACCCTGATGGAACACAACCATTCAAGTTGCACACTGCATGAGGAGTCGGATGTGGGAAAGCCAACGGACTACCGTCCACTGAGCTGCGCGGCCTGCACCACGGGAGCCGGTCTCGACTTCGAGTTCTCGATGGCATTCCAACCCATCGTCGACGCCCGGACCGGTCAGGTGTACTCCCAGGAAGCTTTGGTGCGCGGCACCAACAACGAACCGGCGTCGTCTGTCTTCGCGCGGGTCAACGACGACAATTTGTACAGATTCGACCAGGCGTGCCGCGTCAAGGCGATCAAACTGGCTGCGGAGTTGGGGATCTCGACACTGCTCAACGTCAACTTCATGCCGAATGCCGTCTACCGGCCGGAGTTGTGTATAAGGACAGCTCTGGAGGCAGCTGAAACTTATGGTTTTCCGATCGACCGCATCGTTTTCGAGATCACCGAAGGCGAACGAGTGACTGACCTTGCTCACCTGCGATCAATCGTGGCCGACTATCAGCAGCGCGGCTTCCAGGTTGCGATCGATGATTTCGGCGCCGGCTATGCCGGACTCAATCTATTGGCAGAACTGCGGACCGATCTGGTGAAGTTGGACATGGGTTTGGTACGTCAGATCGACCAGGACAAAACGCGTCGGATCATTTGCCGCGGTATCGTCCAAGTCTGCCGGGAACTCGACATCGAAGTCATTGCCGAGGGGATCGAGACTCGCGACGAAATGCGGTGCCTGCAAGATTTGGATGTTTACCTATTTCAGGGCTACTACTTTGCCAAACCATCCTTCGAATGTCTCGCGCCAGTAAATCCGGCGATTAGCGTCACGGGCATGTGAGGCCAGGGTCAAAAAGCCTCACAGGCCCTACGGACTGTGCTACTCCAGGAAGAAGATTGACATGAAGTTCCGATTCGCCATTGCCGCGGCCGCGGCGTTTGCCCTCGTCGCATGCGGCGGCCAGACCAAGCCGTCTGCCGAGAAGTCGGAGACATCCACTTCGACGTCCGTTTCGACTGCCACCTCGGCCTCCCATTCGACTGCGACTTCGAGTGCGGTCACGACAAGTCCGGCCGTCGCGTCGGGTAAGGGAGACAAGCCGACACGGGACTTCGTGATCGGAAAGTGGGGCACCAATGGCGACTGCGCGCTGGCCATCGATCTGCGAGCAGACGGAACCAGTGACGGCCCGTTCGGTAAGTGGTCGTACACCGACGGGGTCATCAGCTTTGACGAGGAACCAGATTTCAAGGTCAATGTCACCGTTCTCGACGACAACACCATGGAATCGAGCAGTAACGGCAAAACCACAAAGATGACGCGTTGCCCCTAGAGCTCGTTGCCCTTAGAGCCGGTTGCCCGTAGAAGGTGATGAGATGAACCTCCCGGGCCATAATGGGGCCATGACCCACAAACTTGCAGCACCACTTCTCGGGGCACTGGTACTGACCGGACTTTCGTTGGTGGGCGCCCCGGCGTCTCAGGCAGACGTCTGCGGTGATGTCGGTGGACGTCACGTCAGCGTCGGCGGGTGCACACCGGGGGTCGCCGGCGACGTGGCTGATGCCGCCATCGTCGGTGCCGCGGTCGATCATCCGTACGATTACGGTGCGCCTGTCGTCGGCTGGCCGCCACTGGCACCCGGGTACTTGGCCTTCCCCTCATTCCCCGGCGAAATGCCCTGCTACACCCCGGCCGGGCAGCCCTACTACACCCCGGTCAACGTTCCCTGCTATCCGGCGTAACACTCGAATTTCAGGCTGCGAAGGCCTGAATACCAGTTCACTGTTGAGCCAAACCGAAGGCACCTGCGGATCGATTCCGGCCAACGACTTGATGATGATGACTCGTCTTAAGGCAACGGCTTTGGGTGATCGGGCGGTTAGTTGCCGTAGGGGGTCTTCGGTGGATCGATCGGAGTCACCTTCGTGACCTGAATGACTGGGACCGACTCCATCCCGGTCAAGTGCTGTCCCGAAGGGACAGTGCCCTCGACGGACAGCCAGGTGTTGTCTGGGTGAAGGGTCGCCACACCTGCGGCCGGACCGGTTAGACGGAGTCGGGCAAGTTGAGCATCGGCAGCGCAACAACTCATGACGATCTTGGCCAGATCAGTGGTCGCACCGTCTTTAATCGTGAACCCGGTCACGGTGATCAGGCGGCCGCTGAGCGTGTCAGAGGTGTCAGTGGCGATGCGCATCAACACTTCTGGCAGCGCCACATTCGGTGCACGCTCGGCCGGTAGGGGAGGGAAGGGCCGACGTAAGACGTCGTTGGAGACCGCTGTCACCGTGGGCGGTGCAGTACGACTGGTCAAGGCCGGCGGAACGATGAAACCAAGGACAACGATCGGGATCGTGAGGAGCCACACGACACCGGTGTGATGCTCGTGTCCGCCGCCGTGATGCGCCACGTGTTCGTCGATGTTGTGGTGGCGGATGTCTTGGTGAATTGCACTGCCCGCCAAGACAATGATCACTACTGCGGCGGTGATCAGCCAGGGCAGCATGGTCGGCTTGACGTAGCGGGTGTAGGTACCGGAGACGGTGATGACCATAATGACCGTCCCGACGAGGAACAGCACAATGTTTTGGGTGTCGCGCTTCATTGTGCTCCGCCCAGAATCAGCCAGCCGACTATGGTCGCGACAGCGGTGGCGACCACGAAGGTGGTTGGGGCGAACCGGATCGCGAATGCGCGGCCAAACATTCCGGCTTGCATAGCCATGAGCTTGACATCGACCGCGGGTCCCACCACTAGGAAAACCAGTCGGGGGAGCAACGGGAGCATGGTGATACTTGCCGCTATGAAAGCGTCGGCTTCCGAGCAGAGAGCGAGCACTACCGCAAGGAAGGCCATGGTCACTATGCCGAGCAACAGGTGGCCTGCGAGATGTTCGAAAACCCAGGACGGCACGACTACGCGTAGGCAGGCGGCCGTAATCGCACCAACCACCAAATATGAGCCGGCCTGCAGGAAGTCATGGCTTGCGGCATTGATGAAGACTGTCCAGCGAGAGCCTGACCCATCGTGAGGGCGTGGCATCCGACGGGTAATCCATTCGCTGCGTCCCCAGCGCGACCAGAGCGCGCCCATGATGACGGCGGTGAGGAGTGAAGCGGCCACCCGGGCGATGACCATTTGTGGTTGACCAGGGAATGCGACGGCTGTGGCCACCAAAACCACAGGGTTGATAGCCGGCGCGGAGAGCATGAATGTCAATGCGGCAGCACCAATTACGCCATCACTGAACAAACGGCGTGCCACCGGCACCGAACCGCACTCGCATCCGGGTAATGCTGCGCCACCCACACCGGCCAATAGCACGGCACTGGAGGCGCGACGCGGAATCCAGCGGGCGATGGTTTCAGCTGACACGAATGTCGCGATCAGCCCGCTGATAACCACCCCGAGTGCCAGGAATGGAACCGCTTGCACGAATACACCGCAAAACACTGTGCCTGCCGCCGCGAGGATCGCGTTGTCGGCGACCCCGGAGCGCAGCCATCGGCCAGCGAATGTGCTGGCGATCAAAGCTGCGAGTAGCAGATGAGTCGATGTCAGCCATCCAGGCCGTCGAATGGTCGTCTCACTCATCGAACGCATCCCGTGCGGCTTTGGTGCGTGGTTGAGGGGACCCACGCATTGCCTCCGCGAGGTGATTCAACGTCACGGGTTAATAGTAATGATTCTCATTACCTCGCATGGCAGGTTGCGGACCGTGTTGGTTTCAGTGTGTCAGCGGTCTTGTCGCACGGTGGAGTGCGAGCCTCCACTGCATCCGCGTCGATGCGAAGGCCGCCTTCGGAGTAGGGCGCGAACGGGCGAAAGCATGAACCTGAATGCTTCAGACGCCATGTATAACGATAATCGTGTTCAATAGGTCCGCAAGGTGCGGATGATCTGAGTGCACCCAGGGCAAGCTGAACGAGGAGAAACGCAAATGGCTTCGTATGGGTTGGCGGCAAAGGCTGCGAGCACAGTGGTGACCGGAGTGGTGGGTGTTGCCGCATATGAGTTGATGCGAAAAGTGATCGTGAAGATACCCGTGCGTGAGGCCAGTGTCACTGCCACTGCATTGGGATTGCGCGGGGTTCGTAAGGCTGAGGAAGGCGCTGAGCGCGCCCGGTTGAACATCGCCGATGTGGTTGCTGAAGCACGCGAGCGCATCGGGGAGGAAGTCGTTCCACCAGCCGGAGAAATGGGTCGCCACGACCACGACCATTGAACCCGAGCTGTGACGATGCAGGTGCTGTCTAAGGCCGCGGGCCGACTGCGGGTGCGCATTACCGACACCACGGTGGATGCGTCGCGCGCGGTAATCATCGAGGATGCCGTTGCAGAGGTCGCTGGCGTGCGGGCCGTGCACGCGTATCCCCGAACCGCTTCGGTAGTGATCTGGTACGCCTCTACTCGATGCGACACCGACACTGTCTTGCGCGTGCTCGGCGAGGCATGTGACAAACCGGCTGCCAGCGTGCCAGCCAGGATCCCGAACTCGGCCGACGTGGCCAACTCAGATGTGTTGCGAATGACCTTAGGCGGAGTTGCGTTGGCTCTGTTGGGAATTCGCCGCTACGCCCTGCGGCGGCCGCCGATGCTAGGGCCCGCAAGTCGGACGCTCGCATCAGCGGTCACCATCCTCACAGGCTATCCGTTCTTGCGGGGCGCGTTGGTGTCCCTGCGAGGTGGCCGTTCGCCGGGCACCGATCTGCTGGTTTCGGCGGCGACCGTCGCCAGCTTGATCCTTCGGGAGAATGTCGTCGCACTAACCGTGCTCTGGTTGCTCAATATCGGCGAATATCTCCAAGATCTGACTCTGCGTCGAACGAGACGGGCCATCGCCACCTTGCTGGCCGGCAACCAAGACACCGCCTGGGTGCGGCTAATGAACGGTGCCGAGGTCGAGGTCAGCATCGATACGTTGACCGTCGGCGATGAAATCGTGGCTTACGAGCAGGTGGCCATCCCGGTCGACGGGCTGGTGGTCGATGGTGAAGCCATCGTGGATCAGTCGGCGATCACGGGGGAGACTTTGCCGGTCAGCGTGGTGTGCGGCTCAGCAGTGCACGCCGGATCTGTGGTACTACGAGGTCGCCTGGTAGTGCGCGCCAGCGCTGTGGGCAGCGAGACGGTGATTGGTCGCATCATAAGCCGTGTGGAGCAAGCCCAGGCTGATAGGGCGCCGATTCAGACTGTCGGCGAGACCTTCTCGCGGCGATTCGTGCCGGCGTCATTCGCGCTGTCGGCGGCAGCGCTGGTCGCCACCGGCAATGTTCGCCGCGCGATGACAATGCTGTTGGTCGCGTGTCCGTGCGCCGTCGGACTCTCCACGCCGACCGCCATCAGCGCGGCGATCGGCAACGGCGCGCGTCGCGGCATCCTGATCAAAGGAGGATCGCATCTCGAACAAGCGGGCCGCGCCGATGCTGTCGTGCTCGACAAGACCGGCACATTGACTGTTGGCCGCCCGGTGGTCACAAACGTTATCGCATTGCATGACGATTGGACTCCCGAAGGGGTGCTGGCCTACGCGGCAAGTTCGGAAATTCATTCTCGACATCCCTTGGCCGAAGCTGTCATCCGCTCGACCGAGGAGCGTCATATCGTCATTCCGCCGCATGAGCAGTGTGAAGTGTTGGTGGGCTTGGGTATGCGAATCCAGGCCGATGGTCGCGAATTGCTGCTGGGCAACCCCGCGTTGCTGCGACGTGAAAACGTGCAGATCAGTGCCACTGCGTCAGGCTGGGTCACCCACCTACAACAGCAGGCTGAAACACCCTTGCTGCTCTCTGTCAACGGGGAGCTGGTGGGCTTAATCAGTCTTCGCGACGAAATCCGCCTAGAAGCGCGATCAGTACTTGCGTCGCTACGTGACCGCGGGGTTCGTCGGATCGTCATGCTCACCGGCGACCATCCGGTCGCCGCACGGGCGGTGGCCGACGAGTTGGAAATAGACGATTGGCGCGCCGAGGTGCTACCCGAAGACAAACTTGCCGTAGTGCGCCAACTGCGTTCACAAGGCTACGTAGTGGCGATGGTTGGCGATGGAGTCAACGACGCACCGGCGTTGGCTGAGGCCGATATCGGAATCGCTATGGGGCTGGGAGGTGCGGATGTCGCGGTGGAAACAGCAGATGTCGCATTAGCCGGCGACGACCTACGGCGGCTTCTTGACGTGCGGGCGTTAGGCGCACGTGCCGTTGAGGTCATTCGGCAGAACTATGCAATGTCGATCACTGTCAATGCGATCGGATTAATCATCGGTGCTGGCGGAGGGCTCTCGCCGATACTCGCTGCGATATTGCACAACGCCTCATCGGTAGCCGTGGTGACCAATAGCTCCAGACTGATTGCATTCGAACTTGCGCGACATGCCGTAGTCGACAACTCGACCGGCAACGATGCCTCAGCTCGCCGAAAGCCTTCGCGTGCAAATGGTTCCCGGACTTAACGAGAACGATTATCATTTACAATCATGAGTATCGCACCGCTTTCCCGTCGCTTCGCCGCCGCCGTCCTGCTCACACCGCTCAGCCTTGCGGCGTGTGGTTCTCACCCAGCTGAAACACCGACAGTTCACAGCTCCAATAACATCGCACCCGCGTCATCAGGCACGGTTGCTGCCGCGGCACCCTGTCCGGTTGCCCCGGTGAATGTTGTTGTCAGCGTGGATCAATGGGGAGACCTCGTCTCGGAGCTGGGTGGGCAATGCGCAACCGTTAAGACCGTCCTAGCGAGTTCTTCGGTCGATCCGCACGACTACGAGCCCTCGCCGGCTGATGCAGCGCTGTTTACGGGTGCGCGACTAGTCGTCATCAACGGTGCCGGCTATGACAGCTGGGCTTCAAAACTGGCCGCCACATCAGCACAAAATACGCCGGTCGTGGATGCCGGCAAGGTCAATTCGACCGCCGAAGGTGCCAACCCCCACCTGTGGTACTCCCCATCTGCCGTCACCGCGGTCGCCGACGCCGTCACCGCAGAGCTGACCAACCTCGAACCGAAGGCGGCGAACTACTTTCACAACCAACGCGCAGCCCTCACCACCGCGTTAAACCCCTACAACGAACTACTCACCAAGATCAAGACCGCGGCCTCCGGTAAGTCCTACGCCGCCACCGAAACCGTCTTTGACTACCAAGCGCAAGCGCTGGGATTGGTGAACAAGACCCCATCAGGATACCAATCCGCCTCAGCCAACGAGTCCGACCCATCGCCCGCCGACATCGCAGACTTCACCACAGTGCTCGCCGGCCACCAGATCGACGTCTTGATCTTCAACACGCAAACCGAAGGATCTATCCCCGAACAGATCCGCACGGCTGCGCAGCGTGCTGGTGTACCGGTCGTCGATGTCACCGAAACCGTGCCGCCTGGCGTGACGTCATTTGAAACCTGGCAAGACGCCCAGTTGATCGCCCTGGGCAAGGCTCTCGGTGTCAATTTCTGATCCCGCCCCCTATCCCGCACTGAGCTTCGACAATGTCAGCGCCGTCCGCGGGATCCACACTGTGTGGTCGGAGGCGACCTTTGAGGTGGCCGCAGGCGGGATCGTGGCAGTGCTGGGGGCCAACGGTGCTGGAAAAACCACAATGCTGCAGATGATTCTCGGACTGATCCCCGTGGCGCACGGCGATTTACGGGTTCTCGGTGGCCGGCCCGGTCAAGACCGCGACAAGATCGGCTATGTCCCACAACACTATTCGGCCAGCTCAGGCGAGGCGATCCGCGCCAGCGACGCTGTGTTACTCGGACTCAACGGTAACCGGTGGGCGTTCGGGCGGACCTCTCGGGAGGACCGGGGACGTGTCGCGGAGGTACTGGCTGCTGTGGAAGCAGACGGGTTTGCCGACTACCGGTTGGCCGCATTATCTGGAGGCCAACGACAGCGGGTCGCGATCGCCGAAGCGTTGGTGTCTCAACCCGCGATGCTCATCCTCGACGAACCACTGGCCGCACTGGACGTGCGCAGCCAACGCGAGATCGTCGCCCTGCTCGCACGTATCCATCGCGACTTTGACGTGACCATTCTGGTGGTGGCCCATGATCTCAATCCGTTCCTGTCGGTCCTCGACAGTGCCATCTACCTGGTGGACGGCCGAGCACACCACGGCTGCATCCACGACGTGATCGACGAAGGACTACTGACCCGCCTTTACGGCACGCCGATCGAGGTCATGCACACCGCCCACGGCGGCCTGTTCACAAGGAGCGCCTGAACGCATGTCTCAACATCTCGTTGCCCTGGGTTACCAATCGGATTGGTGGTCAATTCTCGCCGCTCCGTTCATGCGCAATGCGATCCTTGGTGGCACCATCGTGGCGTTAGCCGCCGGCTTGATCGGCTATTTTATCGTGGTGCGCCACAATGCATTTGCCGCGCATGCTCTGGCCCACATCGGCTTACCCGGAGCGACCGGTGCCGTGCTGATCGGTTTGCCCGTCACGTTCGGTCTGGGGATGTTTTGTGTTGGCGGTGCACTGGTCATCGGGTACCTGGGCAAGAGAGCCGCCGAGCGGGAGGTCGTTACGGGGACCGTGTTGTCCGTTGCGACTGGCCTTGGGCTCTTTTTCAACTCGCAGGCAACCAAAAGCTCGTCCACCATGACCAACGTGCTGTTCGGCAACTTGTTAGCCATTTCGCATCAACAACTGCTCACCTTCGCGGCATTGCTGGTCGTCTTGGCGCTGAGCTTCGGATTCATTTACCGCCCACTGCTTTTCAGCTCCGTCAACCCTCCCGTGGCCGAGGCAAAAGGCTTACCGGTTCGGGCACTCTCAATCATCTTTATGACGCTGCTGGGCCTGACAGTCACGATGGCCGTTCAGGCGGTAGGCACGTTGCTGCTTTTCGCCCTCGTCGTTACCCCGGCAGCGACGGCGATCATGCTCACACCCCG
>Ga0075163_10010196_pt1 | contig 12302 bp, 12 predicted proteins | sample JI1023141ADNA_FD_71478 | JGI IMG/M metagenome (GOLD analysis project Ga0075163, IMG submission 71478) | Wastewater effluent complex algal communities from Wisconsin, to seasonally profile nutrient transformation and Carbon sequestration -... | ecosystem: Engineered > WWTP > Effluent > Algae...
TGGCTGACGCAGTGCGCTTCGTCAATGGCAAACAGGCTCAGCAAGCCGCGTTCGTTCAGGCTTTCCAGCATGGCCAGGAAGCGCGGCGTGAGGATGCGCTCCGGCGCCGCGTAGAGCAGCGTCAGGCGGCCGGCCATCAAGTCGCGTTCGATGCGCCGCGCTTCGTCGCCTTCCAGCGAGCTGTTCAGGTAGGCCGCGGGCACGCCCACCTCGTCCAGCGCGCCCACCTGGTCGTGCATCAGCGCAATGAGCGGGCTCACCACCACCGTCACGCCCTGGCCGGCGCGGTGGCGCAGCAGCGCCGGCACCTGGTAGCACAGGCTCTTGCCGCCGCCCGTGGGCATCAGCACCAGGGCGTCGCCGCCGCTGGCCACGTGCTGGACGATGTCGGCCTGCTCGCCGCGGAAGGCGGTGTAGCCGAAGACCTCGTGCAGCAGTTGGCGGGCGGTGGCTTCGGTGGGCGGCAGGTCGGCAAGCGCGGCGGGCATGGCTGGCATGGTAACGACGGTTTTCTCCGAGGTTCCCCGCGCCAGCCCATCCGAAATACTGTCGCCCGGGACACAACAGGCCTACAACAGGGACACCACGCGGACAAGAAGGGAGACCCATGCCGTACACCATCTCGCTGGAGCCGGGAGGCGCCGTCAAGACGTTCACCGGCCACGTGACGGGCGCCGAAGTGAGCCAGTCCTTGGTGAAGCTGCAGTCCGACAGCGCCTGCGACGATCTGCTCTTTTCCATCAACGACTTCAGCCAGGTCGACAGCTTCTCGGTGGACGAGTCGGACCTGGTGGACTTTGCGGCCCGCAGCATCGGCGCCCGGGCCTTCAACCCGCGGGTGCGTGTCATGGTCATCACGCACCGCCCGGACATCATGGACCTGGTGGACCAATACAAGCAGATGGGCAACGGGCAGGTGCTGGTCTTCACCACCCTGGCCCAGGCCCGCGACTGGCTGGCCACCAAGACCTGAGCCCCGCCAGCCATCGGGGGGCCCCGTGCGGGTGCCCTCGCCAGGCGGCCCCCGCAGGCGCGGTGCAGCCGCAGGCACAGGCGCGATAATCCATCGCACTCACCACCCTGCAGCATCGGCACACGGAGCACCCCCATGGCCTCGGTCAACAAAGTCATCATCATCGGCAACCTGGGCAAGGACCCGGAAGTGCGCTACCTGCCCAGCGGCGCGGCCATCTGCAACATCACCGTGGCCACCAGCCGCCAGTGGAAGGACAAGACCAGCGGTGACCGCCAGGAAGAAACCGAATGGCACCGCATCACCTTCTTCGACCGCATGGCCGAGATCGCCGGTGAGTACCTGAAGAAGGGCCGCCCCGTGTACGTGGAAGGCCGCCTGAAGACACGCAAGTACACCGACAAGGACGGCGTGGAGAAGTACGCAACCGACATCGTGGCCACCGAAATGCAGTTGCTGGGCGGCCGTGAAGGCGGTGGCGGCGGTGGCGACGACATGGGCGACAGCATGGGTGGTGGTGGAATGGGTGGCGGCAGCCGCGCCGCCGCGCCGCGCAGCGCCCCACCCCGGCAAGCGCCGGCGCCGGCCCCCAAGCCCGCCGCCAAGAGCAGCACGGGCTTTGACGACATGGACGACGACATCCCGTTCTGACGCTCCCCAGACCCACGCCAAAAGCCCCGCCGGCCAGCCGCCCACGGGGCTTTTTACTGTCGCCACTTGATACCCCATTAGGTATCTGGCATGATACGGGTTATGGTATCAATCCGCACCCCCTTCCTCGCCCTGCTGGCGGCGCAAGCCGCCTGGGCGGCGCCCGCCGACCCCACGGCGGCCTTGTCGGTGCCCACGGTGGTGGTGGGCCAGGCCGCCAGCGTCGGCCGTTTCGAGATCGAAGGCAGCCTGCAGGCTCAGCAGCAGGCCACCGTGGCTGCACAGACGCAAGGCCGCGTGCTGGCCCTGGCCGTGAAGCTGGGCGACCGCGTCAAGGCCGGCCAGGTGCTGGCCCGCATCGACAGCCGCGAGCAGCAGGCCGGCGTGGCGGGCAGTGAAGCCGCCACGGCGCAGGCCCAGGCCGCGCTGGTGCAGGCCGAACAGCAGGCGGCACGCACCCGCGAGTTGCGCAACCAGGGCTTCATGAGCGCCGCCGCGCTGGACGACGCCCTGGCCCGGTTGAAGGTGGCACAAGGCGCGCTGCAGCAGGCCCAGGCCGCACGCAGCCAGGCCTTGCTGTCGCAGGGTTTTGCCACCGTCGCCGCGCCGTTTGACGGCGTGGTGCTGGCCACGCTGGTGGAAGCCGGCGACATGGCCACGCCCGGCCGCCCGCTGGTGACGCTGTATGCACCAGGCCGCCTGCGCGCCGTGGTGCAGGTACCGGCCTCGCGCAGCGCCGCCGCACGCGCCGCGCAGGTGGAACTGGTGCTGCCGGACGGCCGCCGCCTCACGCCCACGCAGCGCACCGAAGCGCCGGGCAGCGACGCGCTGTCGCAGACCGTGGAGTGGCGCCTGGACCTGCCGCCCGCTGCTGCGTCCGCGGGTACGGGCCTGCTGCCAGGCCAACCGGTGCAGGTGAGCTTCACCGGTGCCGCCGCCAACCCAACGGCCGGCGGGGCACCGAGCATCCCCGCCAGCAGCGTGCTGCAGCGCGGTGAATTGAGCGCCGTCTACGCGGCGCAGGACGGCCGCTTCGTGCTGAAGGCCGTGCGCCTGGGCCCGGCCCAGGGCAGCAGCGTGCCTGTGCTGGCCGGCCTGAAGGCCGGGGAGCGCATCGCCGCCGACCCCGTGCGCGCCGGCCTGGCCGGTGCCGTGCCGGCTTCGCGTTGAACAAGGCTGCACCCATGGACACGCCAAAACTGGGCATCGCCGGACGCCTGGCCGCCGCCTTCCAGGCCCACACGCTGACGCCGCTGCTGGCGCTGGTGGCGCTGCTGCTGGGCCTGTTTGCGGTGCTGGTGACGCCGCGCGAGGAAGAGCCGCAGATCAACGTCACCATGGCCAACGTGCTGATCCCCTTCCCCGGGGCCAGCAGTGCCGACGTGCAGAACCTGGTGGCCCGCCCGGCCGAACAGGTGCTGGGCCAGGTGGCCGGCATCGAGCACACCTATTCCGTGTCGCGCCCCGGCCTGGCCGTGCTGACGGTGCAGTTCCAGGTGGGCGTGCCGCGCACGGAAGCACTGGTGCGGCTGTATGACGTGCTCAACGCCAACCAGGACTGGCTGCCGCGCAACCTGGGCACGCTGCCGCCCATCGTCAAGCCCAAGGGCATTGACGACGTGCCCGTGCTGGCCATCAGCCTGTGGGCCGACGACCGCGCTGGGGACATCACCGCGGCCGCTGATCTGGCCCGCGTGGCGCACGCCGTCGAAGCCGAACTGAAGCGCGTACCCGGTGTGCGCGAAGTGGCCACCATCGGCGCGCCGGGGCGTGTGGTGCAGGTCAGCCTGCAACCCCAGCGCCTGCGCGAACGCGGCGTGGACCTGCTGCGCCTGCAGCAGACGTTGGCCGCCGCCAACCAGGCGCTGCCGGCCGGCGGCGTGATGGACACACAAGGCGCGCGCACGCTGACAGTGGAAACCGGCGACGTGCTGCGCAATGCCGACGACGTGGGCGACCTGGTCGTGGCCGTGCACCAGGGCAAGCCGGTGTACCTGCGCGAAGTGGCGCAGGTCACCGACGGCGCCGCACAGCCCACGCGCCAGGTCTGGTTCACACCCGGCGGGGCCCTGGGCGCCAGCGGCGCCGCTTCGGCCGCCATCGGCGCGCCGCACAGCGGCCATCCGGCTGTCACCCTCACCGTCACCAAGAAGCCCGGCCAGAACGCGGTGGACGTGGCCGTTGGCGCACGCGAACGCCTGGCCGCGCTGGACAACACGCTCATCCCTGCCGGCGTGCACGCCACGGTGGTGCGCGACTACGGCAGCACCGCGGCCGACAAGGCCAACAAGCTGATCCAGAAGCTGGCCTTCGCCACGGGCTCGGTCATCCTGCTGGTGGGCTTTGCGCTGGGCCGGCGCGAAGCGGTCATCGTGGGCGCGGCGGTCATCCTCACGCTCACGGCCACGCTCTTTGCCAGCTGGGCCTGGGGCTTCACGCTCAACCGCGTGAGCCTGTTCGCGCTGATCTTTTCCATCGGCATCCTGGTGGACGACGCCATCGTGGTGGTGGAGAACATCCACCGCCACCGCGCGCTGGAGCCGGGCAAGACGCTGGCTGAGATCATCCCGGCGGCGGTGGACGAAGTGGGCGGCCCCACTATCCTGGCCACGCTGACGGTGATTGCCGCGCTGCTGCCCATGGCCTTTGTCAGCGGGCTGATGGGTCCGTACATGAGCCCCATCCCCATCAACAGCAGCCTGGGCATGGCGCTGTCGCTGTTGATCGCCTTCACCGTCACGCCCTGGCTGGCGCTGAAGCTGATGAAGGGCCACGGTGGCGCAACACACGCCGCTGAAGAACACGCCGCTGAAGAACACGGCGCACCCGGCAAGCTGCAGCGCCTTTTCACCTGGCTGCTGACACCGCTCTTGGCCAGCGCCAAGAAGCGCTGGCTGCTGCTGGCGGGCATCGTGGCTGCGCTGCTGCTGTCGGCCGGCCTGGCTGTAGTGCAGTGGGTGGTGCTGAAGATGCTGCCCTTCGACAACAAGAGCGAGTTCGCCCTGGTGGTGGACATGCCCGCCGGCACGCCGCTGGAAGACACCGCCGCGGCCCTGCATGCGCTGGAAGCCCACCTGGTGCAGCAACAGGAGGTGACCCACCTGCAGGGTTATGCCGGCACCGCCAGCCCCATCACCTTCAACGGCCTGGTGCGCCAGTACTTCCTGCGCGGCGACGCCGAACAGGGCGAACTGCAGGTGAACCTGGTCGACAAGCAGCACCGCAGCGAGCAAAGCCACGCCATTGCGCAACGCCTGCGCCCGGCGCTGGAGAAGATCGCAGCCGCGCATGGCGCCAGGCTGAAGGTGGTGGAAGTGCCGCCCGGCCCGCCGGTGATGAGCCCTCTGGTGGCCGAGATCTACGGCCCCGACGAAGCCGGCCGCCAGGCCCTGGCCGCGCGCGTGGCCGCGGCGCTGCAGGCCACGCCGGACATCACCGCCGTGGACACCAGCCTGGCCGCTGACGCGCCGCGCGCCTTCCTGCGTGTGCGGCGCCAGCGTGCCGACAGCCTGGGTGTGCCGGTGGCCGCCATTGCGCAGACGGTGCAGGGCGCGCTCAGCGGCAGCGACGCGGCCTACCTGCACGACGGCATCAGCAAAGTCGCGGTGCCCGTGCGCCTGCAGCTGCCGCGCGAACTGCAAGTGGGCCTGGACAGCATCCTGGCGCTGCCCGTGCGCAGCGCCAGCGGCTCGGGCTTGCCACTCGTGCCGCTGGGCGAACTGGTGACCGTGGAGCGCGGCGTCATCGACAAGCCGCTCTACACCAAGGACCTGCAGGGTGTGAGCTTCGTCTATGGCGACGTGGGCACGGGCGGCCCTCACTCAAAGGGCACACCCGACTCGCCGCTGTACGGCCTGTTCGCCGCCCGCGCCGCCGTCCAAGCCGCCGCGCTGCCGGGCACGGGCGAGTTGGGCGAGTACTGGATCCGCCAACCCGCCGACCCCTACCGCCAGTACGCGGTGAAGTGGGACGGCGAATGGCAGATCACCTACGAGACTTTCCGCGACATGGGCGCGGCCTACGGCGTGGGCCTGATCCTGATCTACCTGCTGGTGGTGGCGCAGTTCAGAAGTTATGTCACGCCGCTGGTCATCATGGCACCGATTCCGCTGACGCTGATCGGCGTGATGCCCGGCCACGCGCTGCTGCAGGCGCCGTTCACGGCCACCAGCATGATCGGGATGATCGCCCTGGCCGGCATCATCGTGCGCAACTCCATCCTGCTGGTGGACTTCATCGACCTGCAGGTGGCACGCGGCGTGGCCTTTGCCGACGCCGTGGTGCAGGCCGCCGCGGTGCGCGCGCAGCCCATCGTGCTGACCGGCCTGGCCGCCATGACGGGCGCCGTCTTCATCCTGGACGACCCCATCTTCAACGGGCTGGCCATCAGCCTGCTCTTCGGCATCTTCGTCTCCACCCTGCTGACGCTGGTGGTGATCCCGGTCCTTTACTTCGCGGTGAACCGGCGCCGCCTGCAAACCCCTGGAGCCTGAACCATGACCGTCGAACGAATGATCCGCGCCTTTGCGGGCAGCTTCATCCTCATCTCCCTGGCGCTGGGCGTGCAAGGCAGCCCGCTTTTCGTCAGCGCCTGGTGGCTGGCCTTCACCGCATTCGTGGGATTGAATCTGTTCCAGTTTGCCTTCACCAACATTTGCCCGCTAGGTTGGGCGCTGCGCAAGCTGGGCGTGCCGGGCTGAAACGGTGCCTGTCGGCCTGCAACCGGGCATTTCCGAGGATTGGCGGGGTTTGGAACGGCGCGCGACAATGAACCCACAAGCGAACACCGCCAGGGAGATCTGTCACATGTCTGTCCTCACCGATGCGGCCAGCCGCACCGACCTGCTGAACCGCCTGAAACGCGCCGAAGGCCAGTTGCGCGGCATCCAGCGCATGCTGGAAGAAGGCCAGGAATGCATGGACATCGCCACCCAGATGGCGGCCGTGCGCAAGGCGCTGGACAGCACCTACGTGCGAATGACGGTGTGCTTCATGCAGCAGGAGCTGCACGCACGCCTGGGCGCTGACGCCGCCACCGACGAAAAGCTGGAAACGCTGCTCGACGGTGTGCAGGACCTGCTGGGCAAGATACGCTGAACAAGACCACCACCGGCAAACCGCCGCCGCTGAAGTTCCTGGGGCCGGCCTGGTTTTCCATCGTCATGGGCCTGTGCGGCCTGTCATTGGCCTGGCACCGCGCCGTGCCGCTGATGGGCGAAGCAGCGGGTGGCGTGTCGCTGGCGCTGGGCGGGCTGGCCGCGGGCCTCTTCGTGGTGCTGGCGCTGGCCAGCCTGTGGCGGGCACGGCAACACCCCGACGCCTGGGCCGAAGACCGCCGCCACCCGGTGCGCCACCCCTTCCTGGCGACCGTGCCGGTGTCCCTGCTGCTGCTGGCCACGGTGGGCACCGCGCAGTTCGGGCCCGGCCCGGCGCCGCAAGCCCTGTGGCTGGCCGGCAGCGTGCTGCAGCTGGCGGCCACCGCCTGGGTGCTGCTCCGCTGGTGGCAGGCCCGCCAGGCAGGCGGCAAACACTGGGTGGGCGTGACGCCGGTGCTGTTCATCCCCGTGGTGGGCAATGTGCTGGCGCCGCTGGCGGGCGGCACGCTGGGCTTCGGCGTCTGGGCGATGGCGCAGTTTTCGCTGGGCCTGCTGCTGTGGCCCGTGCTGCTGGTGGCGCTCTGGCGGCGCTGGAAGGGGCACGGCCTGTGGCCAGAAAGGCTGCGGCCTTCGGTGTTCATCCTGATCGCGCCGCCGGCCGTGGTGGGCCTGGTGCTGCTGCAGTTGGACGCGCCGGCCTGGGCCGGCGTGCTGCTGTGGCTGCTGGCGCTGGCCTTTGCCGGCCTGGCGGCGCTGCAGCTGCCGGCCATCAGCCAACAGGCCATGGGGCTGCCGCACTGGGCCCTGTCCTTCCCGCTGGCGGCCTGGGCCGCGCTGAGCCTGCGTCTGGGCGCGCCGGGCAGCGCGCTGGCACTGCCCGCCGTGGCGCTGCTGGCCGCCGCCACGCTGGTGGTGGCGGGCCTGCTGCTGGCCACCGTGCGCGGCCTGCGCCAGGGCACGCTGCTGGTGCCGGAGCCCGTGGCCACGCTGAAAGTGGGCTGAAGCATCTGGTCACCCGGGCAGCGCCGGCAAGCGGCATGCTCCGGGTCATGAATGGCAACCCTTCCCGGCAGCGCCTGGCCTGCCTGCTGTCGCTGCTGGCTGCGTTGCAGGCCTGCGGCGGCGGTGCGTCCGACAGCAGCAGCGCGGCTGCGCCCGCGCCGGCGCCATCGCCTCCGGCGGCGTCCCCACCGACATCGCCCCCTGCTCCCACGCCTCCGGTCACGGGCAGCCGCGCCACCTGCAACCTGGCCAATTTCCAGGCCGAGGCGCTGGCCCTGGTGAACGCGCAGCGCACGGCCGGCGCCAGCTGCGGCGCACGAGGCTCATTCGCCACCACCACCGGACTGGCCTGGAACGACCCGCTCACCCAGGCCAGCCTGGTACACAGCGACGACATGGCGGGCGGCAACTTCTTCAGCCACACCGGCAGCACGGGCCTGGACGCCGGTCAGCGTGCCACCGCGGCCGGCTACGTGTGGCGCACCTGGGGCGAAAACATCGCCGCCGGCCAGTCCACCGTCGCCGCGGTGGTGGCGGGCTGGATGGCCAGCGATGGCCACTGCGCCAACATCATGAACCCGGCCTTCCGGGACATCGGCCTGGCCTGCGTCAGCGGCACCGCCAGCAACACCTACCGCAGCTACTGGACCATGACCCTGGGCGCCGCCCGCTGAACCGGCCCCCCCAGCCGGCCCGCGGCTACCATGGCGGCATGACCCGACGCGTGTCCGGCCTGCTGGCCGCCTTGCTTGCCGCACTGATTGCCTGCGCTGCCGTCCCCCTGCTGGCGCAACAGCAACTCACACGCGCACCCGAGGCTGGCTCCGCCAAGGGCGGCTTTGTCGAACCTGCCAAGCCGCCATCGCCCAGCGCAGTGCCTTCTGCAGCCGCCGCACCGCCGACCGCTGCGCCAGCCGCCCCGCTGAGTGCTGAAACGCAAGACACCCTGCGCCGCATCAACGCCTACCGCGCGGCCGGTGCCAGTTGCGGGCAACGGCGTTTCGAGCCCGCGCCGCCGCTGGCCTGGAGCACCAAGCTGGAGCAGGCCGCCAGCGCCCATGCGCGGGACATGGCCAACCGCCGCACCATGTCCCACACCGGCGGTGACGGCTCCAGCATGAGCGACCGCGTCGCCCGCGTGGGCTACCACTGGGGCGCCCTGGGCGAAAACGTGTCCGCCGGCTACCGCACCGTGCCCGACGGCCTGGAAGGCTGGATGAAGAGCCCCGGCCATTGCAGCAACATCATGGGCGCGCAGTTCCGCGAAGTCGGCGTGGGCGCGGCCAACGCGCCCGGCGACACCTACGGCTGGTACCGTGCCATGGTGCTGGGCACGCCGCGCTGAAGCCGTTGCTGCACCCCGCAGATCCCCAAGACCACCCGGTCCCACCAAGAGGAGTGACGATGAGATCCACCCTGTCCTTCAAACGCCGCGGCTTGGCCGCCACCCTGCTGGCCGCCAGCTGCGCCCTGGGCCTGGCCGGCCTGGCCAGCAACGCCCACGCACAGGCCCGCAAGGACAGCGCCGTGCTGGGCATGACGCTGGAGCCCACACCGGGCCTGGACCCCACGGCCGGCGCAGCCAGCGCCATTGCCGAGGTGGTGCTCTACAACGTCTTCGAAACGCTCACCAAGATCAACAGCGACAGCCGCACCACGCCGCTCTTGGCCGACAGCTGGAAGGTCAGCGACGACTTGAAGACCTGGACCTTCAAGCTGCGCCCCGGCGTCACCTTCAGCAACGGCGAGCCTTTCAACGCCGCCGCAGTGAAGTTCAGCTTTGAACGCTCTGTGGCGAAAGAAAGCGTCAACAAGGACAAGGCCACCTTCGCCAACATCGAGCGCATCGACACGCCCGACGCCACCACCGTGGTGCTGAACCTGAAGAACGGCGACGCCGACCTGCTGTTCAAGCTGGGCCAGGGCACGGCCATCATCGTGGAGCCCAAGAGCGTGGCCACCAATGGCACCGCACCCGTGGGCACGGGCCCCTTCAAGCTGGACAACTGGGCCAAGGGCTCGGCCATCACGCTGGCGCGCTGGGACGGCTACCGCAACGCGAAAGACGTGAAGATGAAGCGCGTGCAGATCCGCTTCATCAGCGACCCCGCCGCCCAGGTGGCCGCGCTGCTGTCGGGTGACGTGGACCTCTTCCCGCGTGTGGCCGCAGCCCGCAGCCTGAAGCAGTTTGAAGGCAACAAGAAGTACCAGGTGGTCATTGGCGGCAGCCGCGCCAAGACGATCCTGGCCATCAACAACAAGCGCAAGCCCCTGGACAACGTGCTGGTGCGCCGCGCCATCGCGTCGGCCATCGACCGCAAGGCCGTGGTGGAAGGCGCGGCCGACGGCTTTGGCACGCCCATCGGCAGCTACCTGGTGCCGGGCACGCCGGGCTATGTGGACCTGACGGCGGTCAACAGCTTCGACCAGGCCCGCGCCCGCGCGCTGCTGCACCAGGCGGGCGTGACGCTGCCGCTGGAGCTGACCATGAAGCTGCCGCCCACGCCCTATGCGCGGCAGGGCGGCGAAGTCATCGCGGCGCAGCTGGCCAAGGTGGGCATCGTGGCCAAGATCGAGAACGTGGAATGGGCGCAGTGGCTGTCCGGCGTCTACGGCCAGAAGGCCTATGACCTGACCGTCATCAGCCACGTGGAGCCGCTGGACTTTGGCAACTTCGCGCGGCCCGGCTACTACTGGGGCTACGAGTCCACGGAGTTCAACACGCTGTGGACCAAGATCCAGGGCACCGTGAAAGCGGAAGACCGCAACAAGCTCATGGGCCAGGCCCAGGAACTGGTGGCCCGCGACGCGGTGCACGCCTACCTGTACCAGCCCACCTGGATCACCGTGGCCAATTCGCGCCTGAAGGGTCTGTGGAAGGACATGCCGTTGTTCGTCAACGACCTGTCGGCGCTGAGTTGGCAGTGATCAGGTCGGCAGCAACAGGTCCTTGACGTGCTCATCGTCGGCCCAGCGGTCGACGGTGAGCGCCCCACCCGCCCAGCGCAGGCGGTTCAGCGCCGTGTTGGGGATGGGGCAGGCGCGCAGCCCCGTCAGCGGCAGGCCGTTCGCGGTGCGCCAGAGCATGTCCAGCACGCCACCGTGCGTCACCACGGCCAGGCGCTGGCCCACGTGTTGTGACGCCAGCGCCTTCACCGCGCCCAGCACGCGGGCGTGGAACTGGTTCAGGCTTTCGCCACCCGGTACCGCAAAGTCCGCGTCCTGCTCCAGCCACAGCGGCCAGAGGTGGGCATAACGCTGCTGGATGGTGGGGAAGTCCAGGCCTTCCCACTCACCGAACTTCTGCTCGCGCAGGCCCGGCACCAGCACCGGCTGCAGGCCCCAGGCCGTGGCCACGGGCGCGGCGGTTTGCTGCGCGCGGCTCAGGTCGCTGCTGAACAGCAGGTCATGCGGCTCACCGGCCAGCCGCGCACCCAGGCGGCGCGCCTGCTCCAGGCCGTTGCCGTTGAGCGGCACGTCAATCTGGCCCTGGAAACATTGGCGGCGGTTCCAGTCGGTCTCGCCGTGGCGGATGAAAAGCAGTTCGGTCACGAGCGCAGCTTCACTTGGCAAACAGCTGGCTGCGGTCGCGGAAGCTCTTGAATTCCAGCGCGTTGCCGCTGGGGTCGCGGAAGAACATGGTGGCCTGTTCGCCCACCTGTCCCTTGAAGCGGATGTAGGGCTCGATGACGAACTTCACCCCACCGGCGCGCAGCCGTTCAGCGAAGGTGTGGAAGTCGTCCCAGCCGAGCACCACGCCGAAGTGCGGCACCGGCACGTCGTGCCCGTCTACCGCGTTGGTGTGGTCGTCGCCGGGCATGGGCGGGGACAGGTGCGCCACGATCTGGTGGCCGAAGAAGTCGAAGTCGATCCACTCGCTGCTGCTGCGGCCTTCAGGGCAGCCCAGCAGGCCGCCGTAGAAGTGGCGCGCGGCGGGCAGGTCGTGCACGGGGAAGGCCAGGTGGAAGGGGGCGACGGATGTGAGGGTGGTGCTCATACGCGCAGCATAGCCGCAGTGACCGCCACAAGCCCGGCCCGCGGCGCTGTCGCAAAGGGCTCAGCCCCTTGAAGCGCTGGCACACTCGGCGCATGAACTCCGTGATCCTGCTGCCGGGCCTGGCCTGCGACGAAGAAGTCTTTGCCCACCAGGCCGCCGCGCTGCGCGGCGTGACCCAGGTGCACATCAGCGACGCCCACACCCGCGCCGCCACGCTGCCCGAAATGGCCCAGTTGCTTTTGAAGGAAGTGCTGGAAGAACACCCCGGCCCGCACGGCCTGGTGGGCGTGTCCATGGGCGGCATGCTGGCGCTGGAACTGCACCGCCAGGCGCCGGAACGTGTGCGCGCCATGGCCCTGCTAGGCACCACGGCGCGGCCGGACACGCCGGAACTCATCCAGCTGCGCACCCAGGCCTGCGAACTGTTTGCCACCGGCCGCATGGACGAGGTGCTGCGCGCCAATGTGCTGTTTGCCTTCCACCCCACGCACCAGAAGCAGCCCGGCCTGGTGGGCCGCTACCTGGCCATGCTGGGCCGCGCCGGGCCCAACCAGCTGATTGCGCAGAACCGCGCCGTGATGGC
>Ga0075163_10010198_pt1 | contig 12302 bp, 10 predicted proteins | sample JI1023141ADNA_FD_71478 | JGI IMG/M metagenome (GOLD analysis project Ga0075163, IMG submission 71478) | Wastewater effluent complex algal communities from Wisconsin, to seasonally profile nutrient transformation and Carbon sequestration -... | ecosystem: Engineered > WWTP > Effluent > Algae...
GAGCTCAGGCTGGCGTAGAGGTTCGAGCCGGACACCGGCGGCGATGGTAGCCCGGTTCACGGCGGCCGGGAGATCTCGCGGGCCGCGCGAGCGGCCGAAAACGGCGCGAGGAGGGCCACAGGGGCGGCCCGGGCCGGTGTGGACGGCGGCTGCGGGGGGCCCGGATCGGCCCTGGAGCGCGGCGCGCCGGCGGGTCCGGGCGGGTTTGCCGAGGTCTGGCGGCCGCGCGGGAACCCTGGCATGCTGCCGGCCATGGCCGCCACGCCCATCGACAACGACGCCCGCGCACAGCAGCTCGCCCGGGCGATCGCCTCGGACATCCAGCTCTACAACAAGCAGAAGATCGAAGAGGCGCTGATCAACGACAACTTCTTCGAGGCGCTCGCCGAGGAGATCACCGAGGGTCGCGACCTGTTCCGCGGCCGCGTGACCCCGGAGCTGTTCCGCCGCAATTACTACGACCGCGCCATCGTCGACCGCGTGGTCAAGCCGATGGCCAGCCTCAAGACGCCGATCTGGTGAGCTCTCTGCGCGTCGCGCTCGGACCCGAGGCGCTCGGCCTGCGCCTCGACGCGGCCCTCGTCGCGCAGCTCCAGCGTCAGGGCCAGCCTTGCACCCGCTCGCAGCTCGCCCGCGCCTTCGCGGCCGGGCACGTGCGCGTCGGCGGCGCGCCGGCGGGCAAGCCCGGGCGCATCGTCGACGCGGCGCTCGAGGTCGAGCTCGAGCTCCATCTCCCGAAGCCCGTCGAGGCGGTCGCGGAGGACCTGCCGCTGCGCGTCGTGTACGAGGACGCGGACCTGCTGGTGATCGACAAGCCGGCGGGGATGGTCGTGCACGCCGGACCGGGGCACGACTCGGGCACGCTGGTCAACGCGGTGTTGCATCACCTGGGGCCGCGGGCGGCGGCGCTGCCGGTGCTGCCGGGCAACGACGCGACGCGGCCGGGCATCGTGCACCGGCTCGACCGCGACACCAGCGGCCTTATCGTCGTGGCCGCGAGCGCGCGGGCGCAGGAGGGGCTCGCGGAGCAGTTTCGCGTGCACGACCTGCGGCGGCGCTACCTCGGCGTGGTGTGGGGCGTGCCGGTGTTCACGAAGCGGACGCTCAAGACCCGGCACGGGCGCGACCCTGGCGACCGGCGCAGGTTCTCGCCGCACGTCGACGAGGGTCGCGAGGCGATCACGCACATCCAGGTGCTGCGGGCGCTGAGCGACGCGGCGCTGCTCGAGTTCCAGCTCGAGACCGGCCGGACCCACCAGATCCGCATGCACTGTCGGCTGCTCGGGCACCCGATCGTCGCCGATCAGATGTACGGGGGCATGGGCGGGCCGCCGGCGCGCAGGGCGATCTCCGCGGCGCTCGGGCGCCACGCGCTGCACGCCGCGCACCTCGGCTTTCGTCACCCCGTCACCGGCGTCGACCTCGACTTCGACGCGCCGCTCCCACCTGACCTTTCGGACCTGCTCGAAAAGCTAGGTCCTTCGGGACAGGTGGCGTCGTGATCGCGGAGGTCGCCACGTTCCCGGCCGGGGTCGTGTGCGGCTTCACCGACCGGCTCGGCGGCGTCAGCGAGGGGCGACACGCGAGCCTCAACCTCGGGCGGCGCTGGGGCGACGACCCGGCCGCGGTCGCGGAGAACTATCGGCGGGTCGCGGCGGCGGGCGGGTTTCGGGCGGAGGACCTGCGGGTGGCCCGGCAGGTGCACGGTCGGGCGGTGCTGCGCGGGCTCGAGGTCGCCGCGGACAGCGAGGCGGACGCGGTGTGGGTGCGCCGCGAGGACGGGCAGGTCGCCGGGGTGTTGACGGCGGACTGCGTGCCGCTGCTGCTGGTGGACCGGGCGGGGACGGTGGCGGCGGCGGTGCACAGCGGGTGGAAGGGGACGGCGGCGAACATCGCGGCGGCGGCGGTCGAGGCGTTGCCGGTGGCGGCGTCGGAGCTGCTGGCGGCGATCGGGCCGTGCATCGAGGTCGGGGCGTTCGAGGTCGGCGATGAGGTCGCGGATCGCTTCGACCCGGCGTTCGTGCGGCGCGCGGGTGTTGAAAAGCCGCACGTGGATCTGGTGGCGACGGTGCGGGCCCAGCTGATCGCGGCGGGGGTGTCGGCCACGGCGATCTCGCGGGTCGGCGGGTGCACCTTCAGCGACCCGGGGCGCTACTTCTCGTATCGCCGCGACGGCGCGGGGATCGGGCAGATGCTGGCGTTCGTCGGCTTCGCGCGGACGGCTTAAATGCGACGAGCCGACCAGAGGGTCGGCTCGGTGCGAAGCTCGAGGTGCGATGAAGAGCCCGGTCCGGGCTCAGGGCATCGGCCGCGGCGACGAGATCACTTCTTCTCGGTCGCCTCGTTGGTCATCTTCCCGTAGCTCTCGGCCAGGCCGTCGCGCTTCGAGCCGAAGATGCCCTCGGCCGAGCCCTTGAGGATCCACAGGAAGATCCCCGTGAAGACCGCGAGAAGAAGGATCTGCATGATCCCTCCGAAGTTGCTGATCGGCGGCTTGGCAGCCTGGGCTTCCCACTTGTTGTCGGCGATCTCGGAGATGGACATGGCTTTTTGCTCCTCGGGCGAGCTCAAAACGAAGCTATCACGGCCGTGGTTTGGCCGACAAGTTGAAGATCGCCGGGCGCATCACTTGTAGCGGCCGGGGTCGGCGCCACCCTGACCCTCCTGTGCGATCCGCGCCGAGCGGCTGGCGAGTTCGAGCCCGTACGACTGCAGCAGCTCGCCGGTCTGGGTCTGGAGCTCGACGGTCGCGCGCAGATAGTCGATCTGGGCGCTCAGGGCGTTGAATTCGGCGAGGGCCAGCTCGTCCTGGCGAAACAGGATGTCGTAGCTGGTCGAGCGGCCGACGCGGTTGCGGGCCTCCTCGGCGCGGAGGTTGGACTGGGCCAGCCGGACGGCCTCGCTGGTCATGGTCATGCGGGCGGCGGCGGTGCGCTGGGCGTTCACGGCGCGGATGACCGACATGGCGATGTTCTGCTGGGCGCGGCGGAGCTGGGCCTCGGCGCGGCGGATCTCCAGGATGATGCGCTCGTGGGTGGCCCTCGGGGCGCGGTTCTGGATGTCCCACTGGAAGTTGAGCTGGCCGCGGACCGAGTAGTCGGCGAGCAGGCCCTTGTCGCGGATCTCTTCCGGCTTGTTGAAGAAGTTCTTGAAGGCCTCGCCCCAGCTGCCGGGGTGGGCGGGGAGGCCGTTGTTGAGGTCGGCGCGGGAGTCGATCGAGCGGCCCGCAGGGCTGAACACGAACTGGAAGTCGAGCTGCGGGAGGCGCTTGTTGGCGGCGACCAGCTCGTCGATGCGCTGGCTGGCGACGCCGATCTGGAGCTGACGCAGCTGGGGGTGGCCGTCGAGGGCCTGCTTGATCTTGGCGTTGAGGTCGATCTGCTGGAGGGCGACGGCCTGGGGGTCGGTCTGCGGGATGATGCCGAGGACCTGGCGGTCGATGAATTCCTGGCCCATCAGGGTGCGCAGGGTCAGGCTGCGGTCGAGCAGGGTGTTCTCGGCGAGGACGACGTCGTTCTCGCGGGCGACCATCGACTGGTAGATCGTGTCGAGGTCGAGCTGCGACTTGCGACCGGCGGAGACCTCGGCCTGGGTGCGGCGGTACTGCTCCGACGTCGTCGAGGCGCTGCGGCGCTTGTTGTCGAGGTCGCGGCTGGCGAACAGCAGGTCCCAGTAGGCGAGGATCAGGTCGTGGACGATGGTCTGGGCGCTGAGCGCCTCGCCGGCCTCGGCGCGGGTGGTCGCGAGGCGGGCGCGGTCGATGTCGGCGCGGTTGACCCGCAGGCCGGCGTTGCGCAGCAGCGGGTGGGTCAGCGTCAGCGTCGGCGCGACGGAGTAGCTGCCGAGGTTGGTGGTGCCGGCGGCCGAGTTGAGGATGTTGAGCGGCTGGAGGATCAGCGTGCGCGAGGCGCCGATGGTCAGGTTGATCGTGCCGCCGGTCTCGAGCTTGCGCTCGAAGCCGACGCTGCCGCCGAGCTGCGTCTGTCCGAGGTTGAACGCGATCTGCGAGCCGCGCTGCGGGGTCTCGGCCTTCGACGCGTACAGCGAGCCGGTCATGAACACGTCGTAGGCGCCGAGCGCCACCATGATGTTCTTCTCGGAGATCGCGACGTCGAAGGCCGTCGAGCGCAGGTCGAGGTTGTGGTTCAGCGCCGTCTTCAACACCTGGCTCAGCTCGAGCGACTCGGTGGCGAACGACAGCGGGTAGAGCTCGCCGGGCGTGCGCGCGGCGGTCGTCGGCCGCGGCGTCTGCGGGCCGGATGCGGCGCCGGACGGCGTGCCGGTCGTCGGCGGCTGCGGCGTCATCACGTCGACGCCCGGGCGGCGCAGCGGCGTGCGACCCGGCGCCATCGAGCCCGTCGGGCTCGGGGTCGGCTGCGGCGGCGGGGTCATGCCGCGGGGCGCCGTCGTCGAGGGCGAGTTGACCTCGGGTGCGGGCCGCGGGGTGACGACGGGCGGCTCGATGCGCGGCTGAACGTCGCGGACCAGCCCGGTCTCGGGGTTCACTGTCGGATTTTGGCCAAGCGTGAGGCTGGCGGCCAAGATGACGAGAGAGAGCGACACAGGCGGGCTCCAGGCTGATAGCGCTGGCGCGTTCCGGGGTCAAGGGTCGCGGCGGTGCGCCCGGGGGTCGCGGCGCGTGAGCGGAGGCCGGGCAGCGGCGCACGGCGAGGCCGGGGAGGGCCGCGACGCGGCGAGGCGGGGTGTGCGGCCGGATAATTGTTTCTGCTGAAACATCGGCGGTGCGCGGCGAGTCGCGGCGTGGACGCGCCTGGTGGTGTGCGCGGTCACGTCCGGCGCACATGTCCCGAGAGACAGACGGTGCGAGGCAGGGGGCTGGGAGTGAGGCCCGGGGAAGCAGCCAGGCGCGCTCACGGCGCGGGCGACGACGGCGGGACCTCGACGGAGATCCACCACCAGTCGACGCCGAGGCGGGAGTCGCGGACGACGTAGAAGAGCGTCGCGCGGCCGTCCGGGGGGGTCTCCTGCTCGTCCTGGTTGCCGGGGACGAGGGTCCAGTCGTCGATGCTCATGATGTCGTCGCTGCTGTTGGCGAGGAGGTCGCCCCAGCTGCGAAACCAGGCGCCGTCGAGGGTCTCGGTCTGGGTCTCGCTGCCGCCGGCGCCGCCGTTGATCGGGACCTCGAAGTCCTGCAGGTCGCCCTCGGGGATGTTGGTCGAGATCTTCAGGGTGTCGCCGAGCTCGGCCTTGATGACGGCGCCGCGCGGCTGCGGGCCGAGGTCGACGCCCTTGCCGTCGGGGCCGACGCGCACGACGCTGAAGTCGAGGATCCGCGGGTTGCGGTCGCCGTCGGGGATCTGGTCGGGCGGGGGCGGCTCGCCGAGCTCGGGCGGGAGCATCACCCCGAAGTCGGCCGCGAGCGCGAGCAGGCGCTCGATCGGGCCGACCGAGACGCGCTGCACCGCGTACAGGCAGTCGTTCGGCAGCTCGCTGTCGCCGGCGAGCAGGGCCCTCGCGCACGCGGCGGTGTCGGGCGCGCCGGCGCTGCGGCTGGGCTGGCTTATCATCGTGATCTCGACGTCGCCGCCGATCAGCAGGGCCGAGGCGAGCGGGACCGTGAAGTCCTGGACGCCGTCGTCGCTGTCGTCGGCCGGGAGGACGCACGGGCTCGGCGGCTCGGGCAGGGCCATCGACGCCGGGTCGAGGTCGGCGAACGACGGGACCGGACACGCCGGGATGGCGGCGAGCTCGAGCGGGAGCTCGGACTTGAGGCAGGCGAACAGACCCTGGCCCGGGCCGAGGTTGCAGGCGATCCACACCGGGTCGAAGTCGGGGCCGGCGAGGTCGAGCGGGCCGGTCGGCGTGACGACGAAGGGGGTCAGGCGCACGCGCTCGAACGGCAGCGCCTCGCAGCGCGGGCCGAGCTCGGGGTCGTCCGGCATCAACGGGCCGATGACCTCGCTGCGCAGCGCGAGGACGCGGGTGCTGGCGATCCGCTCGGCGACGGGGAGGTCGCCGCCGCAGGCGACGAGACCTGTCCCGAAGGCCAGCCCGAGGCGCAGGCACGAGGTCCGGGTCGCGGTCACGGGCGCAGGATATCGCCTCTCGGTCATGGGCGCACCAGGGAAGCTCACCACTCGAGGCGCAGGCCGACCGAGGGCAGGATCGGGAGCGAGGCGATCGGGGCGGTGGCCTGGAAGTTGTAGCTGTCGGACAGGCGCTCGGTGTTCTGGTGGTTGTAGATGTTGAGGATGTCCAGGTAGGCGTTGATGCTGATGCGGCGGTAGATCCAGCGCTTGTCGACGCGGATGTCGAGCTGGTGGAAGGCCGGCAGGCGCCCGCTGTTGCGCGGGCCCGGGACCGGATCGTAGCCGCCCTGGGCGGCGTCGAAGATCCCGCCGAGGTTCGGGGTGTACGGGTTGCCGGAGATCAGGCGGAAGCGCGCGCCGATCTGCCACTGGCGCGGCAGCTTGTAGCTGGCGATCGCCGTCATGATGTGGGTCTGGTCGAAGTTGAACAGGTACGCGTCCTCGCCGGGCGCGTCGCGTCGCACGCTGCGCATCAGCGTGTAGCTCAGCCACGCGAACAGCTTGCGGGTCAGCGCCTTGCGCAGCAGCAGCTCGCCGCCGACCACGTAGCCGCGGCCCGTCGAGGCCTCGAGCTCCGGGCGCACGCCGGCCGACGACAGCTGGGTGTCCTCCGAGCGCCGCGCCAGGCCCCACAGCGTCTTGTAGAAGCCGGTGACCTCGAGCGTGATGTCCTGCGGCAGCGCCTGCGCGACGCCGAGGCTGGTGTGCAGCGCGTGCTCGAGGCCGAGGCGCGGGTTGCCGAACACGGCGTCGAACTCGCGCGGCTGCGGGGTCTGGGCGTAGAGGCCGACGCCGGCCTTGAGGGTGGTGTGGTCGGCGAGGTCCCACGCGAGGCGCAGGCGCGGCTCGACCATGGCGCGGGTGAAGGGCACGCCGTAGTAGGTGAGGCGGGCGCCGGGGAACAGGGTGAGCTTCTCGCCGAGGCGCAGGGTGGTGGTGACGTAGAGGGCGGGGCGCAGCAGGTTGCTGGTGCTCTGCGACGTCTGCTGGCCGCCGCTGGCGACGGGGGCGGTGACGCCGAGGTCGTAGGCGGTGGCGACGAATTCGGTGCCGACGCGCAGGCCGACGCGGCGCGACAGCTGGCGGCTGACCTCGGCGCGGCCGGAGAAGGTGTCGCTGACGACGTGGAAGCGGAAGGCGTCGGTGATCAAGAACGACAGGTCGTCGCGGCGGTACGAGGGCGTGACCAGGAACTCCCACGGGCCGAGCTGCTTGCGGTAGACGAGGTCGGCGCGGTGAAAGAACGTGACGGTCTGGAGGCTGGTGTTGTTGGTCGGGTCGGTGTCGTTGGCCGACCCGAACAGCAGCTTGCTGCGGTCGTCGGAGCCGAACACGCGGGCCGAGAACTCGCCGCCGGAGACGGGGTAGTCGAACAGGACCTGGTAGTCGTAGTAGCGCGGGGCGAGCGTGAAGTTGAGGCCGGCGTCCTTGGGCAGCACGACCGGCAAGATCGCGTCGATGTAGCTGCGCCGGCCGGCGACGATCAGCGAGCCCTTGCCGACCGGGCCCTCGGCGAGGATGCCGGTGTCGAACACGTCGCTCTTGATGTAGCCGTGGAAGCCGTCGCGCCGGCCCTTGCGCGGGGACACGTTGAGCACGCCGCCGATCGCGTCGCCGAAGCGGCTGTCGAAGTTGCCGGGGATGAAGTCGATCTGCGTCAGGATGTCGGCGTTGAACACGCTGACCAGGCCGCCGAAGTGGAACAGCTGCGGGATCTCGTGGTAGCCGAGGAAGGTCGCGGAGTCGCTCGGGGCCGCGCCGCGGATCACCAGCAGACCCGCGCCGAACGGCGCGCGCGCGACCCCGGGGAAGTTCTGGATCGCCTTGAGCGCGTCGCCCTGGGTGCCCGGGAGCTTGTTGATCTCCTCGGCGGAGATCGTGCGGCGGTCGACCTCGCCGCTGTCGTCGCGCCGCGACTTCACGACCGTGCGGTACGGGTTGAACTCGAGCGGCTCCGGGTAGTACGCGAGCTCGAGCTGCTCGCCGTCGCCGAGGCGCTCGACGGCCTCGAGGCGCGCGTGGCCCTGCACGAGCACGACCAGCCGCAGCTTGCCCGAGGGCACGCCGCGCAGCGCGAAGCGGCCGTCCGCGTCGGTGACGGCGCGCATGGCCCAGGCGGGCGGCGGGTCGTTGTAGCGCTGCTTGCGGACGCGACCGACGGGCTCGTCCGCGTCGGCCGGGACGACGAGCACGGCGGCGCCGGCGATCGGGGTGCGCTGGCCGGCCGACAGGACGCGGCCGCTCAGGCGCACCGGGGCGGCGATCGGGCCGTCGGCGGGCGGGCTGTCCTTGGGGACAGGTCCGGCGGAGGTGTCCCCGGGGACAGGTGGGGTGTCCCCGGGGACAGGTGGGTCTGCGGGGGCGGTCGGCTCCGGGGCGGCGATGTCGAGGCCGATCGCCAGCACGACCTCGACCGGGCGGCCGCGCAGCTGGCCGGGCTGGTAGCGCAGGCGGGCGACGGCGTCGCGGGCGGCGGCGTCGAGGACCGGGTGGACGCTGCGGGTGACCTCGAGCTCGCGCGGCACGCCGTCGACGCCGACGACGTAGCGGACCTCGACGCGGCCGCCGGGCGGCGCCGGCAGGTCGCGCAGCTCGGCGGGGTAGTCGAGGGTGGCGCTGTTCTGCAGGACCGGCGCCTCGTAGCCCTCGGGCGCCTGGGCCGCGGCGGGGCGCGGGGCGAGGGCGAGCAGCAGGGCGAGGGCGGTGGCTGTCCGAAGGGACATGGCGGAAAGAACAGGGCGGAAAGAACAGGGCGGAAAGAACAGGGCGGAAAGAACAGGGCCAGCGAGACGCGTGGTCGGTGGGGGCGGTCGCGCGAGGCCGCAGCTTGCCACAGCCGGGGGGTCGGCGTCGCGGCTCACTCGCTGAGCTGGAACTCGTACTCGTAGCGGAGCTCGAAGTCGGCGGGTTGGCCGTTGGTGGCGACGGCGGGCTTGAAGCGGGCGCGGCGGAGGGCGCGGGCTGCGACCTTGCCGCAGCCGTGGCCGATGTCGCGGGTGAGCTTCACGTCCTTGATGGAGCCGTCGCGGCGGACCTGGACGGTGAGGATCACGACGCCCTCGATGCCGAGCTCCTGGACGGCGGGGCACTGCTCCTGCGGGACGCTGAGGACCTGCGGGAGGTCGCGGATGTAGAGCTCGCCGCGCGGCTCCCACGGGGCGTCGCCGCCGGTGCCGACGTTGGCGTCCTTGGGTCGGCTGCCCTTGCCCTTCGCGTTCGGGTCGCCGGTGCCGCCGGGCGTGCCGCCGGGCGTGCCGGGGGTGACGCTCACGCCGCTGTTGCCGGTCGTCTGGCTCTCGTCGATGCGAAACGGGGGCGGCGGCTCGTCGGAGACCGGCTTGTCGGAGACCGGCGCGGGCTTGACCTTGCGCTCCGGCTTGGGCGTTTTGTCCTTCGTCGGCGGGGCCGGCTTGACGATCGGCTCGGGCTCGGGCTCCGGGGGCTTCTCGGGCTCGGGCGGCTTCTCGGGCTCCGGGGGCTTCTCGGGCTCGGGCTCGGGGAGGTCGAACTCGACGAGGTCGTAGGTCTTCTCGACGCCCTTGCACGCGTCGTACTGCGCGCGGCACTCGGCCGGGTCAGTGCCGGCCGCGAGGCAGGCCTGCTCGGCGACGGCGCACTCGTCCCGGCTGAAGAACGTGAGCAGGGCGGCGACCACCAGGTGGGTCGCCACCGAACCGAGCGCGCCGAGGCTCGGCCGCGCGTACGTGCTCGCGGAGGGCATCAGGCCGCTGGCTCCGTCAACGCGTCAAGTTCCGGGGCTGGTCTGCGGCTTGGGCTTTTCCGTGGCGATCGCGTACTTCTTGACGCCCGCCTCTCGCAGCATGTCGATGAGGTGCACCATCGAACGGACGTTGGCTTCTTCGTCGCACTGGATGACCCCTTGCAGGTCGCGGTCTTCCGCGAGCTTTGCGGTGATCGCGGCCTTGATGGCGGCGTCATCCGCCACCGGCTTGCGATCCGCGGTGATCGTCCCGTCCTTGGCGCAGATCAGAAGGATCTGATGCTTGTTCGGCTCGAGCTTCTGGCCGGTCGCGGCGTCGGGCTTGTCGACCGCGAGGGCCTCGCTCTCCTGGATCTTCGTGGTCGTGACCATGAAGATGATCAGCAGCACCAACATGACGTCCACCAGCGGCGTGACGTTGATGTTGTTGATGCCCTCGTCTTCGTCGAGATTCGTGTCGCCCGCCACGGTGCCCTGCCTTTACGCGTGGCCGCGCTCGTCGGACCGGTGGGAGAACAGCGCGAGGACCATGTTCGTCAGCGCGTCCGACTCGCCCAGGAGCGCCTTCACGCGCCGCGTGAAGAAGTTGTAGGCGATGACCGCCGGGATCGCTACCAGCAGGCCGACCGCCGTCGCCACCAGCGCCTCGTAGATGCCCGCCATCACCTGGTTCGAGTACTCCGCCGAGCCGGCCACGCCGGTGCGCTCGATGGCGCGGAAGGTCTCGATGATGCCGAGCACCGTGCCGAGCAGACCGATGAACGGGGCGTTCGCGCCGACCGTGCCGAGGAAGTTCAGGTTACGCTCGAGGCGCAGCTTCTCCGTCGGGCGCAGCGCGGCCATGATCGCGGCCATCGAGGCCCCGCCGCGCGCGCTGGTCTCCAGCATCTGCGTGGCGATGCGACCGCCGGGCGCGGCGCTGTCCTTCACGAGCGCCTGGGCGCGGGCGAGGTCGTTGTCCGCGAGGGCCGAGTGCAGCTGTTTGACCAGCGCGGCGTCGCGGTTGCGCAGGCCCCCGTAAAAGATGAGGCGCTCGATCATCACCGCGACGGTGAGCAGGCTCAGTCCGAGGAGCAGCCACAAGATCCACTCGGAGCCGACGGCCGCGAGCTCGAGGAATTTGTCCGAGAGCTTCATGAAGCTGGCGAAACGTAACCGAGACGGCCTGGTTCGGCCAGTATCGTTTGCTGACGGCGTTCCCGGGCGCGTCTGCGCGACCGGCTCAGCGCGGGCCCTGGAGCTCTTGCAGCAGCACGGTCGCGTAGCTGCCGGCCGGCAGCGAGAACTGCAGGCACAGGCCGGGCGGGAGCGCGTCCGTGGCCGGGGCGAGGGTGACGTCCAGATCCGTCGATGGGAGCTGGAGCGGTCGGCGGGTGCCCTCCACCCGGCGACCCAGGTTCTTGAGCGCCTCCGGGGAGATCCCCGCGAGCTCGAGGATCTCGCGTTCGAGCGCATCTGCCGCGGTCCCGGGGCTCGGGGCGCGCATCTTGCTGCCGAACATCGGCCCTGTGATCCCCAGCTCGCCCGCGTCCAGGCGGGCCTGGTCGACCTCCGGCTCGCGGCTCTCGAAAAGTCCGCCGGTCGCGGTCTTTTTTAAAATGTCGCCCGCGAGCACGGTCCGCATCAGGCCGCGGGCGCGACGTTCGAGCAGGTAGAGGTTGAAGAGGGCGGACTGACCGGCCGAGAGCAGGAAGTCGGCGCGGCCGCGGCGGGCGCCGGAGGCCAGGAATTCGAGGCCGCGGCGGAGGTTGCCGCCGTCGTCGCCGAGGCGCTGACTGCCATAGAGGTTGTCGAGGCCGCCGAGCTCGGCGAGTCGGCCGCGCTTGGCAAGCACGCGGCGCAGGTGCTCCTCCGGGTCGCCGGAGTCGGCGAGGTCGCGGACGACAATTTTGAAGCTATTGCCGTGGAGATGGCCGCGGCGCAGCTTGTTGCCGTGCGGGTGGGCCTGGCCGAGCGTGATGGCCGGGTGTGAGAACTGGGCGAGCCGTGGGCCGGCCGCGAACGGCACGGAGATCCACTGCTCGGTGACGGCGTCCTTGTCCTTGAGGCCGGCGAGGCCGATCTCCGGGCGCGGGATGCCGGTCTGGCGGCTGAGCTCGAGGATCGCGTCCTCGCTGCCGACGCCACGCTTGTGCAAGGTCAGCAGCAGGTGGGCGCCCTCGCGGCCGTCCGGGCCGTAGGCGGGGATCTCGCGCACGGCGAAGTCGTCCGGCTGCATCCGGATCTTGCCGCCGATGCCCGGCAGGTCCGCGGTCTGGAGCGGCGGGTCGAGCAGCCGGGCCTGATACTCCGGCAAGGGCGGCCGCGCGGCGCGCTCGGGACGCGGACGGGATGCTCCGGGCTCGCCGCTGGATCCGGGCTCGCTCGACGCGCTGATGTCGATGGCGCCGTCGCTGGCGTCGGGGTCGTCAGATCCTGGGGCAGCGGCCGCGGCTTCGGCGAGTTCGGGGTCGGCGAGCTCGGGGGCGGAGAACTCGGGGTCGGATGGGCTGCTCACAGGGCTCCGGAGGGCGAGGAGAGGGCCGCGCTCG
>Ga0075163_10010200_pt1 | contig 12297 bp, 6 predicted proteins | sample JI1023141ADNA_FD_71478 | JGI IMG/M metagenome (GOLD analysis project Ga0075163, IMG submission 71478) | Wastewater effluent complex algal communities from Wisconsin, to seasonally profile nutrient transformation and Carbon sequestration -... | ecosystem: Engineered > WWTP > Effluent > Algae...
GGCTCGCCGGCCCCGGACTCGCGCGCGGAGAACACGAGGGTCCGCGAGTCGGGCGAGAAGGCCCACTCGTCGGCGTCGCCGAACGGCTTCGACGGGACGTCGGCGTCGAGGGCCTTCGAGAGGTCGACGGGCTCGGCGTCGCTGCCGATCTTCCAGACGAACAGGTGGCTGCGCCGGCCGTCCTTCCAGGTGTCCCAGTGGCGGACGAACAGGCGGTTGTAGAGCTGGCCGGAGCCGCTGGACTTGCGGCTCCGCTGCTCGAGCTTGATGGCGGTGCAGCCGAGCGCGTCGCCGCCGTTGCACTCGGGGAACACCTCGGCGGAGAAGGCGAGGGTCTGGCCGTCGGGGCTGACGGTGAAGGAGTCGACGTCGACCGGGAAGTGGGTGACCTGGGTCGGCGGAGCGCCGTCGCTGCTGGTCTGCCACACCTGGACCGCGCCGGCGTGCTTCTGCAGGTACAGGATCGTCCTGCTGTCGGGCAGCCAGCGCGGGGCGTCCTCGTTCTCGGGGTTGCTGGAGATCCGCACGGGCGCCCCGCCGGCGAGGTCGACGACCCAGAGATCCTTGCGCCCGCGGTTCTGCTCGAGGTCGGTGGTCCGCCGCGTGTACACGACGCGCGCGCCGTCGGGGCTGACGCGCGCGTCGGCGATGCGGTCGAGCGCGAGCAGGTCTTTAATTGAGAAAGTGTGCGGCTCCTGCGGGGCGATCGCCTGCTCCTTGAACGGCTCGCTGGACCTGCCGCCGCCGCCCCCGGATCCGTCGCCCTTGCCGCCGCGGTGCTCGCCGTCCGCGGCGGACTCGCGGGTGATCGTGCACTCGGGGGCCTGGTAGCGCTGGTAGCAGCCGGTGAGGGCGAGGAGGGACAGGAGGCCCAGAGGGGTCGCGTGGCGCATCACGGCGCAGGGTATCGTGACTCCTCCGGGGGAGATTAATTTTTGTCGATGAGTTCGAGCTCGCCGCGGCGGTGAAACCAAACGTGGATCAGCGGCGACGGCGGCGGGCGGCGAGCAGCAGGGGGATCACCAGCAGAGCCGCGGGCGGGGAGGTGGACTCGTCGCAGGCGCAGCCCTTGTCGCCGTCCTCGTCGGGGTCGGTGGGGTTGTCGGTGGTGTCGGAGCTGGCCGCGGTGTCGCTGCTGGTCGGGGTGTCGGTGTCGCTGCTGGTCGGCGTGTCAGTGTCCGTGCCGGACGCGTCGGGGCCGAGCGGGGTGCACATGGTCTTGTCCCACGTGTTGTCCGCGACGGCGCACTGCTCGAGCGGACAGGCGAGGTCGGGGACGATGTCCTTCGGGCCGAGCTCGTCGACGAGGTCCTGCCCGAAGCACTGCTCGGCGCTGACGGTGACCGAGCCGGTGCCGAGGTCGAGGGCCTCGACGATGACGCATACGGGGGCGGTGTGGGTGGTGTAATGAGCGGCGGACGGATCCAACGAGGTCTCGACCGCAACCTCGTCCTGCTTGATGGTGTAGACGATCCCCGCGGCGACCGGACCGTCCGCGACCGGGCCGCCGACGATCTCGAGCGTGAAGTAGCCGGTGGTCCGGGTCGGACCGCAGGCGCCCGTCTCGAACTGGACGTAGTAGCCGCCGCAGTAGCCGGAGCTGAGCGTGGGCGGCTCGGCGCCCTCGCAGCACGCGAGGTCCTCCAGGCTCAGCTCGTAGGTGTTCTGCGGCGTCACGGTGCCGGTGAATTCGGGGACGCCGAGCGCTCCGGAGGGCTCGGCGCCGACGACGAAGTCGCTGCCGAACTGCTCCTCCTCCAGGCCGCAGTACCCGTCGATGCCGGGGTTCATGGCGACGCCCTCGGCGTGGTAACCCGCGCCGGGCTGCCACGGCTCGGTCGGGCGCCAGATGAGGGCGTCGCGGTGCGTGGTCGCCTCGAACGCGCCAGCCACGGGCTGGCCGTCCCGGGTGACCTCGACGGTGATGTTGGCGAGCGGGTCGCCCTCGCCGAGGCGCTGGCCGTCGAACACGAGGACGCCATCGACCGGGATCGTCGCGGCGTTGCGCAGGTCGAGGCCCACCCACGCGGGGACGGCGTCGCAGTCGTACTCGATCGGGCACGCGTCGGCCTCGTCGGGGGCGAGGGCGGTGGCGACCAGCGGGAAGGCCAGGGTCAAGGAGCCGCGGTGGGCAGACATGGTCGCGACGGTACGGCACCCGCCCGGGCGGATGCCAGCGCGGAGAGTGGGGCAAATAACGGGAGGAAGGAAATTTATGTCGAAGATTCGCGTTGGGGGACCAGGGTGGGTAGCGTCCCGGCCCCAGTCCGCGCGGCGCGATGCTCTTCGTCAGCTTCGACTTCCTGTTGTTCATCATCCCGGTGCTCCTGCTTTCGTGGGCGCTGGCGCATGTCCCCATGCTGCGGACGGGGCTGCTGATCGCGGCGAGCTATTTCTTCTACATGGCGGGTCCGCACACGGACCCGATCCAGCCGCCGTTCTACTTCGTCGGGCTGCTGCTGCTGTCGACGGTGCTCGACTACGTGTGCTCGCACAGGATCGCGGCGGAGCGCTCGAAGTTCGCCGCGGGGGACGACGGGGCGCGGCAGCGCCGCAACGCGTGGCTGGCGGTCAGCTTGATCGGCAACCTCGGGCTGCTCGGGTACTACAAGTACACGAACTTCTTCCTGGGGGCGTTCGCCGACATCGCCCACGCGCTCGGGCTGGCGGTGACGGTGCCGTACCTCGAGCTGATGCTGCCGATCGGCATCAGCTTCTACACGTTCCAGACGCTGAGCTACACGATCGACGTGTGGCGCGGGCGGCTGACGCCGGAGCCGTCGTTCGCCAAGTTCGCGCTGTTCGTGGTGTTCTTCCCGCAGCTGGTGGCGGGGCCGATCGTGCGGGCCCACGAGTTCCTGCCGCAGCTGCACCGACCGCCGCAGCTGTCGCGCGACAACATGAGCAACGGGATGTTCCGCATCCTGCTCGGCGTGTTTAAAAAAGCGGTGCTCGGCGACTGGATCGCGGCGAACTTCACCGACGCGGTGTTCGCGGCGCCGGACACGTACACGTCGACCGAGATCTTGTTGGCGCTGTACGGGTTCACGCTGCAGCTGTACGCGGATTTTTCGGGGTACTCCGACATCGCAATCGGGGTGGCGCTGCTGCTCGGCTACACGCTGCCGGAGAACTTCGACCGGCCGTACCAGTCGCGCAACCTCGGCGAGTTCTGGCGGCGCTGGCACATGACGCTGTCGACGTGGCTGCGGGACTACGTGTTCTTCCCGCTGGGCGGGAGCCGCGGGTCGCCGGGGCGGGTGTATTTTAATCTGTGGCTGACGATGTTCCTCGTCGGCATGTGGCACGGGGCCAGCTGGAACTTCATCCTCTACAGCAACGTGCACGCGCTGGCGATGGTGTTCAACCGGTGGAACCGGCTGCGCCCGCGCGGGCCGGTGACCGTGGCCCGCAGCGCGCCGTGGGTGGTCGGGCTGCTGCTGCTGTTCGGCGCGGTGCTGGGGCTCGGGCTGACGGTGCTGCAGCTGGCGTGGGAGCCGGCGCTGGGGCTCGCGGGCTTCGCGGTGGTGATGTTCCTGGTGGTCGCGTGGCTGCCGGAGACGGGCGGGCGGCTCAACACGGCGCTGCACGTGTTCCTGACGTTCCACTTCACGGTGCTGTCGCGGGTGTTCTTTCGGGCGGACGACCTCGACGTGTCGCGCAGGATGATCGCCGGGCTGCTGCGGTTCGACGCGCACCTGGTCCGGCCGGGGCTGCTGACGCCGTGGCTGTGGGCCGCGCTGATCGGCGGGATCGCGTACCACATGACGCCGAAGCGCTGGGTCGATGTCGTGGCGCTGCGAATGTTCAAAGTGTTGCCGGGGATCTTGATCGGGCTGCTGTTCGCGGCGCTGGCGCTCGGGGTCCACATGCTGCTGTCGGGCGGGCCGCGGGCCAACATCTACTTCCAATTTTAAACGGCCATGACGAACCACGACACAGCGGCGGACGGGCTCCTCGACGGCGAGGAGCGGCAGGTGCACGTCGAGCTGCACGGCGACGGCGCGGGGGCGTCGTACCCGCGCGGGACGTTCCGCCAGATCGTTTCGGCGATGATCACGCTGGTGCTGGCGATCGGGGCGACGTACGCGGCGCCGCAGCTACACTGGGCCCGGCCGTGGACGGCGGACATGGACTACGTGCCGTTCTGGAACCTGATCGGGCGCGAATTGCTCGGCGAGGGCGAGACGGTCGCGGCGGCCAACGAAGAATTATTAAAGGCGCAGGCGCTGGCCCGCGAGGAGCTGCTGAAGGAGGAGACGGCCGAGCCGTTCGTGGACCGCGTGGTCCTGCCGCCGGCGCCGGAGGGCGAGAAGATGCCGGCGTACGCGGGTCACGCGGAGGACGCCGACAAGGTCGAGATGCCGCTCGAGAACCCGGAGACGCTGGACCCGTTCTACGCGGCGCTGACGGCGACGGAGCTCGGGTACGCGGGGGCGATCACGCGGGTGATGCACTACGGCGACTCGGCGATCGGCAACGACGGGATCCCCGGGGCGATCCGCGCGAGGATGCAGGCCCGCTTCGGCGACGCCGGGCACGGGTTCCACCTGCTCGGCCAGCCGAACGCGAGCTACCGCCATCAGGGCGTGCGGTTCGACGAGCGCACGCCGTGGGGCAACTGCTTCATCATCTTCGACTGCCGCAAGGACGGGCACTACGGGCTCGGCGGGACGACGTTCGAATCGACGGGCGGCGCGGAGATCCGGCTGAGCACGGCCAACAAGGGGGCGATGGGTCGCAGGGCCTCGCGCTTCGAGCTGTGGTACGCGGGCATGCCGAAGGGCGGAAAAATCAAAGTGCAGCTCGACGCGCAGGAGCCGGTGATCCTCGAGACCGCGGCCGAGGCGCTCGAGGACCGCTGGTACGAGGCGACCGCGGAGGACGGCGAGCACACGTTCTCGGTGCGGGCGGCGGGCGGCGGGAAGGTCCGCGCGTACGGGGTGGTGATGGAGCGGACGGTCCCCGGGATCGTGTGGGACGAGATGAGTCAGATAGGCGCCCTGACGCGACGTCTGAGCAACTTCGACGAGAAGCACCTGCACTCGCAGGTGCAGCGGCGAGACCCGGATCTCCTCGTGCTGATGTTCGGCGGCAACGACATGAACACGCAGGGGACGATGGCGAAGTACCGCGAGGAGCTGACGGCGGTGATCCGGCTGTTCCGCGGCGCGAAGGACCCGCTGCCGTGCCTGATCATGGCGCCGCTGGACCACGGAGAGCGCGACGGCAACCGCATCATCACGCGTCCGATCGTGCCGAAGATCGTGGGCGCCCAGCGTGAAGTGGCCAGAGCCGAGGGGTGCGCGTTCTTCGACACGTACATGGCCATGGGCGGCGAGGGCTCGATGGGGCGATGGGTCCGCAGCAGCCCTGCGCTCGGGGCTGGCGACCTGTCCCACGTCACACACCACGGGCACAAAGTGATCGGCGGGATGCTGTATCGATCCCTGGTTGCGGGGTACGTCGACTACCGCAAGCGCGTCGCCGGAACGCCGATCCCCGCGCGCTGAGCGAGCAAGCGAGCGCGGCGTGTGCCCATGAAGCGGCCGCGCAGGTGGCCCTACACCGACGGCGAGGTACGGGGGAGGGCCCCTTGCGGGCCGCTCCGCGCAAGTGTCACCGTGATCCCCGATGTACCGACGGACAGGCGTCACGCGGTGAGCACAGACGGCTCCGGACCATCTCCCAGCTCGTCGGGGAGTCTCGCTAGCGTCCATCGCATCGATGGGCGCAGCGGCAGCACGGCCTCGGGGATGCACCCCCGCGCGTCGAAGTCGAGCTCGACGCTGCGGTTCGACGACCCCGCCGCGAGCGGGTCGTGGAAGCCGCTGCAGCAGTTCGACGAGTACGTGCTGGTCCGGCTGCTCGGGCAGGGCAGCATGGGCCGCGTCTACCTGGCGCGCGACACGGTGCTCGACCGTCCGGTCGCGGTGAAGTTCATCGGCAACGTGGCGCCGGACGCCGACGACCGCGAGCGCTTCCTCGTCGAGGCCCGCGCGGTCGCCCGCCTGCAGCACCCGAACGTGGTGACGATCTACCGCGTCGGCGAGCTCGAGGGGCACCCGTACCTGATCACCGAGTACATCGCCGGCAAGAGCCTGAGCGAGCTCGGGCTGCCGGTGCAGTGGCGCAAGGTGCTAGAGCTCGGCGTGGGCCTCGCGCGCGGGCTGGCGGCGGCGCACCGCCACGGGGTGCTGCACCGCGACATCAAGCTGGCCAACGTGGTGCTCAGCGACACCGGCGAGGTCAAGCTGCTGGACTTCAGCCTGGCCAAGCTGCTCGACCCGGCGGCGGCGGACCGGGCGACCAGGCCGCCGAGCGCGGACGAGGCGGTGCGGGCGGCGACGTCGGCGATCGAGCGCCACAACTCGCGCAGCGGCGAGTCGGGCGAGGTGATGCGCCGGCAGTGGGCGCCGTCGACGTCGAGCCGGATCCACAGGGACTCCATCCCGCCGATGGTGTCGGACTCGACGCTGCCGATGCTCGGGGGTTCGCCGTCGATGATCGGGATGTCGCTGACGCAGGCGGGCACGCTGCTGGGCACGCCGCACTACATGGCGCCGGAGCTGTGGCGGACCGAGTCGGCGACGCGGCGATCGGACGTGTACGCGCTCGGCGCCCTGATGTACATCCTGGCCGCGGGGCGGCCGCCGACCGACGCGGAGTCGACGATCGACCTGGCGACGCGGGTCCAGGAGCACGAGCCGCGGCCGCTGCTCGAGCGAGCGCCGCGCTGCGACCCGCGGCTGGCGGCGATCATCGACCGCTGCGTCCGGCGCGACCCGTTCGAGCGCTACGCGTCGGGCGAGGACCTGCTGGCGGCGCTCGAGTCGCTGCAACCTCTGGGTCGCGAGCTGGCGATCCCCGAGGGCAACCCGTACCGCGGCCTGCAGGCGTTCGAGTCGAAGCACCGGGCGCTGTTCTTCGGGCGGGCCGCGGAGATCCGGGCGGTGCTCGCCCGCCTGCGGGCCGACGCGCTGGTGGTGGTCGCGGGCGACTCGGGCGTCGGCAAGTCGTCGCTGTGCCGCGCCGGCGTGGCCCCGCAGGTCGAGGAGGGCCACGTCGATCCGGCCCGCCAGTGGGCCAGCGCGACGATGACGCCCGGACGCTACCCGCGGCAGGCGCTGGTCACCACGATGGCGACGCTGTTCGACATGTCCGAGGAGACGATGAGCGCGCTCATCGACTCGGGGCCGGAGGAGTTCGCCCGCGGGCTGCGCAAGCAGTTGGGCGAGGCGCGCGGGCGGCTGCTGGTGATCGACCAGTTCGAGGAGATGGTGACGCTGGCCTCGTCGGCGGAGGTCGCGGTGGTCGGCCCGCTGCTGGCCCGCGTGGCCTCGGGGCTGCCGGGGCTGCGGGTGCTGGCGACGGTGCGCGGCGACTTCCTGACGCGCGTGGCCCAGCTGCCGGGCATCGGCGACGAGCTGGCGCGGGCGATCTACTTCCTGCGGCCGCTGTCCCGCGAGGGCGCGCGCGAGGCGATCGTCGGGCCGGCGCGGGTCAAGGGCGTCGGCTTCGAATCGGAGGCGCTGGTCGGCGAGCTCGTCGAGGCCGGCTCGCAGGGCAGCCTGCCGCTGCTGCAGTTCGCGCTGGCGGAGCTGTGGGAGATCCGCGACCAGAACGCGAACGTGATCACGTCGGGCGAGCTCAAGAAGATCGGCGGGGTCACCGGGGCGCTGGCGCGGCACGCCGACGCGGCGCTGGCCGACCTGATCCCCGAGCAGCGGCTGGCGGCGCGGCGGGTCCTGATGCGGCTCGTGACGGTCGACGACACGCGGGCGGTGCGGACCGAGGAGGAGCTGGCGAGCGGGTCGCCGGCGGCCGAGGCAGCCCTGAAGGCGCTGGTGAAGGCGCGTCTGGTGGTGGTCCGCGAGGTCGCCGACATGGCGGTCTTCGAGATCGCCCACGAGGCGCTGCTCGGCGGGTGGACGACGCTCAGCGCGTGGCTCGAGGAGGAGCGCGAGACCCGGGCGATTCACCACCGACTCGAGATGGCGGTCACCGACTGGGGCCGGCTCGGCCGCGGGCGCGACGGGCTGTGGGCCGGCGCGCCGCTGCTGGAGGTCGCGGGCCTCGACCCGGCGACGCTGCGCCCGAAGGAGCGCGAGTTCATCGCGGCCTCCAAGGCGATCGCGGCGCGGACCAGGCTGATGAAGCAGCTCGGGGCCGCGTCGATCCCCGTCGTCATTCTGCTCATCTACGGGGGCCTGTGGCTCAAGGGCCAGTCGGACCTGGGGGCGAAGGTCGACGGTCACATGGCCGCCGCGGAGATGGAGAGCGCCGGCGTCGACCAGCTGCAGGCCGAGGCCGCGGCGCTGCGGGCCGCGGCGTTCGCCTCTTACGACAGCGGACAGACCGCGAATGGCGAGGAGCAGTGGCTCCGCTACATCGCGATGATCCCCGATATCGAGTCCGGGATGGCCCGCGCGGCCCAGCAGCTCGAGACGGGGCTGAGCCTCGCCAGCTGGCGCGACGACGTGCGCGAGCGGCTGCTCGACGCGCTGCTGCGCCGCGCTTTCCTGGTCGAAGAGACAGGTCGTGGACCTCTCGCGGTGCAGGACCAGCTCGACCGCCTCAAGCTCTACGACGTGTCCGGCGAGCACCTCACCCGCTGGGACGCGCCGGCGCAGCTGCACGTGCGCAGCGAGCCGACGGGCGCGCGGGTCGTGCTCGAGCGCTACGTCAACGACGGCGGCCAGCGGCGGATCGCCCGGGCGGACGAACTCGGGACCACGCCGCTCGCGCCGCAGACGCTCGAGCGCGGGTCGTACCGGCTGCGCTTCGATCTGCCGGGGCGGACGCCGGTGTTGTTTCCGATCGTACTGCGGCGGGGTGAGTCGGCGTCGATCGAGGTCGCGCTGCCGCAGTCCGCGTCGGTGCCGGACGGTTTCATCTACATCCCGGCGGGGCAGGTGCTCTACGGCACCGATGGTCCGGAGGAGATTCGCCTGTCCTTCAATGCCGAGCCTCTGCATTCGGTCCAGACCGGCCCATTCCTCATTGGCCGTTATGAGGTCACCTACAACGAATATCTGACCTACCTGGAGGCGCTGCCGGTCGAGCGGCGCAACGCATTGCTTGCGGGGAACGAGAGCGCCGATTCGTCTCATCTCAAAGAATTGTCCGAGGGCGTGTGGCAGCTGGATCTCAACCAGGGTCACAGGGTGTACAGCGCCAAGCGGGGCGAGATTCTGACCTATGAGGGCCGCAAGCACCGAGCGGCCGTCGACTGGGAGAAGCTCCCGGTCACCGGAATCACGCCTTTGGAGGCGCAGGAGTACATGTCGTGGCTCGATCTGTCCGGTCGAGTCCCCGGGGCGCGTATGTGCAACGAGCACGAGTGGGAGCGCGCGGCCCGGGGCGCTGACAATCGTAGCTTCGCCAGCGGTGATCGGGTCGATCCGAGCTCGGCGAACATCAGCACATCCTATGGCAAAATCGCATCTGCGTACGGGCCCGATCCTGTGGGCTCATACCCCCAGTCCGAGAGCCCGTTCGGGCTATATGACACTGTCGGCAATGCCTACGAAGTGACCGTATCGCCCTACAATCCGTCACAGATGGTCTTGCGCGGCGGGGCGTATTATTTCGATGTGTTCGGCTCGAACATCGCCAATCGCTTCGAGATACCGGCTGTCTTGCGGATCACCACCGCCGGCCTGCGTGTATGTGCGACATGGCCTCCGGTTCGATGAACGACGTTCTCGCGGTTTTATGAGTGGGACGAACCATCGGTGAGCGGTCGTTGCCGGCGCTGCGGCGATGTGCGACACGACAGCGGCGGTGTACGACACGCTCGCCGCTTTACTCCCAAATCTTTTTGCCGGCGGAAAAAAGCGGCGATTCTCGTGATCCATGACGGCTGTCACAGTCACTAACGTTATACACGAGGGGGATGGGGAACATGGCTGCAATGAATCGCATCACTGGTCTGGTTTCGATGTTGGCTCTCAGCGGCGCGTGTTACTCGGGGTCCGACGCCCCCATTGGCGCTGGCGCGGATATGCGAAACGTCGACCTCAACGGTCCGGTTCTCAATGGTCCGATCGTTCAGGGCCCGATCGTCCAGGGCGCGGTGATCCAGGGCATCATTCTAAACGGTCCGATCGTGCAGGGTCCGATCGTGCAGGGTCCGATCGTGCAAGGTCCGATCGTCCAGAGCCCGGTGCTGCAGGGCGTCCAGGTGAACGGGCCGATCGTGCAGGGTCCGATCGTGCAGGGTCCGATCGTCCAGGGGACGGTGTTCTCGGGCGTCGTCCTCGAGAACGGCGAGGAGGTCCCGATCAGCGGTGAGGACTTCATCGGCTCGGAGTGGGACCTGCGCCTCGCGCAGCTCGACGAGGAGGGCAACGAGGAGATCGAGGAGTTCGTCCTGCGCATCGACGACATGTACGCCGCGGAGGAGGACGAGGACGTGTTCCTGTACGATGTCGTGTACCGCCCGAAGAGCGGCGGCAACTGGACCTCGATCTGCCCGAACGGCACCCCCGAGGGCGCGCCGGCGATGCCGCTCACGGGCTACTGGAACCTCGAGACCGGCGATCGCGTCGACGACCCGAACGTGTTCGTGTTCGCCTGCACGAACGCGGTGCTCGCCAAGTGCGTGCTGTGGGGCTACAAGCCGTGGGACACCTCGACCAAGTGCACCGGCAAGGGCAAGAACAAGAAGTGCGAGCAGGTGTCGCTGGCGCCCTACCACCAGACCTGCACGCGCATGGCCCGCGCCGACTACTGCGGCGACGGCACCCCGTGGACGGTCGACGGCACGGCGATCGACGTGCGCGACATCCTCGACCCGCCGGTCCAGTTCGAGACCACCGACTGGAAGATCGAGGCCGAGTGGAACCCCGACGGTGCGTACTGCCTCGACGACCTGCGCAACCAGGCCCTCAAGGACCAGGGGCTATGGCCGACCTGCTTCCTCAACAACAAAGGCAAGAAGATCAAGACGGGCGACTGCGGCTCGCTCAAGAACGACCGCGCCCTGATGTACAGCACGCACGACAATGGCCAGGGCGATGACGACGATGATCATCACGGTCACCACCACGACCACGGCAATCACCACGGCAATGGCAATGACCACGGCCATGGCGGTCACAACCACCACGGCCACAACCACCACGGCCACTGATTGATGTGAGTGCAGCGACGACCCGGGGCTCCGATGCGGAGGCCCGGGTCGGCTCGTCGTGGTGTTTCAGCGACAGGGCGGATTCGCCGCGCCCGGGGTGCCCATATTGGCGGCGGCGTATTCCAGGCGCGCGGCGCACCAGGCGGCGGGGTCGCCGTCGCACGCGAGGGCGCGGGTGAGCAGGGCGGAGAGTCGTCTCATGTTGGTGTGGGCGGGGGGATCAGGCGGCGTGCCGGGCGATGTATTCGCGGACCCGGACCTTGCGGGCGGTGTTGTCGCTGCTCATATAGCGGATCTTGCCGAAGATGGGGCGCTCGGGGCCCCACGCCCGATCGTAGCGGCCGAGCACCCAGAAGATGCCGTTGTAGGAGTTGGGGTTGCGGCCGTCGAGGGCGTAACGATTGTTGAGCTCGATCATCGCGGCGAGGGCGGCCTGCGGGGACGGAGACCACTCGAGGATCTTCTTGCCCCACAACATGCGGAGATAATTGTGGATGACGCCGTCGTGGACGAGCTGGCGCTGGGCGGCGTTCCACAGCTCGTCGTAGGTCTTCGCGGCGGCCAACTGATCGAGCGTGTATAACGGCTTGCGCGGGTCGCCGGCGTGGGCGGCCAGGGTGGCGCGCGCCCAGCCGGGCAGCGAGTCGTATTGATCGTAGTCGTCGGGGCGGTGAAAACACATGTTGTAGCCGAGCTCGCGCCAGGTGATGAGCTGGTCGGCGAAGCCCTCGGCCTCGGGGCGGACGCCCCAGAAGGCGGCGCGGTCGCCCCGCGCGGGCGCCTTGGCCGGTTTCTTGCGGACCACGTGCGGGCCGGTGAGCGCCCGGAACATCGTGTGGGCGCCGATGTGGCCGAAGTGCAGGTGCGGCGAGAGGCCGCTGGTGACCGGCTTGCTCGGTGAATTGCGGTCCTCGTCGTAGCGCTGGAGGTGCTCGTGAATGTGGGCTGTCAGCAATCTCTCGGCGGCGACGCTGCCGCCCTCGCCGCACGGGGCGACCGAATGATCGATCGGCAGGCGCGCGAGGGCGGCGAGGTCGCCGCGCAGCAGGGCCTCGTCGGCGCGGGGCCAGCGGCGCAGGACATCGGCGGGGATCTCGAGGGTCGGGAGGTCGTTGCGCGCGAGCGGGTCGGCGAGTGGATGCTCGTCGAGGAATGGCTGG
>Ga0075163_10010201_pt1 | contig 12297 bp, 14 predicted proteins | sample JI1023141ADNA_FD_71478 | JGI IMG/M metagenome (GOLD analysis project Ga0075163, IMG submission 71478) | Wastewater effluent complex algal communities from Wisconsin, to seasonally profile nutrient transformation and Carbon sequestration -... | ecosystem: Engineered > WWTP > Effluent > Algae...
CCGCGGCGTCTCCACGACGAAGGTGCCGTCCTCGCGCGCCTCGGCCGCTTTCACAACGTCTTCAGCGGCCTGGTCGCGGGCCTGCTGGTTGACCTCGGGCTGCAGCTGCGCGCGCAGCTGACGGGCCGCATTGGCCAGGCCTTCGAACAGGCTACCCTGCGCGCGCTCGGCAACGCCGGCGCCTTCGGAAAACCCGCTTTGACTTGTCGCCAGAGGGCGGCGCTGGATCTCGGGAAGGGGCATGATCAGCTTGCTTTCTGTGGGAACGCGGTGCCGACGGCCTGGCCAATGTCGCCGATGGCGTTTGCAAAGCCGACGATCGGCGCGACCGATGCAGCGGACCGCAGGCCCTTGGCCTTGAAGATGCTCGAGTCGCGCCCGACGATCTCATTCGAGACGTCCTGGCGCTTCACGGCGTCGCCGCGCTCGCGCGCCTTCGATCTCAGCGCCCGGCCTGTCGCGCTGTCCAGGTTCAGGCCGCGGCCGACACGCATTGAATTGATCTGCGCAATGACGCGGTTGGTCTCTTCCTCACGCTGGCCGCCGATCTGTGTCGCGCGGAGGCGCGAATACTTGGCATCCAGCTCGGCCGCCTTCGCCTGCGACTTCATCGCGTTGCGCTGCGAGAATCCCTGCGCAATCGACGCGCCGGCCGCGACCAGCGATGACGCGATCATAATCGGAACAGCTGCAGCAGCCATCAGCGCGAGACCTCCATCGTGATCGACCGCACGTCAAACTTGCAGCCCTTGCCCTTGTGCTGCCCGATCGGCCGCGTGGCCTCTTCCGACCAGCCCAGCATATGCGCGCGCACCACTTCAGAGCGCGTCTTGCCCGGGTCGTCCAGAGGGTCCGTCGGCCCGAACGGCAGGAATTCAGTATCGCCGATGTAGAACGTGCCGGTGTTCATCACGTCGACCCAGATGATCGGCACCCGCACCCGGCCCCAGCCGCGCACCGGATCGATCGGCGGCGCCGGCGTGACGTTGGTGTCGAAGTCGAAGCCGATCGTCAGCCCGGATCCGGCCGCCGCGCCGGCAACCAGGCCGCTCGCCACAACCCCGGAGGCAATCACTGCGCCGTCCTGCACGACATAGCCGGTCAGCCCGTTCAGCGCGGTCACGGCCGAGGTATAGGCGCGTTCATCGTCGCACGTCGCATCGAAGGACATCTTCGACATCGTGTAGAGCGATCCCACCTTCGACGTCAGGAACAGTTCATCGCGGCTCGCCGTCAGGTCGGTGAACGTGCCCTCGCCATGCGTCCATTGCGAGAAGCCGACGACTTCCGCGCCGCGCCGGTACATCATGCACGCCAGCGTGCCGTCGGTGTTCAGCACCAGCGCGTAGCGCTCGCTGCGCCCGTCCAGGCCGTTCGCCACCGCCATGCGCTTCGGCCCGGTCAGCAGGTCGTACGATGTCTCTGACAACTCGGCGACGTTCCACGGCCGGCGCACGTTGCCGGTCATCGCGGCGATCATCAGGCGCTCGGCCGCGTCATCGATGAACAGGATCCCTTCGGTGACTTCCACCGGCTCCACCGACGAGGCGCCGTCCGGCGAGACCCAGGAGAATTCGATATTGCCCGGACCCAGCGGATTCTCCGGCGACTCCGACAGGTAATAGAAGCCGCGGTCGGTGAAGACCAGCAGCTGTTCGGTCGAGACGACATGCACGATCTGGCTGTTCGGGTCCGCGCCAAGTTCCTCGTTGAACGCATCCTCGAGTTCGGCGCCGACTTCGAAGTTGTAGAAGTTGCCCAGCGACGACCCGCAGATCACGTCCGTCGCGCGGGGGAACGCCGACAGGATCAGCCGCGACTTGTGAACCGTGACTTCGCCGGGATAGCCGCGCACCGCGGAGATCAGCTGTTCGTCCCAGATCGACGTGGTCGACGGCGTCGCCACAACCGACGGCGCCCCGGTCAGCTTCTCCTGGCCCTCGTCGCCGACCAGCGTGTCCGTCGCGGCCGGATCCCCGCCGTCATAGACGAAGTGATCATAACCCTCGAGCAGCAGGACGTTCAGCGACGTGCCCGACGGCACGCCGGCCACGATACCGTTCACTGACGACACCGTGCCGCGCACGACCTGGCCGACCTTGTATTTCGAAGAGTCCGCGACCGACACCAGCAGCGTCGGATAGAGATCATCGATGATCGTGACTTCGCCGTTCTGCCCGTCCGTGACCGCCGTGATCAGCACCTCGCAGCGGGTCAGGTAGCGGAAGCGCAGACCGACATGGCCGGCTTCCAGCACGTCATCGGAAAACGTGATCGCAACGCCGGTGCCGGTATAGGCAGCGATTCCCATCGTCACGTCGATCCGGTTGAACTTGTCATAGAACGGCTGCGCGATCTTGCCGTTGAACGTGTCGGAGAACGTGAACGTGCCGAGCGTCCACGTCCCATCGTCGGCGCGCGACATCTCCTGCGTCATGAACGTCGGCGCCGCGATGAAGACCCGGCTCGAGTCGGCGTCGAACTTCAGGATCTCGAGATCGTCCGTGTCCCACGGAACCGACGACGTGATGGTCTGCAGCAGCGCGCCGGCGGACGAGTAGACGTCGACCCGGCCGTTCGAGAAGTCCAGGTGTTCCTTGAAGCCGCGCCCCTCATACGTGAAGCGCCTCGAGGCGCCGACGGGGTTCGCCAGCCGGTTGCTGCCCGGCCGCCGCATGGCACCAGAGCCGCCCGCCTTCAGGACGACGTTCAGGGCTGTCTTGCAGGCACGCTGCAGGAAGCCCTCTTGAGCGTTTCGGAGGAAATCTTCGTTGACCTGCCCGATGTCGAGCGAAGACAGGAACCTACGTGATCTTGCCAGTGTTGATGCCGACCAGCCCTTGCGGGGTGCGCCGCTCCCTTTGTCCTTGCCATGCCATGACCAGGACAGGATCGGCCTGGCCGACCGGCCCCTGGAACGTGTTGCGATCGTTGCGCTTGGCCTTCGCCAGCAGCCGGTCCGCCTTCCGGTCCAGCGCCTCGCCCTGTTCCGGGCGATCGAGCAGTCCGTTGCACAGATACCCCGCCGCCCGGTGCAGCATCGCGAGCGTGAATTGCGCGGTCCACGTCGATTCCAGCGCCCGGTAGGTGTAGATCATCGTGAAGTTTTCAGCTTCGAACAGGTTGCACAGCAGCTTGCCGCCGCGCAGTTCAAACTCCCGGAACCGCTGCCCGGCGAGCAGGCAGATCCTCGGCGTCATCACGTCCGACGGCAGCGTGTAGGAATACAGCGGCAGCGAGTCCGTCTCACCTTGATACGTAAGTGCGGCTTCCGTGGTCGAGAATGACCAGCCGTGCCCCTCGAGCGCGGCCTTCACCATGATCTCGTAGAACGCGTTCAGCGCGATCGTCTCAGGCAGGGTTGCGTCCAGCGACGCCGGCACGTTGGCGCCGACCATCGGCATGACGGCCTGGAAGAGTTCAAGTTTGCTCGTGATGATCGACATGGCGCTATGTCGCCCGCCCGCACCGGGGTCCGAAACGCACTAAGAAAAACCCCGGCTGCGGGGTGGGTTCGCAGCCGGGGCTCTCAGTTTACGGTTCAGGCTCTCGCCTCAGGTGTCGTCGTCCTCGTCACCTTCGTCGTCGTCTTCCCCGTCACTTTCATCGCCTTCGTCGTCTTCACGCGCGGCGAGTTCTTCTTCGATCAGCAGCTTGACCGCCGTCCCGGTGTAGGCCCGGCGCTCCTTCTCGGCCAGGGCGTTCCATTCGGCAACGCTCAGGCCCTTCTCGTCGCAGGCCCGCTGCAGGGCTTCGGTCAGGTCGATCTCGATGTCGCCCTCGACATATTTCGGCTTCGAACCCTTGAAGCCGAGCAGCTTGGCGTCGCCGGTCGCATCCGGGTCCACTTCGGAAGGCTTGACCCGCGGCGGCGTCCAGCCGACCGCCGTCATCCAGGATCCGAATTCGCTCTGGCGCTCGATATGGAACACCTCGCCCGGCTTCCTGATCCGATAGCCGTAGTACCCTTTTTGCTTTGCCTTGACCTTGAAAGCCATGCGTTCTTCTCCTTACGGGTTGTTCTGCACCGACGGCACGATGCCGGCGAAGATCTTGCCCGTCGTCGGATCCGTGCCGTTCACGTTGTAATACAAGCGCACGAATTGCTCCGTGATCTTGTTCGGCAGGATGTCGAACGGGAGCCGCGCGCCGACGGTGAGGCCGGCGAGCAGGAAGTTGTGCGTCCACACCGTGGCCGGCGATCCGAAGGCGGAGGTCGAGTCCGTCTGCAGGCTGACATCGAGGCTGGTCAGCGTGTTGAACGCTTCCGTGATGACAAACAGCAGCGGGATCTTCTTCAGCCGGGTGCGGTCGTGCGGCAGGGCCGCCGCATCGCCGTAGGCAATCCCCGCCGCCAGCAGGTCGATGATGTTGGTGGACGCAGCGTCCGCCGTGATCGCCTGGTTGTCGGAGAAGATCAGTTCGTTGTTGATAATCATGTTCTTTTCCCCAGAGGGTTTGAGGCGAAGGCGGTTAGACCACGCGGGCTTCTGTGTTGAGAAGCGCTTCAGTTTCCATCAGCGGCTTCCGGCGATAGGTCTGCACTTCCTCGCCCTCGAGTTCCATCGAGCCGAGACGGATGTAGTTGTCCGTACCCGTCGCGTTGGTGTTCGCGGCATCGAGTGCTTCCAGCACATCGGCGTTCAGATAGATCATCTGCAGGCCGCCCGGGAAGGTGCGGTTCTTCAGGCGGTAGTACGCCTTGCGGAACCATTTGTAGATGTCGACCGAACCCGCGATCAGGTTCGAGACGTCGATGTTCGCGATCCGCACGTTGTAGCGGTAGTCGCCGACCGACACGCCGCAGTGCAGGGTCCACATCTCGATCAGGACGAAATACTTGTCGCCGTCACTGTCCGTGACCATCTGCTCGCCCTTATCCTTTTTCTGGATACCGGCGTCCATGCCTTCGGGGTGCAGCAGCGACGTGTATTGATCGCCCCAGGTGACGAACCAGACCGACGTATTGTCGGACCCGGTGCCGCCGGCGTCGATGATCTGGCGCCCGGCGCCGGATGTCGCGATCGTGTTGTAGCGGGCCGCGAGGCCCTTGAACTCGTCCGGCGACGTGATGTCATCGGCGTAGAAGAACGAGCTTTCGAACTCCTGCGCGATGGCCTCGACATAGCCGGCCGCCTGGTTCATCCGCACGACGTTTTCTTCGCCCGGGTGAAGTTCCAGCTGGCGCGTGTCGACTTCGACCATGCCTTCGATCCAGCCGGTGGTGTCTTCCACCATCGTAAAGCCGGCCTTGCTTTGCGGCGTACCTTTGTAGAGGCGGCCGAACGCGACAGCCGGCAGGCTGATCAGGACGTTGTGCTGGTGCGACGTCTTCTTGTTGCACGGACCGGACCGCGCATAGCGGTAGACCGGCGACAACTTCGACATCAGGTTGATCATCGCTGACGTCGCTTTCCCGTCGGGGCCGCGCTGGCTCAGGATGTCGATCAGTTGAATTACAGATTGACCAATGACGGCCATCAGGCAGCTCCTTTTTTCGTGCCACGGGATCCGTAGAGATCCACCACAGGGTCGTTTGAGTCGGCGCCCGGGGCCTGACCGCCCGGTTGCCGACGGTGTCCGTCAGGATCGAGCCGCGACAACAGCTTCTCGACAATCTCGAACGTCTCGCGTGAACGAATATCGTTCAGGAGTTTGAGGCCGGCGCCCTTTGCGGGGGCTTCGGCAGAACCCATAAGCGCGTCGACCTGGGACGACACCTTCTCGATCCGCGCCGTCTTCTCGGCGCCCAGGGAGTCGATCTCGGCATTGACGCGCGCCGTCTCGGCTTCGCGAACGGATTCGATCACCTTCGGAACGTCGCTGGCGAACGCCTTGAGATAGGCGCCAATCAGCTGATCCGCGCCTTTCTGGCCGATGCCGGCTTCTTTCAGGATGCCGACGGCGCCCTTGAGGAATTCGTTGTCCGGATCGACCGACAGCTTGTCGCCGCCTTCCAGTTCGACTTCGGAAAACACGTAGTCGCCTTCCGGGACTTCGCCGAACTTCTCGATCCGGGCGGCCTTCTCGGCTTCGGACGCGGTCAGGAACTCCAGCGCCTTCGCCGGATCCAGGGTGCCATCCGCGGCGCGGTAGGCTTCGGGAATTTCAGGGGGATCGCCCGCCCCGGCCGCCGGAGCGGCGCCCGCCGGCGGATCACCGGCGCCTGCAGCGGGCGGAGGATCACCCGCGGCAGGCGCCGGCGCCGCGGCAGCAAACCCGCTAGCTGCGGGCGAACCCGTCGCTGCGGGTGCGGCTGTCGCGGCCGGGGCGGGTTGGTTTGGATTTGCGGGTTGGGGCAACGTCGGTCTCCAGCAGCAGGTCGTATAATCTGCCGGCGAACCTCTGTTCTGCGACAAGGTCTCTCAACGCACTCTCGGGAAGGCCTCGCGGAATCTTCCGGAGGATCACCGAATCGTGGAGCCATTCGCGCAGTTTCTTGCCGTCGGCCGTCAGGCCGATCCGCTCCATGACCCGCGTGATGTGGTCGAAGGGCGCGTCCGGCGCGATGGCCGCACCGCGGCGCTCTGCTTCAATGTCTTCCCAGCTGGGCTGTGTCATGCGGCCTGATCTCCTGGCATGAGTTTACCGCTTGCGGCGGCTTGCATCATGGCACGGCGCTGCTGTTTTTCGGCGACCTTTTCAGCCGTCTCCACAACAACAACCGTCGTACCCATCTTCTTGCGGGCGTTCTCCATCATCTCTGGAACGTCGTAATAATCGATCGCCTCTTCGCCGAAGCGGCCGGCGAACATCGTGATATGGCGATCTGCCATCGTCACCTCGTTCAGATCCGAGGCACGCGACATCGGCGAGATCGGCTCGAACCGGATCAGCTTGCCTTCGAAGTCGAAGTCCTCGATCTGCTTGCGTTCCTTCAGGATGTGCGTCACGCGGCGCAGGATCGGCAGCACCCATTCATTCGTGATCCGGGCGCGCGGAAAGCCCTTGCGGCGCGCGTTGCGTTCCTCTTCCTGCATCCACTGGGTCGCGCTCGGCGGCGTGTCGCCGCGCTGGTAGGGCTTGTCCTGGAACAGCGCCCGGCGAACCATCGCGCGCAGGTCTTCCTGCTTGAACCAGACTTCGCGGGCATCGGACTGGGGATAGATCTCCTTGACCTCGAACCCGTCGCCGGCCTCGTACCACACCCCGTTATCCATGCCGCCTTCGACGTTCAGGGTCTGCTCTGGGTCGGAATAGATCGTCGGCGGATCCAGCGCGCGGCCTTCGCGCTTCAGGGCGAGATAGGCCATCTGGTCCAGCGCGCGGCTCGGCGCGATCGCCTTGTTGGCAAAGCCGATGCCGTAGGCAGACGGCGCCGACACCCGCGGCCGGGCGATGATCAGCCGGCAGGATCCGTCGCCGCGCGTGACCTGGGGCTTCGACACCGTCATGCCGCCTTCCATGACCACGAAGGTCCAGACCTCTTCGGAGCGGTTGTACCAGTCCCGGGTGTGCATCTCCGTGATCGTGACCGTCGTCGTGGTCATCCGCCGGACTTCCTTCGTCCCGAGGTGCGACCAGTCGATGTTCGGATACATGACATCGAGATGCTTGACCTGGATCTCACGCTCCCTGGCCCGGTCGCCGATCCCGCCATACGGCGAGGGCACGAACAGCAGCTCGGCTAACGGAACATGTTCGAACGACAGCGGCAGGCCCGGCGCCGTGTATGGAATATCCATTCCGGTCGGACCGATCGCGAGATCCGTCCAGGCTTCCTGACTCTGCTCTTCATACGAACTTGCGTTGATGCTGTCATAGACCGTGTTCATCTGGCTCTGCGCCAGCGCCTTGATCTTTTCCTGGGTCGGCTTCGAAAACTGCTCGAGCGACGTCATGCCGGTGTATGTCGTCCACGGCCGGTAGGACGGCGTGAACTCGTCGCCGCAGTCCGACGCCCAGTCATCGACGGCGTCCTGCAGCGTCGTGTCGAAGATGTCGTCCTGCTCTGACGGCGCACGCGGATTCGACGGCGTGCTGCGCTCACCGACGCGCGGGCGCCACGGCGCCGCCATCGAATAGAAATTGTTGTATGTCGTCGCGAAGACAGACCGCGCGGTACGCGCTTCTTCCAGGATCTGTGTCAGCCGCGCGTCTTCAGCGGTCGGCGTGCGCTTTCCCGCCGACCGGAGTTTAGTGACCGATGCCATTATGCCGCCTCTCTTGCGCCCCGGCCGCCGCCGAAGCCACCCGACGCAAAGCCGCCGAACGTGCCGGGATTGTAGGATCCGCCGCCATTGCCGCCGAACCCGCCGGAGAACCCGCCGCCCGGCCCGCCGCCGCCAGTGACGGCCGCCACCGCGCCCGGTGAGCCGGCCAGCGCGGCCTTGATCCCGAACCGCCGCAGGATCGCAGCGGTTTCAGCTGTCACACCGCGGCGCGTTTCCCCGATCAGGTTCTTCTCGGCGTCGGCCTCGGCCCGGCGGCGCGCGCTGGCGGCCTCAGGGCTTTCCTTAACCTTTGGCGCCTTCATGACCATAGGGAACTCTCTCGCATCCGGACCGGATCAAGTCACGATGAAGCGCCCTCGGCCTCAACGCACTGGACCGGATCCCGGCCAGGTGCTTCACCGCCGTCACGCACCACAGCCCGAGACGCCCGGTCAGGCCGGCATCATTGTTGACCCGGACGCGCACGATGTCCGTCACACGTTCCCGCTTCGTGTCGAACCACATATCAAACTGATAGCTGTTCATCACCATGATCTGGGAGCGCGTATCGCCGGCGTCGTAGACGATCCAGCGGCCGTTCGCGTAGCCAAAGGCGCAGACATGGCGCCACGGCTCCGGCGTCAGGAAGTCCCACCAGTGTTCGCGCGGATGCGCCAGGAACACCAGGTTCCAGACCGCCACTTCAGGCAGGGCTTCCATGTCGGACGGCGTGATCTCGTCTACCATGTCACCTCCTGGAGACCGAGGCCCAGGTGCGCCCTTCGGCCCCGAAGCCTTTCTTGCCGGCCGCGGTGTTGATCACCCGGCCCCGCCGTTCGGTGCCCGGCGCGCGCATCAGCAGATCCTTGCCCTCGCCGAAGCCCCACTTGTCGTATTCCCACGCCTCGACCGGGTGGGAATGGAGATCCTTGATCACCTCTTCCTTCACCGACACCGAATCGCCGGTGATGACCTGCCGCATCTTGCAGCCGCCGTCCATGCCTTCGATAAGGCGCACGCAGCGCGGATCGATCTGCACCTTGGGTCTGTGGTTTGAACCCTCCCGCAGCAGCCTGCGTCCGATATTCATGCGCAGTTCCGGGCTGTCCTTCTTCGCCGGCGCCTTCACGACAATGCCGGCGATCGACTCGAGGATGGCAAACGATGTCGCGCGGCGGTTCGAGCCTTTCCAGCCGCCTTGCGGATCTCCGAACGCGCTGATCCCGGTCTCGCGGTGGAACGGGAAGCGAAAGCCCAGGATCTGCTTCACGCTCTCGGCCAGCTCTTCGGCGTCCTCGTTCGTCGCGACATGCTCCCAGAGCGTGTACCAGCACCCGTCGATGCGCTGCTCGAACATGCAGGCCGGCGTCATCCCGAAGTCGAACGACAGGATCAGCGGATGGCCATCGTTGGCGACCAGCTTTTCCTTTGCCACATGGATCTCGCGGTCGAAGCCGGGATAGCGCGGTGTGCCGCTGCGCGACGGGCGCGTGACGTTGCGATAGTCGCGGTCGATCTGGTCGCGCGGCTTGCCGCCGATGTTGCCGATATAGGCCTTCTCGCCCATCCACTGCAGGTTCTCGGCGACCGGGTTGATCTTGTAGCCCAGCAGTTCGCCGGTGCCCGGCTTCTTGATCTCGAGCACGGCCGGCGGCTGGCGGTAGAACGTCCAGCCCTTCGGCTTGCGGTAGGCCATCTTCTGGTCTTCCGGCATGTCGGCCGGCAGGGGCACGTCGCCCCGCATGAACCGGATCCAGTGGTGGTGTGTCGGCGGCGCGTTGTTGTCCAGGATCGCCCGCTTGCGCCGGTCCCAGCCGGGACACATCGACTTCGACGGATAGCGGCCGCAACGGTCGATGATCTCCGTGAACAGCTGCAGTGGGCAATACTGCCCCTCGTTGACCCAGGCCTTGGTAAACTGGGTCGAGCGCAGCTTGCGCAGCGTTTCCTTCTTGGCGTCGAGCAGGGCCATGAAGACCACCTCGCACTCGACATCCTCGAATTTCATCTTGTACGTCGACGGCTCCGAGGCGCGATACGTGCCGTAGATGTCTTCCGGGAACCACTCCAGGAAGTCCTTCACCACGGTCTCGTGCAACTCGCCGTAGGTCGGGCGCACGACCAGCATCCGGGAGCGCCGGACGCCGTCCAGACAGCGCGGCATCAGGCACATCTCGAGATAGAGATCCGCGATCGCGGCCGTCGTCTTGCCGGACTCGATCGGCCCCTCGACCAGCTTCACATCGGACGTGCGGTCCATGACGAACTCGCGCAGCGTCGGCGAGCCGTGCGGGTGTTTCTCGTTGCCGCGGAAGTGGATCGATCTCTGCATGGTTAACCGGACACGGGAGAGGGGCAGGCTGGCCGGAGCGGATCAGGCGCCCCCGGCTCGACTTCCCCCTGGCGCCCCCGCAAGAAGCACCAGCCCGTGCCCGGCATCCGCCGAAGAGCTTCTACCTTCCCGGCGAACCTTGAAACCACCTGTCACCTGCCTGATCAAGCCCGCCCCGGACATGAAAAAGCCGGGGCCCCATGAAAAGGCCCCGGCTCTCGCTCATTCGAAACGCACTTCGCCTAAGCGGTGAAGTCCGGCAGGTAGCCGTCCCGGATGTATTCCGCGATCACGTCGCACTCGTCCAGGAAATCGCGCATGTTCAGCCCGCGGCCCTGGTGCATCCGCGCCGCGATATGGCACGCATCGCGGCGCTGGTCGCGCGCTTCCCACTCGAGACGCTTTTCACGTTCAGCATCCGACTCGACGTAGGGCGCCGGGCCATTGAAAGGAGCGCTCGAGGCGCGCTCCCCATCATCGAACAGGATCCGCTCGATCTCTTCGGGCGACTTCTTCGCCGTCTCGAGCACCGGATCCTTGGCATGGGTGTCGAACGATCCCGGCTCGAATCCCTTCACCGGCGGATCGGGAACGTATTCATCGCCGTAGTTGGTCTGTGCACGGGCGAACGCTTCGCCAAACGAACGGGCACCCAGATCCATGCCGGCCGACCTGTGGCCCGTGGCAAACGGTGTCTCCGGCATGCTGCCCTGCGTCTCGTGCGCCTTCACGCCTTCCAGTTCCTCGCGGACCTTCGTGATGCCGGGCGCCGGCGTGTCTGCGTCATCGGCCGTCTCGGCCAGCGTTACGGCCTCGTCGGCCTGGTCTGTCGTATAGTCGGGCATCTGATCCTCGTTTGCTTTCCTGTGCGGCCACAGCGACCGCAGGAGGTGATATAGCGGCACTGTATGCCGTAGTCTAGGGGAATTCATCGCCAGCCCTTGTGATCCATCGGCTCGCCGCGCGCGTCCTGCGCCACATGGTAGAGCTCATGGCGGTATACCGGGCCCACATCCTCGATCGAGATATAGACCGTCGGGATGGTGTCACCGTTGCGCCGGTACGTGCAGGTGTGGCTGGGGATCCCGATCAGGCGCGCGCAGCTGGCCATCGTCTTTGCCCGCGTGTCCGTCACGACGAAGTGCCTGCCGGCCGTCAGCGGTTCAGGCGCTCGGCCCATCAGGGCGGCGTCGGTTTTCGCCATCACGGCGCAGCCCGCCAGGAGCGCGATCACGGGCCAGAGAATGAAGCCGAGGCGGTCGGTCATGCCAGCACCGCGCCATTGGTTGCGGCTGCGATCTGCTCAACAAGGGTTAGGTCTGCGCCGGTTAGCTCTGTGGGGAATACGGCTAGGAAGGAGATTTCGCCGGAGTTGTAGTTGCCCGCAGCCCGACCGAGGAACTCAAATGCGCTTGAGACTGCGGGCGCAGACCCGCTAAGAACGCTCGCGCCGTTGCGCCTCAGCGACATTGTTGAGGCGTTTCGGCTGGAAGCGTAAACAAACGATCCTGTAGAGGTGTTGGCGCCCGCGCTCTGCAAAGATGACCCGCCTAGCGCCACCCTCTCGAAATTGTCGGTGAACCAGCGCCCATCAGCACCACTTGTGCTGTTTGCAGCGAGCCCCAGCCCTTCAGACTTAATCCCCGCGCTCGCCCTCTTGAACGCCCGCACCACGGTCATGCTCTCAGTGATGCTGATGGCGTTCAGCAGGCTGTAATAATCGCTCGCGCCGTCAAAATTGATCGCGTTGTTCTGGAACGTGCCCCGTGCTGCATCAGACGGGCTGGCCCATGTACCGGCTCGGAGGTGGTT
>Ga0075163_10010202_pt1 | contig 12296 bp, 29 predicted proteins | sample JI1023141ADNA_FD_71478 | JGI IMG/M metagenome (GOLD analysis project Ga0075163, IMG submission 71478) | Wastewater effluent complex algal communities from Wisconsin, to seasonally profile nutrient transformation and Carbon sequestration -... | ecosystem: Engineered > WWTP > Effluent > Algae...
ATCTTTTAAACTACCTGTTCTAAAACACATACTACAGCGGTAAATACCTTTAGCAAGGTCTACGATAAATATTTGGTGTTCCATTTTTTATTTTTTAAAAGGGTAAACATAAATTGGTTCAGAATATCCATTATTAAATTCTCTTTCTTCGTGTACTTCGTAACCTATCGGATTTAATTGAGACATAAAATCACATATTTGAATAGCCGATTCTAAAGAATCTTTAACAAGTGGATTACCTAAATTATCATGTGCAGATGGTTCTGTTCCACCTTTATAACCTCTACTTTGTTTTACTATGTGGTATCTCATACCCAAACATATCTAAACAACCAATATAAAAAGATTGCTCCTCCAAATATTAGGGCAAAAAGCAATGTATCACTCCAAAAAGTGTTTTCATCCTCTCTTTCTTCAAGAAGAGAGTTGTCAAACTCTTCTTCTTGTCCTGTTCCATTACAATGGTAACAGTGCATGTTTTCAATAATTTTTGTATCAGGATCTTTTTTGGGAATATATCCCTTTCCGTTACAATGTGTACATTTACAGTGTGTACGTTTCATGATTTTAAATTTTAAAATATTATAAAATAAGTAGTTATAAATGTTAAAATAGTTAAAATTATAATTATTCCATAAAATAATACGTTTTTCTTTTTTGGTTTATTCATAAAAGAATTATTAGATTCAATTCCTGAACCTCCACATACAGAACATGTTTCTAATATCCTATTATTTAAATCAGGATTAAACATCATATTATGCCCTTTACCGTTACAGTTTTTACATGTCATTTTTTAATAATAATTTGTGAAATAAGAAGTTCCTAGTAATTCTTTATGTATTTTTCTCATCTTACGTAGATTGCGTTTTTTAAACCGTTTTCGTAATATTCTTTTTGTACATTTTCATCAAATGTATAATGAATACCCCAACCATTTTTTTTATTAATATCGCTTAACCTATTTGCAAATAACTTATATCTTTCTATTACATAATCATAGGTTAACCATTTAAAGTGAAAAAGCTTAATTGGTTCTTTATTAAAAACAAGTTCTTCTTTTGCAACAATATCTGCATTATGAGCACCAGGAAAATAATTTATTTCATGTATTACATCTTTTTTAAAAACGCATATCTTATCATAACCTGGGCTTCTAACACCAGAATCAATTTGTTCGATATCTAAACTATTCCCCATCATGTCAAAACCTTCCGCTTTAATTACATTAAAACTGGCGTTTTTTAAAGATTCTTCAGAAACGTCAACAAATTCATCACAATCTACAATAATAACCCATTCTGCTTCTGAATTTCTCCAGCAATTATTTTTGATATGTAAATACATATCATCTCTAATTGTATTATTTGAAGGCCAAACTATAATTTGACAATTATTTTCTTTAGCAATATCAAATGTTTTATCTGTTGATTCATTATCAAAAACAGTGATTTTACAATTTGGAAATCTTTCTCGATAGTATTTAATAAATTGAGGCAACATAATTTCCTCATTAAAAGTAATTGTATATATGTGTACTTTACTCATGGATTAAAATTAAAGGTTAATCTTTAATACAGAATACGTTACAAAGACTTAAACTAGATAAGCTCGCTTTATGAAATGTATTATAAAATTCTTTAGAAACATCATATACTTTAACAATATTTTCTTGTACAAACTCTTCCATCAAAAACAAATGTTCATATAGTTCTTCAAAACAGTCTCCGTTATTGCCTAACCAAGCATTTAAACTAGAAGTAACTCTTTTTGGTAAATCATATTCACTAACATATGGTTTTTCATTTTCTTTATACCATGTTAATTCTTCTTCGGTAAACTCATTTTTTCTTTTTGTCCATAAATTTCTTGATTGCAGTTCTTTACAAAAATCATCATATTCTGTTAGTTTTTGTTGATATTCTTGAATCTCTTTTTCATAATTTGGATTAAGAATACCTGAAGGTGATTTTAGCCAGACAGTATACTCTTTTTCAGTCATACATGCTAATGCAGGAACATTATGTTCATCGGCATAATCTTGGTTGAATGTTAATAGTTTATATTTCATAATTTTTGATTAAATTTTACTAATTCAGTTGGGTAAGATGCTGTAATTATAGATTTTTTATCAACTTTAACGTCTTCTTTATAATAGTAAGCACCAAAACGACCTTCTTTGTATGCTAATGCATTGTTAAAACAATTCATTTTTTGTTTGTCACACATTTCTTTAGAAAATGATATAATAAAATCATAAACTTCTGAGCATTGATCGTGCGTTAAACCAATTGTTCTTAACTTTTGATATATATCCATTACGCAAATATGTTTTTCGTTTTTATTATTGTTTTTAACATTCTTTTTTTAACCCATTTACCATGTGAACCATCAGAATCACAAATTCCTGCCCAATAATATATTCTGTTTTCTGGATAAATACGTTTATGGTTATAAATAATATCTCTTGCTAATTTTAAAAGATATTTAGTTCTAGAACTATTAAAATCTATACTAAATTGTTTTGATCTATAAATAAATAGACCAGTAAATTGATTTTGTGCTAATAATTGGTCTGAAAGAGTTAAGCCATGCTTACCAAAATTATCTTGTACTCTGTTCCAAACGGCTTCCATCATGAATATTCTTTCTGTTATTTGTGCATCACTATAACACTCGTGATTGGTTACTGCTACCAAAACATATTCTGGTAGTTCTTCACCAAGATTAAATTGATTAAAATGAATTTTTGATTTCGCTTTTATTTCTATTTCTGGTAGTATAATATTAGGAACTTTTTCGGGAGATAACATTACTGTTATTACCATTAATAAAAATAAAAGCAATCTACTTCTTATTTTCATGTTGTTTTTTAATAAACCTTGGTCTTATTTTTTTAAAATATTCAAATGTATATATTCCAGAAAAATCCCAAAGCAGTTGAACTTGAGGAATATTCCCCGGAGCGCAATGAAATCTATATTCTACAGGAGAATAAGGATTTCCGCTACTCAATAAAATATCATTGTCTTTAATTTCTGTACCTTCACTATCAAAAAATTTTTCCATGGTAAGAGTATTTAAATTTTTAAAATCTTTTCCACAAGTATCACAGATTTTGGTTATGTTTGTCATTGTTGTATTCTTTGTAGTATGTGGTTGTATAATTCAGGTTTTTCTGCTCTAATTTTTTGAACAGATCTTAAAGTAGATAACGTCGGAGATTCTTTGTGTCTTAATAAATAAAAAGCAATTTCTTTTTCTTCTTTATTAACAATATTATCATTTAATAATGTTTTTAAATTGGATATTTTTTGTTTATGTTTTTTATTTATTAACAATAAATGCTTGTTTGGATTTTTTGTTTTATTAACCATGTTATTTAAATATTCTTGATAACTATCAGTTAATAAATTTGGTTGAAATCCATCTTGAATTGGGTTTTTATTTGGTAATAAAGAACTATTTGTTTTTAAAGAATTATCAATATAATGCTTAAACGTACATTCTATCCAATTCCCATTTTTGTCATAACATTTCCAAATTTCTCCAACAAAATTCATACCGTTAATATTAAACGGATACGGTTTACCAGTACGGTAATGCTTATATTTAAATCCCACAAATTCAATTGGGGTAACTTTTCCCAATTCTTTTTTTTCAGATAACCATTGTTTGTACGCAACTGTTTCTTTTAACGGTTTTGTAACTGGTTGTATCATGTATTAAATTTTAAAAGGTCTAAAAAAAATAGAGGCAGAAAAGAAAAGAGTTTCCCCTTTCCCTTTCCACCTCGTATTGTTTTTATTGGGGTCTTGCTTCTAAGCAGTTGTCGAGTTTTGTAATTGCTGCATTGAAGCGTTCATAAAACTTCGCAGGTGTCACTCCATCTTTTTCAAAGAAATAGATAGGTGATTCGTCGTGTCGGTCATAAAGTTCTTCTGCCAGGGCAAACAGCGCAGCATGAAGAGTGGAAGTATTTTCAGTTACCTGTTTCGAGAACAGTTTTCTGAAGTTGATGCCAAATGTGGTACTTTTGAGTACCCATTTAACACCAAATGGTGTTGCTACCAGGTCACCGTTTTCAGCCTTTTCAATCAACTTGTTTTCGAAAAGTGGTCGCAAAATATCCTCATGAAATGTTGCCGTGCATTCTTTTTCTTCTTGTGTCGCCTTTTCATATTGCGCACTTACAATGAAGGACAGTGCTGCAAGTTGCATTGCTGACAGTTGAAGAGGAGGCGTGGTTGTAGTTGTTGCTTCTGCAACATTTGTACTTGGTGCTGCGGCTTGATTTTTCTTTGCCATGTTAAGTTTAAATTTAAATGTTAGTAGTTTATTATGAAATGTTGCGGGAATAGGATTCGAACCTATGACTTGGAGATTATGAGACTCCCACGCTGACCGCTGCGTCATCCCGCAAATAAATTTTATTGATTGTCTAAATCAATAGTATTATTAAAGGAAGAAAAAAACTCTTGTCTATTTTGTTTTGATTTTTTTTCTTGCTCTTTTTCACATAAAAGACAGGAATCTTCATGATTACCATGATCACAAATTTTTGAAGTTACTTTTTCTTCTAAGCAACCTTCAAGTTTTATTCTCACTTTTTTTTGAATGAACATTATTAAGAAAAAGTTTAGTTTCTAATCGATTACAACTATAACAACTACATTGTCCTGTGTTGTTATGGGTTTCTGAGTTCATATCTAGCGTGATTGTAACTGGAGGTGGAATTTTGCAATCGCAAATTACCTTTTTTTTATCACAACCACATACTGTTAGTATGTTATCCATATTTTTTTGTTTTTGTTATTTATTAACTCTAATATAATACTTTAAAGTTTTTAGATACTTTTAAGTTTATATTGTTTTGGAACATTTACATTCCTTACTTTCTTCTTGATTACATGTATTTACCAATAGCGAAGAGTTAATAAATTTTGTTAATCGTGAATTATTAAAATTTTAACATTTCACGATAATTTTGATATTTTTTTACAATGGTATAAAGGGATCTTTTGTTTTCCCAAACACCTGTAAATAAGATACCGTTGTTTTCTTTTGGCACTTTGATAACTGCAAAAGTTCTGGTTAACCATGATGGTTTACTAAGAAATCGTGTATCTGTATTTTTAATTTCCCGGATACATATTTCTTTGTGATAAGTAGAACTAATTACAATTACGTTGATACATTCTTCACCAATATTAACTATTAATGCAGGATGTGGATTTGATGATGAGCCTATTTTATAAGCAACTATATCACCAATTTTCATTTCTTGAATTGATAATCTTCTTTCAATTTCCATGATAATAAAATTTGAATTTAATGTTTGGGTATACTAAGAGGATCGAACTCTTATCGCTGCTTCCACAGAGCAGAATACTGACCAATTGTACTAAGTATACCATATTGTACCCCAGGTCGGACTCGAACCGACACGACCATTACTGGTCACGGGATTTTAAGTCCCGCGTGTCTACCATTTCACCACCAGGGTATATAATTTATTGTAATAGTGTTTTATTACAATAATTACATTTTTTGAAATTGTTATGGTCTCGAACCATATTAATAACCTTGCGGGGTTATTAAGTCGCCACAACACAATTTTCCTCCTAATTATAGGAATCAGCAACTTTAAGTTAGTTGCCAACGTTCTCCCGTATGGACTAGTATTTACGGGTATATCTTATTCCGTTATTGGTTTCCAGTAACGAAAATTTGATTTATTTTCTGAATGTGGGCCTGGTAGGGATTGAACCCACGACCTTCTGATTATGAGTCAGTTGCTCTAACCAACTGAGCTACAAGCCCTTTTAAAAAATCAAATAAGTATTACTACTGATTTGATAACAAAGTAAGTTTAAGTTAATCTACGTGTCAATATATGATGCAGAGGGGGAGGGATTCGAACCCCCGGTGGTGTAACCCACTTCGGTTTTCAAGACCGATGCAATAAGCCGCTCTGCCACCCCTCTTTTAGATACTAAAACATTAGCGATAGGTTTCCAGATACGGTAGAAATGGAATTTTATCATATTTTAGTATCAAGGATTTACATCCTTATTTTTACAGTGCATTCATGGCATCAGTCGCAAGAATTTCTGCGACTGAACCTGCTGCATTGTTCGTTTTAACTTCCCGCAGATCAATGTCTGCTTCACCGATCGCTGAAAATCGGAAATTTGAATATTGTGGAACACCAGGAAGGTCGCCACCATCTTTTGCTCTGATACGTTTTTTATCGGCAAAAAATTCCAGGGTTTGCAAACCACTTTCAATGGCGGCTTTTTCATTTTCAAAAAGAACATCTGTGATCTTGTTTGAAAAAATTGCCTGAATGCGTGCTCCCGGTCTTGCTGCGATCATTCGTTGCAAATTTTCAGCGGTTGTGCCAGGCGGTGTGTCAATCCATGTAACGCGAGTCGATGTGTATTTTTGACCATTAACGGCGTCACCAAAATCTGCCAGGTCAAACAACCCATCGTTTTTGATGTTCATCGCGGGATAGGTCGTTGTTACCGTTTGGCGAATTTGGGCATTTAAAATACCCGCTTGAATTTTTTTTTCGTTTACTGTGTGTGGCTCGACGCTGTCAACTGTGATTGTTGAATACTCTCTTTTAATGTTGCTCATCTGTGTGATTTTTTATGAATGTTAGAGTGATTGCCTTTGTTTTTCGTCTAAGGCTTCGAAGACGTACTTATAATCATTTTGCCAAGATTTTGGCAACATGACATTTATTTTGTAATAATCACCAATAACATTAGCGATTATGTGGCATCTTAGTTTTTTTACTTTTTTATGAAATTTTTTTTCAGAAATCTCTTTTATGATTTTGTTAGATTCTTCTAACAAAACTTCATATCCTTCCCTTTCTTCTCCATCAGTTTCGTTGATTTTTTGAGAAGCAAGTTTTCTATTTGAAATTGCCAATTGCAATTTCATTTGAAAATTATGCTCTTTGATTTCTGAAAGAGGGTTTATTACTAAAACCTCTTTAATAGCACCATTTAAAATATTTTTACTTTTAAATGATGCAAAATATTCTCCTTTTTCTGTTAGAAATGCTCTGTTCATTTTATTCCTTTATATCCGTGAGTTATAATTAGCAATTGAATTTCTAATTGTTCAGAAAGTTCATTTGCTAATATTGTTGATTTTTTCTTTGTTTGTTCAATGTTAGAAATTATTTCTTTTAAATAATCTTTAACATGTTTTCCATTATTTAACGGAATTTTTAAAAAATCAGTTAACGCAATTGGATTGCTGGTTGTAAATGATGGTAACATACGAATCATATGTTTTGTTACCACGGGAAGTTCTTTTACTTTCCTCATTATTATGGTATTATAAAGTATTAAAATTGTCAATCACACATTGGGTTTATAAAGGCGAACAGTTGTGTGATAAACACGCCTTTCCCAAACTACCTTAGACATTTTAGGGTAGATTGCTTCCTGTTGGGGGTAACAGGAAATTATTTTAAGGGGAACATTATTTGCTGCATTATGCTTTTTAAAACTACTGGATCAAGATAACAATCTTCATAACCTGTCCAGGTTAATTTGTTTGTTATTTCTTCTGCTAATTTTTTGTAAGTATCAATTTTGGTTTCAAGAAAATAATTGATTTTTTGTTCAATATTATTCTTTACTTCTTCAATTGTACTAAATCCACCATTACCGTCATTTGTATTATGTGACGAAATCTCTAGTGTTGGAACTCTAGCATAAAATTTGCCATGTTCTGACACAAGAACTTGCACATTGTGATCTTTTAATTTATAATTACTTATTTCTTTCATTTTTTCTTTCTTATTGATACTCCCGTTTGAGAATTATTTTTGGGGTCTTCGTAATAAATATCAAAACCATCTCTTTTTTCGATGGTTTGTACTTTTTTTTTACCGTTTTTTTCAGCAGTTGCAATGGCTCTTTCAATTTGTTCATCCGAAGAAAGATAAGTCTCACCTTCTCCATTTGAACTTCCTGTTGCTGTATTGTATTTCCCCCATACAAATCGATAAAGGAGACCACAAGCCAACAATAAAAGTAATGGGTGTTTAATAAAAAAACTCAAAATTTCTAACATGTTTTTTGTGTTTTTAATAAGAAAATGTGACCTCGACAGGGCTCGAACCTGTAACCTACAGATTAGAAATCTGTTGCTCTATCCGTTGAGCTACGAGGCCGGAGTTTACCGTGTTAATTGCTCCCAACCACCATCGTATATATATAGTTTTAATACTGAAAGTATTACATATATAATATATAATCCGATAATTAGGGCAAATAACTTTAAACATGATTTTTTCATAGTAGGGATGACAGGATTCGAACCTGCGACCACATGCTCCCAAAGCAAGTGCGCTACCGGACTGCGCTACATCCCTATAAAAGAACCTGTTAAACAGGTTCTAATCGGTAAAAGCAGACCGATCAATTGGATTCCTTATGATTACCTTTTTGCCGTTCTGATATGCGACTACTTTCCCTGTTTGAGGAATGTAGCGAGCATCACTAAGCAAAATTGATAAAAAAGGTGGAGTATTGATGTCTGCATAACCAAGAAGATAAATCCCCTTAGTATTTTTGCGAAATGACCAATACTCTGCTTGATACGGAATACCCAATTGGGTTTTAAATACCACATCAGTAGGTGGTTCACACACATTCCAGCGTGTTTCAATACCACTGTCACGAAAAACGTAACTGTGAATATTGTCATCACTGAAAAATGTGTCTTTTACCCAACCGCCAGATACCGTGTCTTTTTCAATCACAACCCATTCTTCATTAAGGGTAAAAGGACCCTCATTATTGAAGTTATAAGTCTGGTTTTGCGAAAGTACGGGCGGTAGCATAAAAATTAAAAGTAACGCAAATAAAATTAAATGTTTCATATGAAGTTTGAAAAGTTATTTGAAATTCTTAAAACCATTTCTTAGCATCATCCCAAGTTTGTGCTTGATACAATTCTAAATGTGGTTCTTGCGCAAAAATTTTTACACCTGGATATGTCGATATTTCATGTGAACCAATTGTACTTGGAAAAATATTCCAATTAAAATCGTTCGAACCAAGGCGTAAAAAAATAAATATTTTGTTGGTTTTAGTACAATAAAACCAGCCGACAATTTGCGTTGTGTTTTCCATAAAATTGAAAAAAACCAAGCCAGTAGTGTTAATACTGACTTGGTTTTGGTTTTTTATGCGTGATAGTTGTTACCACCACCTTTGTACTGCATGTGCCGTTGTTTGGGCTCATGGCCCTCAAACGACAGGCTTTCCGGTGAAGTACCAGTGCTGTTGCAAGTAACTCCTTTCCAGGCAAGCCGCTTTGCATTTCTGCGTTGTGCTCTGGTGCCTGTGAATCGGCGTGCTGCGCGACGTTGACTTCTTTTGGATTGGGGATCTGGTGAATTTGTCATTGATTTGAAAATTTGAAGGCGAAAGTTTCACCCTGCCATTCCCCTTGGCAGTTCAGGGTTTGACCATTTTGAATGTTGGTCAATGTCCAACCAATCAAACGACAGTTGGCTCCACGTGCGACTTCATAAGCCAGGTCATGGCAAAAGCCAATACACGCTTCTTCAAAAGTCATTTTGGCACCGACGCCGAGTTCTTTTTTGGTTGAAAAGGAAGGGTTTCCTCCTTCCACTTTTACATTGATGATTTGAACATCGGTGTGTTTGACAGCAATCCAGCCACGATTGTTCTCGGGATAGGCAATATAACTATTACCTTCTTCTGTACGACCGAATTGTGTTGCTCCTTTGTCACCTGTACGTAACAGGCTCACCGTTCTACGATTAAAGAAAATGCTGAGCGAGCATTCTCCTTGAGGCACGGAAATTTGTTCTGTATTCATTATAAATTAGGTTTTCACCGAGTAAACCTTTAACTTGCTCCCCTTTTATTTATACTCACCGGGACTGTATGGGTGTGAGTTTTAGATTATTGGAATATAATAACCCGAAGGTTGAAGATAGAATGTACAATTAGACTGTCTCTTCCTCTAGGGTTGATAAGGTCGGCATATACATTCTACCTTCAATTTGTTTTGTACATTCCTAATCATTAACGCAATGACTGCGTGGATTGGAATGCTTAATTGAATCCTGTGTCGCAATGACATAAACCTTCAAGAGGCAGGATAAATACAGTTTACATCTTTTCTCTTCGCTTCTGCTACGGTGATTGTGATGTTTACTGTTTATGTCTCCAACATTTCTCACCATTTGTCTTTACAGACATGCGGCAAGGTTTGTTGGACGTTGTGTTTGCACCACATCGAATGGTAGTTTCAGAATGATGATAGCATTTGCTACCAGCAGTCTTTACCGTCATTTTACATGGTGTATTGTCTGCTTTTACAGCAGTACAATAATTTTTGGGTTTGTTTTGTGTTTGGGCCTCACCGGCAAATGATAAGAGCAGGAACATTACGAGAATGAACCATCCCTGTGGTGTGACGAGTTTACGCATTGGCTTTACTTTCGATTTTACTGTGAACAGATTTGACATGTGTACCTTTGTAATGAGGCCAAACTGTTTTATATTTTTTCCCTGGGAAACCAATTTATTGTCGTATGGTTTTTTGGTTAACGAGTAACCCAGGGATTTATTTTGGGAGTGCTAATCATTACAATTAGCCATAATAGTGTTTTTAACATCACAAATCAAAGTTTGGTTGCTAGTAACTTAATATGTTTTACTCCCCATATCTTTACTGTTGTATACACTAAATGGGACATTCACTTGGGAAGAGGTCAGCCTATGTATACAACAGTTCACATCAATTAGTGTTGTTAGTAGGCTTCGCACCTCAGCATAGGAGAGTTGTTCAAGGTCAAATGTTATGGTGAATAATTTCATGTTGTTAAAGATTGAAGAGATGAGAATTAACCAATGTTATATCCACTCATGTGAGTATTACGAAAGGATTGGAACATGGACTCAAAGGATTCGTGCTTGATATCATTCATAGCACCTCTCTCAATGAACTCATCATATTCAGTAAGTCTTCCTTTCACACCAGATTGAATGTCTTCCATGAGTTGAAGAATCCAAGCATTACTCTTGTTGGTAGTAACTATTACAAGTACCATAAGATAGTCAGGTTGGTTTACTGTTTCGACCTTTTGGGTCATCATCAGACAGGATACATTCCTGTGACAGTATTGTAATATAAAATAATAGGCTGACTGTCTCCTTTATCTGATCTCTCACACATCGGTGATTACAGAGGATGTCATTTTATGCACCTATTATTATTAATACTCTTCTTCCTGATATCTTGCTGCTATGTGTAATTGTGCTTCTTCATACAATTCTTTAACCAATTTAATGGTTTCATCATTTGTATGAATTGGTATTACAATAAACATATTGCAACGAGTTATCTGTTGTACTAATGATGATTGAGATATTTTAATATCAATACCATCAAGATCACAGTCAAATAATCTGTGATGTTCACTCCATGATTGAATCTTTAATGTCATCATGATAACAGAAGTTTTTAAAGTTAACAAATGTGTTCTCTATACCTATCCCACCACTTCTGAACTGTGGGAATTATCAGGTCTATGCCAACAGTTGATGGCTTATATCAGTCTTGTAAGACTCGGCATTAAGAGATGCCCAAATTGAAATTAGCACACTCATCATAATGACGAGACAAGAGTTTTAATGTTTAGGAATAAAAATTGTAAGGAAAGTAATTTGTGATGTAAAATGAAATGTATAGGTGTGTGAGTGATGGGTGTAGACCAATCACTAACACTATTATCTCACTTAAAACAAAAGAAAAACAGGATATACTCGGATTAACCAGAGCCAATACAACTATTATTAGTGGAATGAATTCAACGTTTAAAACGTTTGAACCACATGATACAGTTTATACTGTTATATCCTGTTTTTTTATAAGCCATGCAAAGACCAATTGAGTGTGCAGCGCAAGCCACACACTCAACCAATCAATATGACCAAGCCATACCCTTGAACACCTCAACCGGAATGGTATTCTTACCAACCTTTAATTCCTTCACATTGGTGAACAGGCCGGAAGATACGAAACCATTTGCATCAGTAGCAGAGCAGAGATGCCAGAATGTTCCGTCAGTTTTTTTACCAGTTTTAACAACATTGACTTCCATGATAATATCAAGTTTGTGACAGGGGACATTCCCTGCCTAAACTTTAGAGGGGGTGGGGGTTTGGGATACCCCCACAAACAGGGTCCCCTCATATTTTTAAGTACCTACTCCTCCACAAAAG
>Ga0075163_10010203_pt1 | contig 12296 bp, 10 predicted proteins | sample JI1023141ADNA_FD_71478 | JGI IMG/M metagenome (GOLD analysis project Ga0075163, IMG submission 71478) | Wastewater effluent complex algal communities from Wisconsin, to seasonally profile nutrient transformation and Carbon sequestration -... | ecosystem: Engineered > WWTP > Effluent > Algae...
TGCCATCCTGAGCCCTTCGGCTAAGCTCAGGATAAACTCTGTCGAAGGATGAACAATAAAGAATGTAAATTGAACACTACTAAATACACGATTATTTTAACTTGTATAAAGTCTATTATAAACCAGATGAATTTGTAATTATAGGTAAAGAAGTATATGTGCATTGTCCAAACGGCTATGGAAATACTAAATTAACCAATACCTTTTTTGAAAAGAAGCTTAAACTAAGCGCTACTACCCGAAATTGGAAAACAGTGAATGCAATTTATAAAATAATGAAACCTATTATTGGACTAAAATATAATTAGAAATGGTATTCATTGCTCTGCAAAAAAATGTAGGGTGTTTATTTACCCATTTGCTCCACAACAGCTTGGCTAACTCCTGTAAACGAAAAACCACCATCATGAAATAAATTTTGCATCGTAACCATACGAGTATAATCGCTAAATAAAGACACGCAATAGTTTGCACAATCTTCAGCAGAAGCGTTTCCGAGGGGGCTCATTTTTTCTGCATAATCAATAAATCCATCAAACCCTTTTACGCCACCACCTGCCGTAGTACGAGTAGGCGATTGAGAAATAGTGTTGATACGTACTTTATTTTTTATACCATAATTATATCCAAAGTTGCGAGCTATATTCTCTAGTAATGCTTTAGCATCAGCCATTTCGCTATAATCAGGAAAAATGCGTTGTGCGGCAATGTAAGTAAGTGCTACTACACTTCCCCATTCTTTTATGGCATCCAATGCATAAGCTACTTGTAACACTCTATGCAAACTCATTGCAGAAATATCCAATGTTTTATGGGTGAGATCATGGTTCAAATTCGTATAAGCATTGCCTTTTCGAATGTTCATACTCATGCCTACGGAGTGTAATATAAAATCAACGCCACCACCAAAGTGCTCCATAGATTTAGTAAATAGGTTACTTAAATCATTCATACTTGTAACATCGGCAGGAATAACAGGCGCATTATTGCAGTGCTGTGCTAGCTTATTAATTTCTCCCATACGCAATGCTATAGGTGCGTTGGTTAATACAAGCTGTGCACCTTCTTCATGGCAGCGCAAAGATGTTTTCCAAGCAATAGATTTTTCATCTAATGCACCAAATATGATTCCTTTTTTTTCTTTTAATAATTGATTTGACATGGGTTTTAATGTGATGATTTGATAATATGCCAATGTGATAGTGAAAAATAACTGACTCAAAAATAAACAACTCTAGTAAAGTTTACAATTTTATTTAGGCATTAATAGTAGTTGTTCCATGAGTTTACTAGAGGTTTCCCAATTCTGTCTAATCCTAAAACTAAACGGGTAGTTTTACAAAAAGAAGCCTAGTAAAAAAACTAATTTTTAGAGGGTCCCCTTAATAAATATTATTATTACTGTTATCATTATTAAGTTGGATAATGCTGGGCGCTTTTACATAATTACTGTTATACTTAAATCGTATATTAGTAGTAAATGTTATTTTAAAAGAATTGTTTTGTACCGCTTTACGGGGAAAATAGATAAAACGTAATTCTATAGTTTCAAATATTAGATTTTCGTTGCGTGTTCTTACACCACTGCCTATACTATAATATAAATTGGATTTAGAAAATTTTTCATTTAAAGGTGTTAGCAAAGTAGCATCACTAAACGCAAATGGTGCAAATTTAAATCCCAGTAATTTATATTTTAAGAAAAAGAATGTTTCTGTATGTAGGCTCACTCTTTGACTTCCTATAATCGAATCTGAATTAAAATATCGAAGACCGAATGGATTGTCTATTCTAAGCGGATCTATACCCGTTCTGTTAAATAAACGTGTATAACTCAATCCAATGTATTGACGTATTTTAATACTACGGTGCATAAACAATCTGCTAAATACACTTGCTCCTAATAAAAGGCCTGCATCTTCCCATCGACCATGATTTATGAAAGTGCCGGCACGAGCAAAGTATTGAATAAAGTCTCCCTTATGAGTAGGAATGTAATAATTGGCATCTATATCTGTATATGTTCTTTTTAAATTAGCTTGTTTGTACCAACCTGCAGTTAATGCAACATTATATCCATTAGGTACATCTTCTGTAGTTCCAAATCCGTAAATGTAATTGGTTTTATAAAAATTTTGTCGAAAAAAAGTAAACTGCCCTAATAAGGCCTGCCGATTGCTAAATTTGAAGTTATATGGATCTTTTATTTGAAAAGGTGTTTGAGCAAAACTGTTTTGGAAATAGCGAAGACCTATAAATTGCCTATCTTTTTTCGATGTGTTATTCAACAAAGCATTTACACCAAGATTATATCCTAACCATATATCATATTTAGAATAGCTATACTTGTAAAAACTGCTATCTGGATATTGATAATTATTATACGATTGATTATGTCCAATTAATAATGAACCAGCAAAATGAGCGTATTGCGATACTAAAGGTCGTTCGAATTGTATGTGCCAAGCCTGCTCATTTCGTAAGCCATCATTAAGATTGGGATTAATAGTTGTATAAACAACACTTGCGTTTATAAAACTGTGTGCAATACTATTTTTACTATACAGAAACTCAAAACCGACTGTTGGTTTTCGGCTTTGTTCAATTAAAGTGCTGAGTTGTATTTTTTGCCCCATACCTAAAAAATTTGCTTCTCCTATTTTCCCTTTAAATTGATTTTTACTGACCTCACTTAATTCGCCTGTAATACTAAAAAGATCTTTAGTAACCACAAGAAGGTCGACCGAATCTGGTGCATTAGGAATTTCATTTATGACGATACGAGCATCCTGCATAAATTCAAGCGAACGCAGATAGCGCTCATTATCAGCTAATTTATTAGCATTTACGCTTGTTTTTTCTTTAATAAAAAGATTGTTTCGTATAACTTCTTCTTTTGTATTGGCATGAAGGTTGTTTAATATTTTAGTTCCCCAATAACTAAGCCTAGTTGAGGTATCGCTGAATATTTTATCAAATCCATACCTTTTAATTATAATACGTCTAATTGTTTTGCCTTGATATGGCAGAAAGGATACCTCACTCCTTACGTTTAACAATGTTGCTTCTGTAGCAGAGTCAGGAAGTTTTTTGGTTATAGCATTAAGGGCTAATTGAATAATATTATGGCTTTTTGGAGTCTCTCTCTCTGAGCTGTCTATTTGTGCAAATGAATACTGTTGTATTAAAGCAAAACAAATAATAGCAGAAAAACGTATACGCTTCCTTGTAGATAGCACAGTCAAAAGGTAAGATTTCATCTAAAAATAAGATATTATTTTCAGCTTAGGGTAGCTTTGATAAAAATAACTGTACTAATTTTTATACTGTAAATTTTATTTTATCAAGATTTTTCGAAAAAAAAATCTATTTTTTACAGGTGTATTAAGCATTGTATGAGATGTTGTTAAGGCGACATAATCAGTTAACAATTTGTTAATCTCTTTTTAGAATAATTATGCTTTTTCCTTGTTTATTTGCACCATCAAATAATCAAAATACAATGAAAAAGTTTCAACCCTTATTACTAGCATTTTTATTGCCTATGATGGCATTAGCGCAAGAGACAACTGCCGATATTAGCGGTACTGTTTTTACAGTAGACGGAAAAACAGGCTTGTCAGGCGCCACAGCTGTGGCTCTTCATACACCTACAGGTACTAAGTATACCACTACTACTCGTGCTGACGGCCGCTTTAACTTCCCCAACCTTCGTGTAGGCGGGCCTTATACGGTTATGGTAACCTATGTAGGGTATAAGGAAGAAAAACAAGAAAATATCAACTTGTTACTAGGGCAAGAGTTTAAAGTGAATTTTACTTTATCATCAGAAGATAAGTTATTAGATAGTGTAGTTGTAGCTGGCAAACAACAAAATAAAATTTTTAGCCCAAATCGTATGGGCATGCAAGAAATTATTAGCCGTTCTCAAATAGAAAGATTGCCCACTATTAGCCGTTCTTTAACAGATTTTACCAAATTAGAACCCACCTCCAATGGATTAAGTTTTGGTGGTCGTAGTAATCAATATAACAATGTGACGGTCGATGGAGCAAACTTTAACAATAGCTTTGGCCTTTCGGGTACTTTAGGTGGGCAAACCAATTCTCAACCCATCAGCTTAGATGCTATCGAACAAATTCAAGTGAATATTTCTCCGTATGATGTAACACAAGGTGGTTTTTCTGGAGCGGGGATTAATTCTGTAACCCGTAGCGGAACTAATCAATTTAAAGCTTCGGCGTATGGATATATAAAAAATCAAGATTTACAAGGGTATCATGTAGCAAATACCAATGTTGCTAAAACGAGGTTTTATAATGTTACTAGAGGTTTTACTGTAGGTGGGCCTATTATAAAAAATAAATTATTCTTTTTTGTAAGTGCTGAGCAGGTACTACAAAGTGTGCCGGCTACAACTATAATAGCATCTGATGCTACACATATTCCGGGAGGAAATATATCTGTTGCAAAAGTGGATACCTTGAATAAGGTAAGGCAATTTTTAATTACAAAATTCGGTTACGACCCAGGTGCATACCAAGGATATAACTTTAAAACATATAGCGAAAAAATAACAGCCAAAATTGACTGGAATATAAACAGCACAAACATATTCACCATTAAATACAATTACTTAAAATCTTCTACAGATCAATTTGCCAGCTTAAGTAGACCAGGGGGGCTTACCACTCCTCCATTTGGCAGTTTTTATCCAGGCACTCCCACCAATGGATTACCCTTTTATAGTGCAGGGTATGCCATAAATAATAATTTTAATATTTTTATTGCAGAGTTAAATACACGCTTTAGCAATAAAGCATCCAATAAGCTGCAAATCGGTTACACCGCCTTAAGAGACTATCGCACCCCACATTCCCCATCCTCAACCTTCCCATTTGTAGATATTTTAGATGGGGCGGGCAAGCTTTATACCTCATTTGGATATGAGCCATATACTTACAACAACGCATTAAACACGGATGTGTACCAACTAACAGATATTTTTAAATTATACAAAGGATCTCATGAATTAACATTTGGTACACAAAACTATTATAGAGAATATAAAAATGCGTTTGCACCAGGATACCAAGGCGTTTATCAATTTAATACACTAAATGATTTTGTAAATAATGTTAACAGTGGTACAGTCAATGCAAAATATTATTTACAGTATTCAGCTTTACCAGGTGGTGTATTCCCTTTTGCTTATGCAGGTTCAACAGAATTAGGATTATTTGCTCAAGATAAATGGACTGTAACTAAAAACTTTACCCTAACCTATGGCTTACGTATAGATTATACTATTTATAAACAGACTTTCGAGGATAATCCAAATTTTAATGCGCTTAAGTTTAAAAATGGCACTCAATATAACATAGGAAAAACACCTGCTAATCTTCCTTTATTTTCGCCCAGAGTAGGTTTTAATTGGGATGCCTTAGGAAATAAAACCCTACAGATAAGAGGTGGAATGGGCGTTTTTGCAGGCCCTCCTCCATTTGTTTGGATAAGTAATCAGGCTAGCAATAATGGTGTCCAGTTCGGATCTTTTATTCAAAACAATGTTGTCTTTAATCCTGATCCTACTAAATATATCCCTGTCGGAGTTTCTGATAGCCTTCCTAAGTCTTATAGCGTAGCTTTAACCGATCATAATTTTAAATATCCACAAGTATTCAAAATAAGCTTAGCTGCAGATATAAAACTTCCTGGAGATATAATTCTTACCCTTGAAGGGGCAGGTTCAAGAGATATTAATGCAGTGTATTTTCAAAATATAAATCTTAACGAAGAAAATCCTATTTATTTAACAGGGGCAGATAATCGGCAACGATATACTACCAATAGGTATTATGCAGGTACTCCTCTACTCTCTTTAGCCAACCCAAATATTGGAACAGCTATATTAATGAGCAACACCAGTAAAGGATATGCATATACTGTTACAGCAAGGCTTCAAAAAACATTTAGCAATCTATATTTGAGTGCTGCATACACCTATAGTAAAGCACAAAATACAGCGGAATCAGGTAGTACCGCTTCATCACTTTGGGCTGCAAGACCAGTATATCAAGATCCTAATAACCCTACTTTAGCTAATGCTTCTTATTATCAACCACATCGTTTTATTGCTGCCGCTTCTTATAGAGTAGAGTATGCAAAATATTTTGCTACTTCTATTGGTTTAATTTTTGAGGCAGCACCTGTTGGCGTTGGATCCTATGTGTACAATAAAGATTTAAATAATGATGGAAATTCGAGTAACGATTTAATTTATATTCCTCGCTCAGCAAGTGAAATCAATTTAATTGATGCAGGTTCTTATAATTCTGGAACTCGCAGTGGAGCTACCACAGGAACTGCTACTGATCCAAGAACAGCAGCTCAAATTTGGACACAGCTAGATAATTTTATTAAACAAGATCCGTATTTAAATTTTCATCGTGGAGAATATGCAAAAGCTAATGCAGTAGTACTTCCTTTTTATAAACAATTAGATTTAAATATTACACAAGATTTTTACCTTAAAACAGGCAAAGACAAACACACCTTGCGGGTAACATTAGACCTAATTAATACGGGTAATTTTTTAAATAGAAATTGGGGACTACGCCAAACGGTTAGCAGCAATAATTTTTTAACTTTCGAAGGAATGGCTGCAGATGGGAAAACGCCCCTATTTTCATTTCCATATTATGGAGATGAAAAAAATCAAATACCCCTAACCAATAGTTTTACCAACAGTGCTGGTATAGCTTCTCGTTGGCAAATGCAACTTGGATTTAGATATTTATTTAACTAAAACAAAAATACATGTATAAAAAAACAGCTTAGTAATTTACTAAGTTGTTTTTTTTGCATAAAGCAGTTTAACAATAACTCTATTGTATTTTAATAGAAGCTTACTTTTTACATTGTGTATGATAGCTATTGACAATATATTAGTAAGCAATGAAGTAGTACAGAAACATTGTGTATGCGATGAACAAAAATGTAAAGGTGCTGGTGTAGAGGGAGTTGCTTACATATTCCTTTATAACAGAAGAAATGGAAAGCTCAATCTATTTTAACAGGGCACTAATGACTTCAGGACATCTCTAAAAACTCTATTTTTCATAATGATAGTTTTTAGAAGTGCCCTTCAATTATCTTTACACAACATTTAATTACTTTACATTAACAAAATATAGCTATGCTAAAAAATATTGAGCCTTTAAATGAAAAAGAAACCCGAGCTGGTTTTGGAGAAGGTATATTAGAAGCGGCTCAAAAAAATGAAAATATTGTAGCCTTAACGGCTGATTTAGCCGGATCTATGAAGCTTAACGATTTTATAAAAGCATTCCCCAATCGGTTTGTGCAATGCGGTATTGCCGAAGCCAATATGATAGGCATTGCAGCCGGCTTAGCCATTACTGGTAAAATACCTTATACCACTACTTTTGCCAATTTTAGTACGGGTAGGGTATACGATCAAATACGCCAATCCATTGCTTACTCCGAAAAAAATGTAAAAATATGCGCCTCTCATGCAGGACTCAGTTTAGGCGAAGATGGCGCTACACACCAAATATTAGAAGATATAGGATTAATGAAAATGCTACCAGGTATGACGGTGATCGCACCTTGCGATTTTAATCAAACTAAAGCAGCTACTATAGCCATTGCTGATTATAAAGGCCCTGTTTACTTACGTTTTGGCAGGCCTAAATGGCCCAATTTTACACCAGAAAATCAAACCTTTGAAATAGGTAAAGCACAATATTTTTCTACAGGAAAAGATATAAGCATTTTTGCTTGCGGACACATGGTATGGAAAGCCATTGAAGCCGGTAAAATATTAGAAGCAAAAGGTATAAGTGTAGAACTCATCAACATACATACTATTAAACCTTTAGATGTAGAAGCGGTAAAACAATCTATACAAAAAACAAAATGTGCCGTAACAGTAGAGGAGCACAATATTATTGGTGGATTAGGAGATAGTATAGCACAAGTGGCTGCGACGCATTGCCCTATACCTATAGAATATATAGGTACTAAAGATACATTTGGTGAAAGCGGCCCACCATTGGAGCTCTTAAAAAAATATGGATTAGATACACCTAATATTATTGCTGCAGCCGAAAAAGTTTTAGCAAGAAAAAAGAATTAATAGTAAAAAAAATTGTCACTCTGAGCGTAGTTGAAGGGTGATACTTACATAAAATGATATACCGTGCTATAGGTTTAATGAGTGGAAGTTCACTTGACGGATTGGATATTGCTTTTGTAGAATTTCACGAACTGGGCGGACAATGGAGCTACACTCTGCAACATGCTGAAACGATTGCGTATACAAATGCTTGGGGTAGTCGATTAAAAAATGCTGCTCAACTTTCTGTGTATGATTATTACTTATTACATACAAAATATGGCGTTTGGATAGCAGAGCAGGTGAATGCTTTTATTGATAAATATCAATTGCATCATCAAGTGCAACTCATTGCATCTCATGGACACACAGTATTGCATCACCCAGCGCAACATATAACAGCTCAAATAGGAGATGGGGCTAGCATTGCAGCCAACACCGGTATTAATGTAGTAAGTGATTTACGTAATATAGATATAGCTTTTGGCGGACAAGGCGCACCTATTGTGCCTATGGGTGAACAACTTCTTTTTCCTACATATAATTATTTACTAAATATTGGAGGTATTGCTAATATTACTATTCAACAAAATGGCATATATAAAGCATTTGATATTTGTCCAGCCAATAGAGTATTAGATGCATTAGCTGCACAGAAAGGCTTAAATATGGATGTAGACGGCGTTTTAGCTGCTAATGGAAAATGTATAGAATCTTTATTAGATGCATTAAATAAACAATCTTATTATCAACAAATACCTCCCAAATCATTAGCAAACGAATTTGGTATAGATATATTGTTACCTATTATACAATCATTCAATATTAGCGTAAAAGATGCGTTGCATACATACGTACAACATATTATTCATCAACTACGCAATGCCATTGCGTACTTCAACAATAGTGCAGTTCAAAACACCGTGCAACAAATGTTGGTTACAGGTGGAGGCGCTTTCAATGCTTATTTAATACAACAGTTACAATCGAGCTTATCTACACATAACATCGATATAATATTGCCAGATAAAAATACAATACAATACAAAGAAGCGCTTATAATGGCATTGTTAGGTATATTACGTTGGCGAGAAGAAAATACAACGCTAGCTTCTGTTACAGGTGCAATACGCAACAGCATTGGCGGGGCAGTTTGGATAGGGCAGGAAGCGTGAGGAATTATTTTAAATGTTGAATCAGTAGTGTACGAAAGATTAAATTATAACCAAAGTCTTATTAGAAAAGGATTTTGGCATTTTATCTCTGCGTTTACTTTGCGTTCTTTGCGTTCTTTGCGTTCTTTGCGTTCTTTGCGTTCTTTGCGTTCTTTGCGTTCTTTGCGTTAAAAAATTTTAACCGCAGAGGACGCAGAGAAAGCGCAGAGTATTCGCAAAGTTTTTACTGCAGAATGTTTAACTAAACAGAAATCTTTCGTACACCACTGATGTTAAATGAAAGGTTGTTTAGTTTTTAATTCAAAATCTAGTATTTAACATCCGGAATAAAAATTAGTAATGCTAAAAATTGATATTATAACAGTCGTTCCTAATTTATTGGATGGGCCTTTCAGCCATTCTATTATAAAACGTGCACAAGAAAAAAAATTACTACAGGTAAATATTATCAATTTAAGAGATTACAGTACCCATAAGCAAAAACAAGTAGATGATTATCCATTTGGTGGCGGAGCGGGTATGGTGTTAATGGTAGAGCCCTTAGTAAATGCTATTGAATCTTTACAAAAAAATACATATTATGATGATATCATATATATGACACCTGATGCAGAAACATTCAATCAAAAAATAGCCAATCAATTATCCCTTCAACAAAACTTATTGCTTATTTGTGGACATTATAAAGGTATTGATGAAAGGATACGTACTCATTTTATAACTCGTGAAATATCTATTGGCGACTATGTGTTAAGCGGTGGAGAACTAGCTGCTGCAGTAGTAGTAGATGCTATTGGAAGATTAATACCTGGTGTACTGAGCAATGAAACTTCCGCATTATTTGATTCTTTCCAAGACAACTTATTAGCACCACCAGTATACACACGCCCTGCAACGTTTAGAGATTGGAAAGTGCCTGATATATTATTAAGTGGCCATACAACCAAAATTGAAGAATGGCTACATGAACAAGCTATTTTGCGTACAAAAGAACGCAGACCAGATTTGTTAGAAGGGAAAGAATAATCCTAGTTTTGCAAAAAATATATGTTGTGAGCAATAAACCTAAAAAAATCCTCATAGCTGATGATGAGGCAGATATTCTCGAAATTATTCAATACAACTTAAGCAAAGAAGGCTTTGAAGTACACACCGCTAAGGATGGTGTGGAAGCTTACGAAAAAGCCAAACAAATCCAACCAGATTTAATTATACTCGATATTATGATGCCTCGTAAAACAGGTATAGAGGTATGTCAGCAATTGCGTATGCTTCCTGCTTTTCAGCATACCTTCATTCTTTTTCTAACGGCATTAACTGATGAAGAAACACACCTTAAAGGTTTTGAAACAGGTGCAGATGATTATATACGTAAACCCATTAGTGCAAAAATATTAGTCAGTCGTGTAAACGCATTTTTCCGTCATAAGCATGCACCTAAAAATCAAATATTAAAGATTGGAAATATTACTATTGACCCACAGCAATTTGTAGTTATCATAGATGGAGTAGAAAAAATATTAGCCAAAAAAGAATTTGAATTATTGCATTTATTAGCTTCCAAAGCTGGGCAGGTATTTTTACGCAATGAAATTTTATCTAAAGTATGGGGCACAGAAGTAATTGTAGGCGATAGAACGATTGATGTGCATGTGCGTAAAATTCGCCAAAAGCTAGGTGTAGACTGTATTACAACTGTTAAAGGAGTTGGGTATAAATTTGAGTTATAACTTATATAATTTTCCTCTATGTGGTAAAATATTTTTAACTACAATAGAAATATAGGCGTATAGATTTTTATACCACATTAATAATACTAATTGCCTACTATACAGTTTACGTTACTATAATAAAATAAAATATTGAACAAAGCGTAAAGGTACTATCTTAATACCTTATAAAAACACAACTAATGCTACAACCATGGCAAAAAGGAAAAGTTCTACGTATAGAACAAACTACTCCAAACACTCGTCGTTTTTGGATTAAAATAATAGATATTCCCATTTTTAATTTTCAACCTGGACAATTTGTTACGCTAGATTTGCCTATACACGAACAACGAAACAAGCGTTGGCGTAGCTATAGCATTGCCTCTTGGCCCAATAATACGAATGTAATAGAATTAGTAATTGTATTTACCGAACATGGAGCAGGCACACAATATTTATTTAATGAGGTACATCAAGGTAGTGAGCTTACTCTAAGAGGTCCACAAGGCGTATTTGTTTTGCCCGCTATAATAGATAAAGATTTATTTTTAATATGTACAGGTACAGGCATTGCACCATTTCGCAGCATGGTTCATTATATTAAGAATCATAATATAGCACATCAACATATACATATATTATTTGGTTGTAGAACTCAGCAAGATTTATTATACTATGATGAAATGAAAACACTTGAAAAAGAAATGCTTCATTTTCATTATACACCTACTTTATCTCGTGAGCAATGGCAAGGTAAAACAGGTTATGTACATGCTTTATATGAGGAGTTAAGTATGAATAAGCCCAATGCACAATTTTTTTTATGTGGATGGAAAAATATGATTGATGAAGCCAGGCAAAAGTTGCAACAATTAGGCTATGACAAAAAGCAAATTCATTTTGAGTTGTATGGATAGGGTTACGAATAATAAATTACATCTCAAGTATATTTTTGATAATTATTTTTTATTTTAATAGGCTAATGTTTACCTTTAGGCTACTCAATTCGGATTTAAAATGACTTACATAACAATAGATACCCATAAAAAACAAGCGTTACTTTTTTTAGAGTACATTAAAACTTTGCCTTTTGTAACAATACATCAAAATCCAAATCCTACTACACTAAAAGCAATAGATGATATTAAAAACTGGAGTTTCCCCAAAAAAATTAATCAGGGAAAAGGCTTAGCACAATACTGTCAGCCGAATTGTCTTTTTTCTTATTAGTGAATATCCCACAATTTGATTTTTTGAGTAATTCAAAAA
>Ga0075163_10010204_pt1 | contig 12294 bp, 13 predicted proteins | sample JI1023141ADNA_FD_71478 | JGI IMG/M metagenome (GOLD analysis project Ga0075163, IMG submission 71478) | Wastewater effluent complex algal communities from Wisconsin, to seasonally profile nutrient transformation and Carbon sequestration -... | ecosystem: Engineered > WWTP > Effluent > Algae...
TAACACTCACATAAAACATACAGTCATGAGAAATTGCCTGGTAGTTTTTTCTTCCTTCATTTTATTTGCCTGTAATAACCAGCAAAAGGAAAAAACTGATCCAAATAAAAAAGACAGCACTTCAACAACAATGCAGCAAGAAGAACCTGTATCGGGAACAACTGCATTTAAAGTGCTTTCATTTGATAAGAGCGAACATTTTTATGAAGACAGCATAAAAGGTACAATAATAGAAGGTCTCAGCTGGCGGGATGCTGTATCTGAGCATAGGGTGTTATTTACTTCCATTCCAGTAAATATGAATAAGAAGGGGCTCCAAAGCGGTGCTATTTATGCATACTGCTTTGTTCAAAGCGGCGGTGCCTGGCAAAAGGAATGGGAAGTAAAAGACAGGATCGATGACTGTGAAGTTGATGCTACCTGCGAATTTTTACCCGGTTCATTTACTGTTACTGATAATGATGGCAATAATATGGGAGAAGTTTGCTTTTTATACAAACTCAGTTGCAAAGGCGATGTTAGCCCCGATGAAAAAAAATTGATCATGTACGAGGGTACAAACAAATACGCCATCCGTGGTACCACCATACTTGAGTATAATGGCAGTAAAGAAGGCGGCGATAAAAAGATAGATGCATCATTTACCAAAGCAGCCAAACCCTTGCTTGATTTCGCCAACAGTCAATGGAACAAGTTTGGAATCACAAAGTATTAAACCGGTAACAACCCCAAACCCATAACTCCTAACCCCAAACTCTTTATATTTGCAGCCTAAATTAAGCAGCATGACCATTCACCGGGAAGGATATAAGAGCATTGCCATTGGCACCTTGATCTTTGGAGCCATCAACCTGGCAGTATTTTATTTTTTAAGCGCTTCTTTGATGTGGCTTTGTGCTGTCATCTTTTTCCTCACGCTGGGTACATTATTATTCCTGGTTTCTTTTTTCCGGGTGCCAAACCGTACACTCACCATAGGTGAAAATCTTATTGTGGCACCCGCAGATGGAAAAGTGGTGGTTATTGAAGAAACAACAGATGTGGAGTATTTTAAAGACAGGCGTTTGCAGGTTTCTATTTTCATGAGTCCGGCCAATGTGCACGTAAACCGCAACCCCATTGATGGCGATGTAGTGTACAATCAATATCACAAGGGAAAGTACCTGGTGGCCTGGCATCCCAAATCTTCAACTGATAACGAGCGCCATTCGGTAGTAATCAGAAAAGGCAATATAGAGATATTGGTTAAGCAAATAGCTGGTGCTCTGGCAAAACGTATTGTAAATTATTTGCAGGTGGGCCAAAGGGTAAAACAAACCGAAGAAATGGGTTTTATTAAGTTTGGTAGCCGGGTTGACCTGCTTTTACCCGTAGGAACCAAGATAAACGTAGAGCTAAACCAGGTGGTACAGGGCGGCGTGACGGTAATTGCTACATTGTAAAAATTAACAATTACTGCTAGGTAAGCTGCAATTTCTGCCTTATTTTTACGTTTGTAAATAAACTCAACAAAAAAATATAATCATGAAAAAAGTACTTTTATTAGCTACTGCGTTTTTTTTAGTAACCGGCGTTGCAATGGCCGACAAAGGAAAAAAGAAAAAATGCGCTAAAGGAAAAACCTGCTGCACTAAAGATGAAAAAGCAAAAGCAAAAGCAGGATGTTGCAAAGACAAAGCAAAAGCAACAACAGCAAGCATGTAATTTTTTTGCTGAAACTTATTTAAAACCTTCCATTGCGGAAGGTTTTTTTTATGCCTGTAATTTAAAAGATAGATTCCAGTTGTTGCAAGTGTGTAACAGTGTAGGTTGGTTTTATTTCAGGTTTGGCATTGATGTGGTTTACAAAAACAGTATCCATGCCGGCATTCATTGCACCCTGTATATCTGCCTCCAGGTTATCGCCTATCATAATGCTTTCGGCTAAGTTAGCCTTCGCCTTTCCCATAGCAAAATCGAAGATTTCTTTTTTGGGCTTAAGGCTGTTGCTGGCTTCAGATGTTATTACGTGCGTAAAATATCCGCTTAAGCCGCTATGGTTTAATTTACTCCATTGCGTTTTTTCAAACCCGTTGGTAATCAGGTGCAGCTCATATTTTTTTGCTTTCAGGTATTCCAGGATTTCGATGGTATATGGAAAGAGTATTTTTTTTGTGGGAAGTATCTCTAAAAACTGTCCGCTCATCTCCCGGGCCAGTGGCTCGTCGGCAAGTTTAAAATCAAGCATGGTGCGCCACATACGCTTCCACTTCAGATCTTCGGAACTGATAAGACCTTTGTGATAACGGTCCCACAACACTTCGTTGTGAAAAAGGTACCTGGGATAAAAATCTTCAAATGGAATTTTTGTCCTTTCATCCAGGTTTAAAAGTGCAAACAGATCGGCCAGCGAATCTTTTGCATTGGCATCAAAATCCCAAAGGGTATGGTCGAGGTCGAAAAAAAGCTGTTTATATTGCGGCATTGTCTTTTTTAATACAAAATTTAATTGCAGAGAGATTAACTTTATCTGCAATTGCAAGATACTGAATTAACAAAATACCATGAACATAGTAATTACAGGCGCATCAAAAGGATTAGGAAAAGCCATTGGAGAAGCTTTTGCAAAAGATGAATCAGGTCATTCCTTTTTTCTTTGTGCCAGGAATGCAGCAGAACTGGAAGCAACGGGTAAAGATCTGCAGGAGCGTTTTCCTCAAAATAAAGTTCACACAAAAACCTGCGATGTATCTGATAAAACAGCTTTGCAGCAATTTGTTGAATGGATCAACAGTCATGCATCAAAGGTTGATATATTGGTAAACAACGCCGGCGTTTATTTACCAGGCAGTGCTTACGGCGAAGATGATGGCATGCTGGAAAAACTGATGGAAGTGAATCTGTATAGTGCCTATCATTTAACCAGGATGATCTTGCCGGGAATGATAGCCTCAAAAAGCGGTCACATTTTCAACATCTGCTCCATTGCTTCCATCATGGCATATCCTAATGGTGGTGCATACAGCATCAGCAAGTTTGCTTTATATGGTTTTAGCAAAAACCTGCGGGAAGAGATGAAGCCGCACGGCGTAAAAGTTACGCATGTGTTGCCCGGCGCAGCATACACAGATAGCTGGAGCGGCAGTGGCATAGATCCCAAACGCATTATGGAAGCAACTGATGTTGCCCAAATGATCTACGCAGCAGCGCAGCTTTCGCCGCAGGCATGTGTAGAAGAGATCATCTTACGGCCACAACTTGGCGATCTGTAACATTCGGACAGTTTAACAATTAATTTCAACCATTTATACTTTTGGATTTTAGTTGGCAAGAGCCAATCCTTTATTTTTGCCACTTAAATATGAAACCGGTTTTTCGAAAGATCATTTTACTGCTTTTCCTCTTCTATGGACATGTTGCCAATGCCCAGGTGAAATTTTCTGCCAGTTTAACTCCAGAAGAAATTGGCAAGGATGAATATACCCAGCTAAAACTGATGGTTGAAAATGCCAACGAAGTGCAGCAGATTGTGCCTCCCAATCTTAAAGATTTTATTGTCGTCAGCGGTCCTAACCAGGAAAGTGGTATGACTATGATAAACGGGGTGGTTAAAAAATACATTGCATTAAGCTTTATCTTAAAACCCAAGGCAGCAGGCAATTTTACCATCATGCCGGCAAGGGCAAAGGCCGATGCAGGAGATTATACCAGTAGTCCCGTTAAGTTAAAAGTTACCAATCAATCTACAGGTAATAATGCAGCTTCTAATGCATTGAGTTCTCCATTTGGCAGTATAGATCCTTTTGCTGAACCAGCACCCCGTTCAACCTTCAATGATTTTATTTTACGCAAGGGCGAAAACCCGGCCGAAAAAATAAAAAGAAACATGTTTGTAAGATTAGAGACTGATAAAAAAACAGTCTATGTTGGCGAGCCGGTTGTGGCTACTTACAAACTGTACACAAGGCTTAAGAGCGAAAGCAATATGGTTAAAAATCCATCTTTTAATGGCTTTTCAGTTTTGGATATGCAGCAACCCAGTGATGTGAGTTATCATACAGAAAAATTTGAAGGGCGGGAGTACAATGTATATATCATTCGCAAAGTGCAATTGTATCCGCTATTGAGCGGCGATCTGGATCTGGGTGTTGTTGAGATCGAAAATAATGTACAGTTTATTAAAGCCGAATACCTGAGCCAGCGGCAGGATATATTTGACGATTTTGCAAATGCAAGCATACCGCCCGAAGGTATAGAAATACAAAAAGTTACTTTGCAGAGCAAGCCTTTAAGTGTATTGGTAAAACCATTGCCGGATGCAGGAAAACCCGCCGGCTTTAAAGGCGCTGTAGGCAATTTTACAGTTGAAGCCAAGGTTGAGAAAAATAATTTTACTACAGACGATGATGGTAAAATGGCGGTCATTGTTTCGGGCGAAGGAAATCTGCAAATGATCAATGCGCCTGAAATAGCCTGGCCTCAAGGCATCGACGGCTTTGAATCCAAAGCAACAGACGATTTGTTTAAAGGAACCGTACCTGTAAGCGGAAGAAAGATATTTGAATTTCCTTTCAATGTTTCAAAGCCGGGAACTTATATTTTACCCGCTCTGGAGTTTAGTTATTTTGATAACCACAATGCCAAATATAAAACCGCAGTAACCAAAGCAATTGAAATTACGGTTACCAAAGGAAGCGGTAAACCAAAGACTGTAATTGCCGGCAACAAAAAAAGCGGCGATAACTTTCTTACAAGATTTTTTAATAACCGCTTAAGGGTTGTTAGCCTGGTTGCCATGCTCATCATCATTGGCTTGATCGTTTGGCTGAAGCGTGATACAAAAAAAGAGAAGCAGGCTATTGCTGAAATTCAGGCCGGGGAGGGGATTTCTGAAAATGAAAAGCCGGCTGAAGAAGTTTTAGCCGCACCTCAAAACCCGTTAATGGTTACAGCAGAATGCCTTCATCATAATGACGCCGGTTTATTTTACAGGCAACTGAACATTGATTTAAAAAACTACCTGGCAAAAAAACTGCAATTGCCGGCAGAGGATTTAAACAGGAAGAATATTGCAGAACAACTGGATGCCAGAGGTATCAGCAATGAAACTTCGGTTGAACTACTGAAACTAGTTGATGAAATAGAATGGGAGTTGTACACACCCCTGGCTGATAATGAAAAGATGAAGGAATTCTACGACAGGGCAAATGGTCTTATTCAGCTGATGAATACCTATCGCAGCTAAGCAATGGTAAATTTGTAACCAACGCCTCTTACCGAATGAAAGTACTTCGGGTCACGGCTGTCTTCTTCAAAATACTTGCGGAAGTTCAATATGAAATTATCAATGGTACGGGTGGTAGGGTAAACATTGTAGCCCCAAACCACCTGTAAAATTTTTTCACGGGTTACCACTTCGTTTTTATTTTCTATCAGCAGTTTCAGCAACATGATCTCCTTTTTAGTGAGTGTTACTTTTTCACCACTCTTGGTAAAAGCTTCCGATGCTTTAAAATCGATCTTGTTCTTGCCAAAATCGTACACATCCGGTATCGGTTCTTTGCTGCTCAGGCGTTCACTTTTTTTAATGAGGTTATTTACACGCAACAACAATTCTTCCAGGTTAAAAGGTTTTGTCAGGTAATCATCTGCTCCTTTTTTTAGCCCCAAAACCCTGTCTGCACTGCTGTTCTTGGCGCTTAGTATCAAAATAGGAATATCCGGGTTGCTCAGCCTGATGGTTTCGCAAACGGTAATACCATCTATTTCGGGCAGCATTACATCCAGGATGATCAGGTTAAAATATTCCTTTTGTACCGCCTGCAATGCTTCTGCGCCATCATAAGCACCGGTTACTTCATATCCTTCCAGCTCCAGGTTCAGCTTAAGCGCTTCCTGTAAATTCTCTTCGTCTTCTACCAGTAATATGGAGATTTTTTTATCGGGCATTTTAAAACTATGTTTTTTCTTGTGATGCGTGTAATGTAACTGTAAAAATAGCCCCGCTTGGGGTATTGTCTGTCACAGAAATGTTTGCATTGTGCCTTTCGGCAATTTTTTTACAAAGATACAGACCCAGGCCCGTTCCTTTGGCAGCTTTAGTTGCGGCATTGCCTACCCGGTAAAATTTGCTGAAGATCTTGCCTTTTTCTTCTGCTGCAATGCCCTTACCGTGGTCTTTTACAGAAAAGAAAATATTATTATGCTCTTCTGACAATGAAACTAAAACAGGCGATTCCTTTGCACCGTATTTGATCGCATTCTCAATTAAATTGTTAGCCAGTATCTGCAGCAGCAACCTATCGCCGCTTATAAAAATATCGGCAGCAATAGATGCTTCTATTTTTTGCTGTGGATACCTTCTTATAAAATCCTGCACACAACTGCCCGTCAGCTCACTAAAATTGGTTTCTTCATTGGTAATGCGGTATCCGCCGGCCTCCATCTGCGAGGAAAGCAGCATGTTATTGCAAAGTGCATTCAGGCGGTTGGTTTCTTCCAGCGTAGTTTGTATCAGGCGCTGCTGCTGTGGCTCATCCAGTTTTCTTTTCTGCATGGTTTCCAGGTTAAGCTTGGCTACAGCAATGGGGGTTTTTAGTTCATGGGTAATGGCTATCATAAAATTCTGCTGCTGCCGGCTGATCCTGAGCTCACGCCGCACCGCACGAAAAACAAAAACAGCGCCCGCCATGATGAGCAGAAAAAAGGTAACACCCTCGCCAATGTACTGGGCAGTCTTTCTTTTTTCCAAAGCCTTTATTTCATTAAACCGGGCCTGGTAATTCTGATCGCCCGGATGAATTTGCTCCATTTCGTATTTGGTCATCAGTTTATTTTGCCTGTTAAGCGCAATAAACCACCATATCAATGCAGCCAGTATATAAGCCAGCAATATCCAGAACAGGATAAAAATTGACCGTAGTTTTTTTGATTTGAATGGCATAAGTAAAGTTGAGCAAAGGTATGCAGTACAAGTGAGTGATTCTTCGGCTACGCTCAGAATAAACTTGACGATGCCACCATGAAAAACAAATGCCGGCAACAAAAGAATTGTATTCTAATTCCTCACATCCAAACCCCAGCTCAGCTTGTTTCTCAGCGTTTGCAAAAAATTATTCTCGTTCAGGCGTATAAGGTTGATGCCGAAACTTTCTTTACGTACGGCCAGCTGAATGTCTTTGGTAACAATTTCGCGGCGGCTGTCGAGCGTACATAAAAATCCATCGGTGCGTCCTTCTACCTCAAAAGAAATAATGGTATTATCGGGTACAATGATGGGGCGTATATTTAAGTTGTGTGGCGATACAGGTGTAATTACAAAACTGCCACTGTCAGGAAAAACAACAGGCCCGTTGCAGCTTAAAGAGTAACCGGTAGATCCGGTAGGCGTTGCTACTATCAATCCATCGGCCCAATAGGTATTTAAAAATTCACCATTCAAATAAGTGTGAATTTTTATCATGGGCGAAGTATCTTTTTTGTGCAGCGTAAACTCGTTCAGTGCATAGGGCGCATCTACAAAAAGCGGCACGTCTGAATCCAGATGCAACAGCGTCCTTTTATCAACCACATAAGTGCGGTTAACCAATGCTTCCACAGCCGGTATCAGGTCTTCCTTACCAATATTGGCTAAAAACCCAAGCCGGCCATAATTGATACCTACTACCGGAATACCGCTGTCCTTAACCAGGGTAACCGTATCCAGCATGGTTCCATCGCCGCCCAGGCTAATGATAAAATCTATATTCTTATCCAGGTCTTCGGATGAGTTAAAAGTGGAGTATTTTGCCTTGGCATTAATAGAGGAATAAAACTGGTTGAAAAAATCCTGGTAGAACACAAGCTCCACACCGCTCAATGCCAGTTCGTCCAGTAATTGAATGATATCCTGGTGCTGGTTATTTTCTATACCACGGCTGTAAATGGCAATTTTCATGTGCCTCAGTTCAGCCAGTCCGCGTAGTGTTTGAATTTTTGTCAATTAAAAGCCAGATTGATTGTGTAAAAATAAACCGTTTTTGCCTAATTGGTTGAAACTGTATTCAAACTTAAGGTTTATATCGTACAAGGTAAGAATATCTATGCCAAAACCACCGGAATATAACAGCCGGTTGTTCAGGTAAGTATCATATTTCTTTTTGGTGTAGGCATATCCCAAGTCTGCATACGATTTTGCAAATATGCTGATGGGGATCTTTGTAAACACTTTTGGAAATAACCTGAAGGGGATATCAAAGGCAACCAGCTTTTTTTTGATGGTTGATTTTAGCAAAGCCGTTGCCACGCCATCAATCACATAATATTCCAGTCCGCGTAAATAATTGTCGCCATAACCAAGCCCACGCTGGTTTATATAAGCCTGGTCAAAAGGAAGTTTGATGCTTCCGATGAATTGGGCAATGCCGTACCATTTTTTACCCAGGTCGTAATAGCGGTTCCAGCCGGCTTCTACCATAAACATATTTACACCGCCGGTAAAACCTAATCCTCTTTTCTGAAGAGATACATAAGCCACTTTCCCTTTCAGGGGATACGATCCGTTATCAACATTTGCATATTGCAGCCTGTAGTTGATATCAAATAAGCCCTTTGAAGTAACAGAATCTTTAAAATAGTTTGGATTATAACGTTTGTCAATTACAGAGTCGGCTATTTTTAGATAGGTGTAAGCAACGTTAAAAATATGTCTTGTAAAAAAGCCTCTGCGGATGGTATAGCCTGCATTTACATACCAGCTTTTATACACAAAATCGGCTTTTGCTTTTACGGCAGAATCGGAAGGGTAAAATAATAGCGAATCGTTGCTGGTTGTTTTAAAAGGCAGTTCTCTTTTTTGCAGATAGCCGCCACCAATGGTAAAGCCTTCGGTTAATTTTTTATTGCTATAAGGTGCGGTATAACTGAAGGAGATATTTTTTGTGTAGCCGTTAATGAAATAAATACGCAACTGGTCTCGCCGGCCACTCAGGTTGTAATGCACAAATTTTATCCCGTAATTAACACGGCTTAAACTGGCTTTGTATGTTTTATACCACTCATTGAAATTGCGGTCAACCCATTTGAATTGTGGTACAGGGTACAGGTACCAGCGTTCTAAAACACGTACATTGACAGTTACATCAGCGGTATTAAGTGCCTTCACTTCAAACTTTACTTCATTAAAAAGGGTAGTGTTGTAAACCTGTATCCTGGCCTGTTCCAACTCTTTATACAGGTCGGATAGTAAGATGGAATCGCCTTTCTTAAACTGTATTTCGCGGTAAACAATATATACTTTGGTTTTTTTTGTGCCGGTTACCTGCAGGTCTTTTATGCATACTTTACCGCCAATGTTTTGAAGCAACAAAGTCGTATCAATATAACTGAAATTGGGGGTTTTTGATTTTTGAGCAAAACAACTTACTGTTAAAAGCAGGATGATGCAGCAGTAAATTATTTTTTTAAGATGATGCATTTGATAAACAGCTTACCGAAAAAATACTTTTTAAATATCCAGGTAATTCATCAGGTGGCGGTAGTTGCTGTGAATTTCATTTTCAAAATTTTCGTTACCAAAATAGTAGATCACATCGTAATCATACCTTTCAAAAGTAGAAACAATGGCCGCTATTTCTTTTTTGTTGATGTGCAGGGTAACGGTAAGCATACCGGTTTCGGCATGTACAGTTGTATTCAGGTGCAGTATGGTAGCATCGTTGCTTTCCACAATGCGGCTTATTTCTGAAATAGCAAACTGGCTTCGTTCCATTTCCAGTACAATAATGCCGCCTATCTCATTGGTGCCGGCAAAATTGCCCAGTGTTTTAAGCAGATCAGATGTAGTGATCACTCCAACCAGGTCATTCTCTTCGTTTATTACCGGTACAACAGTAGTATCAAACTGGTTGCTGCAGGTAACAGCATTTAAAAAATGTTCGTTATCATGCACCGAAGCTTTTACAAAAAACTCCTGCAACAATTCCATCGGCATCTTGGTTTCTTCCTGGTCAAGCAGGTCATCTTCGCTGATGAGCCCAAGGAATTTGTCTTCTTCAACAACCGGTAAATGCGTTACCCTGAAATCGCTGATGAGACGCAGCGCCTTGCTCACTGTGTCTTTAAGCTGAAGCCTTGGAATATTGTTATTTATAAGTTCGATGGTTAACATATAACTGGTTTAGGTTAGTAACAGCTATTCAGTAACGTAAAATGATTTAAAAAAAGTATACTGCCTGGTTCAATTAACAGACCATTTAAATTTAAGAGCAAATTTGTGAGCGTAGGCTCTACAGGTAATGACAAGAAATATCCTTAAACTGTTGCAGCCGGTGTTTTTAATTTTGTTATAAAGGCATCCAGCAGCCTGTTGAACTCTTGCGGAACTTCCATCATGGGTGCATGGCCGCACTTGTCAATAAAATGCAGTTCACTTGTAGGCATCAGGCGATGAAACTCTTTGGCAACAAATGGCGGTGTAATGGTGTCGTTGTTACCCCAGATAAGACAGGCTGGTTGTTTGATCTGGTTCAGTTCTTCACCCAGGTTATTGCGTATCGCACTTTTTGCAAGGGCAATGATCTTGATAACCTTCATGCGGTTATTGGTAATTTCAAAAACCTCGTTTACCAGTTCATCAGTAGCCATGGCAGGATCGTAAAAGGTAAGTTCAGTTTTTTTACGGATGTACTCCTTATCGCCACGCTTTGGATAGGTATCACCCATTCCATTTTCAAATAAACCCGAGCTGCCGGTTAAAATAATGGATTTAATACGCTCTGGTTGCTTTAAAACATGCACCAGCGCCACGTGGCCACCCAGTGAATTACCCAGCAGATGTATATTGTTCAGGTTGCGGTGCTCAATGAAGCGATGCACAAATTTTTGCAGGCCGCCTACAGAAGTGTGTAACAGATCAAGTTCCAGCAAAGGCAGTAAAGGAACGATCACTTTGTTTGATTTTCGAAAATGCTCGATCAGGGATTGAAAATTGCTTAATGCCCCAAACAGACCATGTAGTAATAACAAAGGTTCGCCTTCGCCCTCTTCTATAAATTTAAATTTCCCGTCTATTTTAATTTCGTAACTCATCCGTAATTGCAAATTGTTTAATATAAACCGCTATCTCAATCTTAAAGTTATGAAATGAGCCTCAATCAAATGTTATCAGCATATGAAATGCTGCCGATCAGGGCTAAAATTACGCTAAATAAGATAATGGTTGAAATTAATGCTGAATTTTGTTTGATAACGAATTAAAAAAATCGCCCAATTCAGTAAACATGTCTTTAAAAACAGGTATCAGCCTGCCAAAATTGTCCATCACTTTAGGTCCCCAGGGTTGTATAAAATGATAGGTTTGCGAACTATTAATGGCTTCTGGTTGCAGTAACTGTAGTTTTTCGGCATAAAAAATAAAAATACTCAGTATAATGAGGTAAAGTGCCGCATACAAAAGTATTCCACCGATTCGGTTAAGCCAGCCCAGCATTACGGCCTGGAAAGTTCTTTCAATCAATTTTGCCCCCAACCTCACCAGTATGATCACGGCAAAAAACACCAGCGCAAATGCTATAAATGGCAACCATTTGGCCGAAATACTGATGCTGTCTTTTAAATAGGCTGCAACTGCCGTGGAAAGCTTTAAAGCAGCAGCCAGGCCAATAATAAATGCAATGATAGAAAAGATGGCGATTATGAATCCTTTCTGGTAGCCTTTTATGATGGCTAAGATTAGGAGAGCCGCAAAAGTGAAATCTATCAGCATTTTTAAGAATTAGGAATTAGAAATGTAGAATTAGGAATGTTTTTTTAGTAAAGCAAATTTTTATGTTACAAGTACTGTTAATTCCTGATTCCTCACCCGCCGGCCGGCCGGTTCGTAATTCCTAATTTCCGGCAAGTAATTCCTTCACAATACCGCTGATCAATTTACCATCGGCCTTGCCGGCTAATTGTTTGCTGGCTACACCCATTACCTTACCCATATCTGCCGGGGAAGCAGCTCCGGTTTCTGCAATGATGCTTTTTATTATTTCTTTCAGTTCGGCTTCATCCAGTTGCTTTGGCAGAAATTTTTCTATCACGGCCATTTCTTCTCTTTCTTTTGCGGCAAGGTCTTCACGGCCCTGAGCTACAAAAATTTCCAGCGAATCCCTGCGCTGTTTCATCATCCTCTGTAAAAACTTCTGTTCGGTGGCTTCGTCAATTTCGCCGCCGGCACCGGGGTCTGTTTTTGCTTTAATGATCTCGGCCTTTATACCACGCAAAGCACGTAAAACGCCTTCGTTCTTGGCTTTCATAGCCTCTTTCATTTCGGTCATGATCTGTTGTTCTAAA
>Ga0075163_10010205_pt1 | contig 12294 bp, 11 predicted proteins | sample JI1023141ADNA_FD_71478 | JGI IMG/M metagenome (GOLD analysis project Ga0075163, IMG submission 71478) | Wastewater effluent complex algal communities from Wisconsin, to seasonally profile nutrient transformation and Carbon sequestration -... | ecosystem: Engineered > WWTP > Effluent > Algae...
CCGGCTTCCAGGTTGAGCCCCGCGCGCAGGCCTTCGTCGACGATGCGCACTGCGCGGCCGATGGCCCGGCCCTTGTCGTCGATGCGACCGGCCTTCATCGCGCCACGGGCTTCGGCCAGGGCTTCGAGGTAGCCGTCGAACAGCATCGCCACCAGCCGGTGGGGGGAAGCGCCGGTGACACCGGTCTCCGCAGCGATCTGCTTGTAGGCGCGGGCAAACTGCGGGGAGCGGCCGAAGGCGGCAAAGGAGGGGGTGCTGAACATGTCGGTCGGCTTCCGAGGTCGGCGTGTGCGATGGTTCAGTTATCGGCGGCTGGTCTCGGCACTTGAGATGGGGTCGATCCCCGTGTCTATTGCCATTTGTATCGAGGCCGTCCGCGGCTGAAGCAGGTGGGTGGGTGCCCAGCGACAGTCGGCGGGGCGGCAGGTCGACGAGGCTCAGGGCGCTCGACACGCTGCTGCAACGGCCGGCAAGCTGCGACGGTCGCGGGCCGGCAATGAGGTTGCGGGTGCCAGGTTGGACCCGCCGATCCGGCCGTCATGCTCGGCCCCGCGGTTGCCCGCGGGTCGCCTCAGGAGTTGTTCCAGTTCGTGACCTGCTGCGAGACGTAGCTTTGCAGGCCGGTCAGCTGTGCCATGCGGGTGTCGAGGGCGGTGTACTGGGCGCGCAACCTGGCCTCGGTGGCGGAGATGCGCTGCTCGAGCGACGCCTGGCGGTCGCTGTTGAGTTCCATGCTCTTCTTCAGGCCCGCAGTGCGGCCGGTCAACGCGCCATCGAACGAGGTCCAGGTCGTGGCCAGCTTCTGCAGGCGCTCACCCAGGCCGTCGGTGGTGCTGGTGCCGCCGACCTTGCCGAAGAACGTCGCAAGCTCCTCGGGGTTGGCCAGCGCGGTGTCGAGCTTGCTGGTGCTGAGCTTGATGGTGCCGTCGGTCTGGATGTCCAGGCCGATGTCGGAGGCGCGCGCGAAGGTGCTGCTGGCGCTCGACGTGGCGCCGGTGAGGCCGCGCAGCTGTGTCTGCAGCGTGATCGCCGTGCGGTCGCCTTGCAGCGTGCCGGCGGACTTGCTGCCGGCGTCGTACTTGGTCTGGTCACGCAACAGGCCGACCAGGCTGTTGTAGGCGGTGATGAAGTCCTGCACCGCTGTCTTCATGCTGGCGGTGTCGCGGTTGACCGTCACGTTGACCGCGCTGGTCGTCTGCGCGGCCAGCTTCAGCGAGACGCCGTCGATGACGTTGTCCAGTGTGTTGGTCGCCGACTCGACCGGCAGGTTGTTGATGGTCGCCTTCGAGTTCTGTGCTGCCTGCGGCCGGGTGCTCGCCGGTGCGAAGGTCTCCGGGTCGAAGGCCAGGGCGGACAGCCCTGCGGCGTCTTCGTCGTCGAGGTCGCTGTCACCGACGACCTGGACGCGGAAGCCGTTGGTCTCGCCCGTGGTGCTGGATTGCAGCACCAGCCGGGACCCGCTCGCGTCGTTGACGATCGAGGCTTTCACGCTCAGGTCCGCGGTGCCGTTGATCTTGTCGCGGATGCCTTCGAGCGTGTCCTCGCCGGGCCCGATGGTGATGTCGACGGCGCTGCTGCCGGCCTTCTCGGTGAAGTCGTCGACCGCAGTGTTCCATGCGCCCAGCTGGATGCGCAGCGTGCCCTGGCCGACCGTGGTGGTGGCGCTGGCCACACCAGGCGAGGCGGTCATCTGCGCCGAGGCGAGCTGGGTGACGTTGACGCTGTAGCTGCCCGGGCTGGTGCCGCTGCTGGAGGTGACGGTGACCGCGGCGGTGTTCGACGAGGTCGCACCGGTGGCCGTCCAGGTGCTGCCGGTCTTGAGCTTGGTCGCGGCCGTGCGCATGCTGTCCAGATAGCTCTGGATCTTGCCGAACGAGGACAGCTTCGCGTCGAGCGACTTGGCCTCGGTCTGCAGCAGTTCGATCGGCTTGCGCTCGACCGACAACAGGGCGTTGATGATGCTGTTGGCATCGAGCCCGCTGCCGACGCCGATCGACGTGATGGTGGCCATGGTGATCTTCCGTCCAGGTTGAAGCAAGCGCGTGGAACACCACGCCGCTGGACGGTTGATCGGACGCCGCCGGAGAAACTTGAGCCGGCTTCAGGCGTGAAGCGGCGCTATCCCTGCAAGAGCCTGAGCACCAGCTGTGGCAACTGGTTGGCCTGCGCCACCATCGCGTTGCCTGCCTGCTGCAGGATCTGCGCTCGTGACAAGGCGGCCGTTTCCGCGGCGTAGTCGGCATCCATGATGCGACTTCGGGCCGCTGTCTGGTTTTCCACCGAGACCTGCAGGTTCGAGATGATCGCCTCGAAGCGGGACTGCGTGGCGCCGTAGGTGGCCCGCGTGTTGTTGACGGTGTCGAGCGCGCTGTCGATGTTGTCGATCACCGAGGCGATGTCGCTGGCGTCGGCGGTGCTGCCGATCGAGGCCGTGGTGACGGTCACCGCGCTGACGTCGGCGTTGCTCACCATGTTCTCGAAGTCGATCGTCACGACGTCGTCCGAGGTGGTGTTGGCACCGACCTGGAAGGTGAAGCTGGTGGCGTCGGCACCGAGGATGCGTTTGGTGTTGAAGCTGGTCGAGGCCAGCACGCGGCTGACTTCCTTCTGCAACTCGGCGAATTCCTTGTTGAGGGAATCCTTGTCGCTGTCGCTGTTGGTCGAGTTGCGCGACTGCAGGGCCAGTTCGCGCATGCGCTGCAGGGCGTCGCCGACCTTCGACAGGGCACCCTCGGCCACCTGGGCCATCGAGATGCCGTCGTTGGCATTGCGGATCGCCACGGACATGCCGCGCACCTGGGTGTTCATGCGTTCCGCGATGGCCAGGCCCGCGGCATCGTCCTTGGCGCTGTTGACGCGCATGCCGGACGACAGACGCTGCATCGCCACGTTCAGCGCGGACTGCGACCCATTGAGGTTGCGCTGAGCGTTCAACGACGTCAGGTTCGTATTGATGGTCTGAGGCATTCGGTCACTCCTTGACGAGTCCAAGCGGCTCCCGGTGCGGACACCGGAGGTCGGCAACGAACCCGATGGGGGTCCGCGGCTATGAGTGATTTTCGGCAGGTGCTCGGCACGGGATCGGCCGAAATGAGGCACCTTTGGCCACCAGTTCGAACCCTGGAGCGGGCTCGATCAGGCCCGGGGAGGGCCGTGGCGCGGGCCGCCGCGTACGGGCGGCCCGGAACAGCAGGTCAGGGTTTCAGGCGCCGAACTTGTAGTCGGTCTTGGCCTTGCCGCGCAGCTCTTCCTGGAACTTCTGCAGCTTGCCCTGTTCGATGCGCTGCTTGATCTGGCCCTTGACGTCGTCGAAGGCCGGGAACGAGGCTTCGCGCGTGTCTTCGAGGCGGATGATGTGGTAACCGAACTGCGTCTTGACCGGGGCATCGGTCATCTCGCCCTTCTTCAGCTTGGTCATCGCCTGGCCGAACTCGGGCACGTAGGAGTCGGGCTTGGCGAAGTCGAGGTCACCGCCGTTCTCGCCGGACCCCGGGTCCTTGGAATTCTTCTTCGCCAGGTCCTCGAACTTGGCGCCGCCCTTGATCTGCGCGATCAAGGCCTTGGCCTCGTCTTCCTTCTCGACCAGGATGTGGCGCGCGCGGTACTCGGTGCCGGTGGACTGGGCCTTGAACTTGTCGTACTCGGCCTTGGCCTCGGCGTCGCCGACCGGGTTCTTCTTGCGGTAGTCGTCGAACAGTTCGCGGATCAGGATGCTCTGGCGCGCCAGGTCCATCTGAGTGCGGAACTCGGCCGACGCGGCGATGCCGCGCTTCTCGGCCTCCTGCACGAAGATTTCGCGCAGCACCACCTGGTCACGGGCCTGCTGCTGGATCTCCGGGCCGAGCTTCTGGCCCGAGCGCTCGGCCTGCTGGATGAGGGCGTCGACACGCGCCTTGGGCACGGGTTTGCCGTTGACCGTGGCGATGTTCTGCGCTTGCACCGGCAGCGCCAGAAACAGGGTGGTGGCCAGCAGCGCGGCAGCCGCATGCGTCAAGTGGGGCTTGGTCTTCATGGGTGGATGGCTTTCGACAGAAGGTCTCCCTTGGCGCGGCGTGCCGCAGCGTTGAGAGCCGAGCGGCTGCTTGTGCCGCGGTGGGGTGGGGAAGGTGGCGTTCAGGGCTCGCCGGGAGCCAGCGCATCGATGGACAACGCGTGGATGCCCTGAGGGCCCAGAGGGCCGAGGGCATGATACACGAGGCGATGCCGAGCGACCCGGCTCAGGCCCTCGAAGCGGGGGCTGCGCAGGCTGACCGCGAAGTGCCCGCCCTCGCGCGCTCCGGCGTGCCCGACATGCAAGGCGCTGTCGTCCCGCACCTGCAGTTCGGTGGCCAGCAACTGCTCTCGCAGGCGCTGCTCGATGTCGGAGGCGGTCAGGCGCTGGAGGGATGTCATTTGGGTTCGGCCTGGCGCGCATCAGGGTCGCCGACGGCCGGCTCCTCGATCACGTACTTGCTCAGCACCAGACCTTGCGCCAGCGTGAACAGCAGCATCAGCCCGATACCGCCGAAGAGCTTGAAGTTGACCCAGGTGGCGGTGCTGAACGAGTACGCGACCCACAAGTTCAGCAGCCCCATCAGCCCGAAGAAGGCCACCCAGGCGAAGTTCAGGCGGTGCCAGATCTTCGGTGGCAACTGCAGTTGTTCGCCCAGCAGGGCCTTGAGCAGGTTCTTGCCCGTCAGCAGCGGCGTCAGCCACAGTGCCAGACCCATCGCCCAGTACAAGCCGCTGGGCTTCCACTTGATGAAGGTCTCGCTGTGGAAGTAGATGGTCAGTCCGCCCAGCACCACCACCAGCACCAGACTGACCCACAGCATCGTGTCGACCTTGCGGCCGCGCGCCTTCAGGTAGGCCACCTGGGCCAGCGTGGCGAGGATCACGACCACCGTGGCCAGCATCACCGGCGCCTCGGCCGGCGCCACCGTGCCACCGGCCACCAGCGCGCCAAAATACTGAGAGGCGAACTCGCTGGCCCAGTCCTTGTGCCCTTCCGCGAACTTGAAAGTCGCAAAGAACAGGATGATGGGCAGGAAGTCGAACAGCAGTTTCATGGGGAGCGGTCGCCGGGGCCCCGGATTGTGCCTGCGGGGAGGAATCTCACTCCGGCCGGAAGTCGATGGAGGCGGAGTTGATGCAGAAACGCTCGCCGGTCGGCTCGGGGCCGTCCTCGAAGACATGACCGAGGTGGGTGCCGCAGCGCTTGCACCGCACTTCCACCCGCACCATGCCGTGGCTGTGGTCGACCAGGCGCTCGACGACCTCGTTGTCGATCGGCGCGTAGTAGCTGGGCCAGCCGCAGCCGGCGTCGAACTTGGTCTCCGACGCAAAGAGATCGGCGCCGCAGCCGATGCAGCGATAGCGTCCGTTCTCGAAATGATCCCAGTAGCGGCCGGTGAACGGGCGCTCGGTGGCGGCGCGGCGAGCCACCTGGAACTGCATCGGGTCGAGCTGCGCGCGCCACTCCGAGTCGCTCTTGCGGACCTCGTAGCTCGGGTCGTCGTGGGGAGGCGGAGGCTTGTGCGACATGGGGGCGGTCAGCGGCGGACCGCACGAAGTGTATCGATCGCGAAGATCCGGAGGTCGCCAGGGGCAATCGCGCTCCGGCTCGGGATGTCCCGGCCGCGACAGGGCTTCGGGGTAGTCCCTGTACCGTGGGGTCGGTCAGTTCCGATACCTTCGCGGGCGACTTCACCCGCTTCCGGAGACTCCTCATGAACAGCTCACGCATTTCGGCGGCGCGCCGCCTTTTCCATCTGACCGTGGGGGCTGCCCTTGTCGTCTCGGCCGGTGCGGCATGGTCCCAGGCCAAGCCGCTGGCCGGGCAGACCGTCAAGCTGATGTGGATCGACCCGCTGACCGGCCTGATGGGACCGGTGGGCACCAATCAGGTCAAGACCCAGCAGTTCCTTGCCGAGCGATTCAGCGCCAGCAATCCGGCTGGCGTGAAGTTCGAGATCATCCCGGTCGACAACAAGCTCAGCCCGACCGAGAGCCTGAACGCCTTGAAGTCGGCCATCGACCAGGGCATCCGCTACGTGATCCAGGGCAATGGCTCCTCGGTGGCGATTCCGCTGATCGACGCCATCAACAAGCACAACGAGCGTAACCCGGGCAAGGAGATCGTGTTCCTCAACGAGGCAGCGGTCGACCCCGACCTGACGAACAGCAAGTGCAGCTTCTGGCACTTCCGCTTCGATGCCGACACGACGATGAAGATGGAGGCCATGACCACCTTCATCAAGGACCGCAAGGACATCAAGAAGATCTTCCTGCTGAACCAGAACTACTCGCACGGTCAGCAGGTGGCGAGGTATGCCAAGGAGTACCTGGCGCGCAAGCGCCCCGACGTGCAGATCGTCGGCGAAGACCTGCACCCGCTGGCCCAGGTGCGTGACTTCGCGCCCTACATCGCCAAGATCAAGGCCGCTGGCGCGGACACCGTGATCACCGGCAACTGGGGTTCCGACCTGTCGCTGCTTGTCAAGGCGGCCATCGAGGGCGGCTACACCGGCAACTTCCTGACCTATTACACCGGTGTCACCGGCACGCCGTCGGCCCTTGGCACCAATGGGGCCGGCAAGGTCTTCCAGGTGGCCTACGCCCACTACAACATGGGCGGCCAGATGGAAACCTACATGAAGGACTTCAAGGCCAAGTTCAACGACGACCTGTACACCGGCTCGGTGGTCCGCCAGTTCGAGTTCCTCGGCGCCGCGATGGCCAAGGCCAAGTCCACCGACCCCGTGAAGGTGGCCTTCGCGATGGAAGGCATGTCGCTGAAGAGCGCCTTTGGCGGCGAGGTCACGATGCGCAAGTCCGACCACCAGCTGCAGCAGACGCTGTACATCACGATGTGGCAGAAGACCGACGCCAAGAACCCCTATTCGCCCGAGAACACCGGCATGACGTTGGTGCCGGTGGCCACCTACGAGCCCTACGTCTCGAGCACGCCGACCAGCTGCCAGATGACCCGGCCGGCTGGCGGCTGAGCGTCGTCGCCTAGCATCCGCGCCTCAGGGCCCGGCGGGACAACCCCACCGGGCCCTGTCGACTTGTCTTCCACATCCCGCTGATTCAACCGTCCGGCACCGCCTCGCACGATGGAGTTCTTCACGATCTCGATGCTCAACGGCCTGAGCTATGGGCTGTTGCTGTTCATGCTGAGCTCAGGTCTGACGCTGATCTTCAGCATGATGGGCGTGTTGAACTTCGCCCATGCCAGTTTCTACATGGTCGGGGCCTACGTGGCCTATTCGATTGCCCGCCTGGTCGGCTTCTGGCCGGCCTTGGTGCTGGCACCGCTGGTCGTCGCGGCCCTGGGCGCAGCCTTCGAGAAGTACTGCCTGCGTCGGGTGCACAAGTTCGGTCACGTGCCCGAGTTGCTGATCACCTTCGGGCTGTCGTACGTGCTGCTCGAGCTGGTGCAACTGATCTGGGGCCGCACGGCCGTCGAATTCCAGCCACCCGAGGTGCTGCGCGGCCCGATGTTCACGCTGGTCAACTCGTCGATCGACGGCCTGCGCCTGAGTTTCGGCGCCGTGCCGCAGGCGATGTGCAGCAGCGCCGATGCGACCGTGCGCATCGTCTGCTCGCCGTTCCCGGCCACGCGTGGCTTCATGATGTTCATCGCGCTGGTGATGCTGGTCGCGCTGTGGCTGATGCTCACCCGCACCCGCATCGGGCTGGTGATCCAGAGCGCACTGACGCACCCGGAGATGGTCGAGGCGCTCGGCCACAACGTGCCCAGGGTGTTCATGCTGGTCTTCGGCGCCGGCGCCGGGCTGGCGGGGCTGGCCGGCGTCATCGGCGGCAGTACTTTCGTCACCGAACCGTCGATGGCGGCCACCGTGGGGTCGGTGATCTTCGTGGTGGTGGTGGTCGGCGGCATGGGCTCGCTGGCTGGCGCCTTCGTGGCCTCGCTGCTGATCGGCGTGGTGCAGACCTTCGCCGTGGCGCTCGACTACTCGGTGTTCACCGCGCTGCGCGGGCTGGGCGTCACGCTGTCGGCTGCTGCCGCCGACCACTCGCTGATGAAACTCACGCTGGCCCAGGTGGCGCCGATCCTGCCGTACCTGTTCCTGGTGCTGATCCTGATCTTCAGGCCCAAGGGCCTGATGGGGACGAGAGAGGGCTGAACATGGACGTACGACAAGACCTGCGTCTTGGCGGACGCCTTGCGAAGAGCAGGCGCCTCCGGCGCCGACTCGGGCCGGAGACCTGATGGCTCCGATCTCCAATCGCTACGGGGCCCTCGGCCCGCGCGACCTGGTCATCTGGGCCGTCGCCTTGGGCCTGATGCTGCTGGCGCCGCTGGTCTTCAGCAGCAGCCTGGCGGTGACGATGCTCTCGCAGATGGGCATCGCCATCGTCGCTTGCCTGTCGTTCAACATGCTGCTCGGGCAGGGGGGCATGCTGAGCTTCGGCCATGCCGTCTACTCGGGTCTGGGCTCGTATGTCGCGATTCACGCGCTCAAGGCCGTGGGGGGCGGGTCGCTGGGCGTCCCGGTCAGCCTGATCCCGCTGGTCGGTGGCGTCGCCGGGCTGGGCTTCGCGGCCCTGCTCGGCTTCGTCACGACCAAGAAGTCCGGCACCACCTTCGGCATGATCACGCTGGGCATCGGAGAGCTGGTGTTCGCGATGTCGCTGATGGTCCCGGAGTTCTTCGGCGGCGAGGCCGGCATCAACGCCAACCGGGTGGTCGGCAAGCCGGTGATGGGCATCAGCTTCGGTCCGCAGATCCAGGTCTACTACCTGCTGGCGCTGTACACCATCGTCTGCACGGCCGGCATGTACGCCTTCACGCGGACACCGCTGGGCCGCATGCTCAACGCCGTGCGCGACAACCCTGAACGTGTGGAGTTCATCGGCTACAACACGCAACGCGTGCGCTACCTGTCGTTCATGATCTCGGGCTTCTTCGCGGGCATTGCCGGCGGCATGTACGCGCTGAACTTCGAGATCGCCACCGCCGAGGTGGTGGGGGCGGCACGCTCGGGCGCCTACCTGCTGTTCACCTTCCTCGGCGGCGCCACGTTCTTCTTCGGACCAATCATCGGCGCGGTGCTGATGGTGGCGGCTTTCGTGCTGCTGTCGGAGTTCACCAAGGCCTGGCTGCTGTACCTGGGGCTGATCTTCCTGCTGATGGTGATGTACGCGCCCGGCGGCATCGCCAGCCTGATCATGATGAACCTGCGCGTGGCCAAGTTCGGCAAGCTCGGCGGCCTGTGGAGCCACTACGCACTGCTGTTCGCGACCGGCCTGATGACCTTTTGCGGCATCTCCGCGATGATCGAGATGGTCTACCACCTGCAGCTCAACGAAGCGCTCGGCCCGGTGATGCGCTTCATGGGCGTCTCGCTCGACGCCAAGGCCACGGCCAGCTGGGTGGGCGCCGGTCTGGTGGCACTGGTCGGCATGGTGTTGTTCGAATGGGCCCGGCGGCGCTTTTCGCGCCAGTGGGGCGACGTGCAAGGCCAGATCGAGGCGGTGCTGCGCGCCCGGGAGGCGTCACCATGACCGCGGCCATCGAACTGAAGGCACTGCGCAAGTCGTTCGGCAAGACCGAGATCATCCGCGGGGCCGACCTAGCAGTGGCCGCCGGCGAGCGGGTGGCGATCATCGGTCCCAACGGTGCCGGCAAGTCGACGCTGTTCAACCTGATCAGCGGGCGGTTCGGGCCGACCAGCGGCGAGATCCTGCTCAACGGCCAGCGCATCGACGGCCTCAAGCCCTTCGAGATCAGCCGGCTCGGGCTGGCCCGCAGTTTCCAGATCACCAACATCTTCGGCCGGCTGTCGGTGTTCGAGAACCTGCGCTGCGGCGTGCTCTGGTCGCTGGGCTACAAGTACGCCTTCTGGAAGTTTCTCGCCGGCCTGGACGATGCCAACCAGCGCGCCGAGCAGCTGATGCAGATGATCAAGCTCGAGCACAAGCGCGACACGCTGGCGATGAACCTCACCTACGCCGAACAGCGTGCGCTGGAGATCGGCATCACCATCGCCGGTGGCGCGAACGTCGTGCTGCTCGACGAACCCACGGCCGGCATGAGCAAGAGCGAGACGGCGCGCTTCATCGAACTGATCCGCGAGGTGACCGTCGGCAAGACGCTGCTGACGGTGGAGCACGACATGGGCGTGGTCTTCGGCCTGGCCGACAAGATCGCGGTGCTGGTCTACGGCGAGGTCATCGCCTTCGACGTGCCCGAGGCCGTGCGCGCCAATGCGCGGGTGCAGGAAGCCTACCTCGGCTCGGTGCTGGCCGAGGCGCAGGCGGCAGAGGCAGGGCACTGATGTTGCAGATCCAGGGGCTGCACGCCTACTACGGCAAGAGCCACATCCTGCACGGTGTCGACCTGCAAGTGGGCGAGGGCGAGATCGTCAGCCTGCTCGGGCGCAACGGCTCGGGCCGCTCGACCACCGTCAAGACCATCATGGGCCTGGTGCACGGCGAAGGCTCGGTGAGGTTCCGCGGGCAGGAGATCCTCGGCCACCCGGCGTTCGACATCGCGCATCGCGGCATCGGCTACGTGCCCGAGAACCGCGACATCTTTCCCAAGCTCACCGTGCGGCAGAACCTGCAGCTCGGCGAGAAGCGCGGAAAGAAGAATCCGCGCTGGACCTTCGACGACATGTTCCGCATGTTCCCGCGGCTGAAGGAGCGCGAACACACCGAGGCCGGCGTGCTGTCGGGAGGCGAGCAGCAGATGCTGACGCTGTGCCGCACGCTGATGGGCGACCCCGACCTGATCATGATCGACGAGCCCACCGAAGGGCTGGCGCCGAAGATCGTCGAACTCGTGGCCGAGTACCTGAACACCTTGAAGGCCCGTGGCGTCTCGGTGCTGCTCGTCGAACAGAAGCTGACCATCGCGCTGCAGATCTCGGGCCGCTGCTACGTGATGGGCCATGGCAGCATCGTGTTCGAGGGCACGCCCGCGCAACTGCGCGCCAACGCCGACATCCGCAAGGAGTGGCTCGAGGTGTAGGCGAGCCGTCCACGGCGCCTGCACCTGTCGCCGCCGTGACGTGTTGACCCAGGTCACGCGTCTAGAATCGAACGACCGTTCTATTTGTTTCTTCGCCAAGGGGTTCCCATGAGTGCGACCTACGAGCTGCGCGGCAGCATTGCCGTGATCACGCTGAACAACCCGCCGGTCAACGGCCTGGGCTACGACACCCGGCGCGGCATCGCCGACGGCATCGAGCGCGCGACGGCCGACCCGGCCGTCAAGGCGGTGGTGCTGGCGGGAGCCGGCAAGGCCTTTTCGGGCGGCGCCGACATCCGCGAGTTCGGGTCGCCCAAGGCCATCGCCGAGCCGAACCTGCTGTCGCTGATCCGCCTGGTCGAGACCTGCCCGAAGCCGGTGATCGCCGCGGTCCACAGCGTGTGCATGGGTGGTGGCCTGGAGTTGTCGCTGGGCTGTCACTACCGGGTGGCCGCGCCGGGCACCAACGTGGCCCTGCCGGAGGTGAAGATCGGCCTCGTGCCGGGGGCCGGCGGCACGCAGCGCCTGCCGCGCGTTTTGGGCGCCGAGACCGCGCTGAACATGATCGTCAGCGGCGAGCCGGTGAAGAGCGAACTGCTGGCCTCGCTGCCCGGCCAGAAGCTGTTCGACCGCATCATCGAAGGCGATCTGCTGACCGGCGCGCTGCAGTTCGCCGCTGAGGTGGCCGATGTGCGGCCGCTGAAGCTGGTGCGCGACATGAAGGTCAGCCATCCCAGTGCCGACGCCTACTTCCAGTTCGCGCGCAACACCGTCAAGGCGATGTCGAAGAGCTTCCCGGCGCCGGCGCGCTGCGTCGACTGCGTCGAACAGGCGCTGAAGCTGAAGTTCGACGAGGGCATGCTGTACGAGCGCGAGGCTTTCCTCGGGCTGATGCTCACGCCGGAATGCAAGGCGCTGCGCCATGCCTTCTTCGCCGAGCGTGCCGCGAGCAAGATCCCCGACGTGCCGGAAGACACGCCGACCCGCCGCATCGACAGGGTGGCCGTGATCGGCGCCGGCACGATGGGCGGCGGCATCAGCATGAACTTCCTCAATGCCGGCGTGCCGGTGATCATGCTCGAGATGAAGCAGGAGGCGCTGGACCGCGGCATCGCCACCATCCGCAAGAACTACGAGTCGCAGGTCAAGCGCGGCAAGCTGAAGACCGACAAGTACGAGCAGCGCATGGCGCTGCTGTCGACCACGCTGAGCTACGACGACATCAAGGACGCCGACCTGGTCATCGAGGCGGTGTTCGAGGAGATGGGCGTCAAGGAGAAGGTCTTCAAGACGCTGGACGAGGTGATGAAGCC
>Ga0075163_10010206_pt1 | contig 12293 bp, 2 predicted proteins | sample JI1023141ADNA_FD_71478 | JGI IMG/M metagenome (GOLD analysis project Ga0075163, IMG submission 71478) | Wastewater effluent complex algal communities from Wisconsin, to seasonally profile nutrient transformation and Carbon sequestration -... | ecosystem: Engineered > WWTP > Effluent > Algae...
ACAATCGTTGTTGCCACTGGAGCGTTCATGAGGTTGAAGGTTGGCGTAACGGGTGGAATGCCGAAGGGGAAGGTGTTATTAACTACGTTTTGGTATGGAGCATTACGCAAGAAGGCAAACTGCGTTCCTGCCGTGGCGATAACGTCAAGGTCGCCGTCGTTATCCACATCTCCCGCAACACCGAGACTTACGTTTGCAGGGTTAGGTATGATGCGCTGCGGAGCGAACGCAAGCGTTCCGGCTGCAGTGTTGATATTTTGGCTGAAATACGGAATACTGCCGACAGAATTGAGAATATCAATGAGTCCGTCGCCGTTAAAATCACCCATTGAGAGGATGAGAGGCGAATTTCCCGCAAACGACACCCCTGTAAAAGCTCCTGAACCGTTGTTTTGATAGATTGTCATTCCGGCTGGATTTAGACCAGTCGGTAGAATATCTATATCACCGTCATTGTCGAAATCGGCGGTAAGAAGTACGCCGTAGAGCGTTGTGTAGGTCGTCGGAACGTTTGTTTGTGAGAATACACCTGCGCCGTTGTTAGCGAAGATATGCAAAGTAACGTTGGTATTGACGACAATATCCATATCGCCGTCATTGTCAAAGTCGTCGGCGCTGATACCTGCCGCATTAGGCGTACCAATTGCATAGGGCGATGAAGGTGCTGCGGCGAAACCACCCAAACCATTCCCGAAATATACAAACAACTGACCACCGCCGTAACCCGTCGCCGCAATATCAATATTCCCATCGCCATTGAAATCCCCAACCGTAACGTCGAACACCGAGAATGCAGGCAAAACGGGTCCCACATTCATCGTTGCACCAGCGTTGTTGATAAATACTTCAACCGTACCAGTCAGAATGTTGCCCACTGCCGCGTCCGGTCTGCCGTCGTTGTTGAAATCCGCTACTGCCAAGCCGCGCCCTTGCGGCGTTCCGCCAGAAAGTGTTGCGTTGTACCAAGGAGCAAAATTGCCAGCACCGTCGCCTGTGAAAATGCGGAAAGAACTTGCAGGTGGATTGTCTGTACTCAAGGCAACATCAAGATTGGTGTCGTTATTGAAATAACCGACTTTTATGCCCCAGACACTAGCTGGCGTTGGAGTAAGGGAAGTTTGGGTGAAGGTTGCCGGACCTGTGCCCGCACGCCCACTGAAACTCGACACGTGTGGTGCGGTCATAAAGCCCGCTGCGCTGGATGTTCCCGTTGCTGTTATGGTCGTCATCACGCGCTCGCCCGAACGAGTATTCATGCCTGTTTGCGTGGCAGTATTCCCCGCAAAGGTCGGTGCGGTGAGGTTACGTCCCGTAAAGCCATTCCACGTGCGCATTCCGAGCGCCGTTAGCGTTTGAGAGAAAGTTACGTTCACAGGACTGGTGAGCGGCGTAACGGCGGGATTATTCCTTGTGGGCGAGACTGCCGTTACCACCGGAGGAGCTGCTGCCGCACCGATGGCGTAGAACATTGCTCCCGGATTTAAGGGCGCAAAGAGCGTGGTATTGCTGATATTTGGCGCAGCAACGGTACTCAACATATTCGTGTTGATTCCTTGATACGTCCCGCCTGAAGTGGCAGACTCCCCAATGCGGTTTGTGGCAATGAGCGCAGGCGTGGTGCGGGTGAAGGTCAGTGTGGCGTTGTTCAATGCAAAACCGCCCAGCGCAGTGCGCCAATACTCGGTTGCAGAAAGTGTTCCCGCACCAATAACTCCTGATTCCGTTCCACCGGAGGCGGTCAAAAACGGCTGTACCTCGTAAGATGCCGTACCACCACCCGTAGAAACATAGTTGACCGACAACGGAATGTATGTTGCTGCCGAGCCACCACCGACCGAAAAGTTATAGATACCGCCACCGACGGGCAGAAAACGACGAAGCGGTCCTACAATATGTGAGGCTGCACTACCGCCCACGATTGCTCCGGCAGCCGTGCTGGTAGTGCGAATAATATTCGTTGGTGTTGTTTGAACATAACCTTGCGTCAGCGTCAACGTATTCGCAATATCCAACGGAGTACCAAGCGTAAGTATTGCGGCAGCACGATTCATCGTTAGTGCGCCCAATGCACCGGAAAACAATGCCGAACCCGTTATATTTCCTGCGCCCGTGATAGTCAGCGTTGAAGTTGCTGTCGCAATGATTGTCCCGCCGGAAAAGGCGATTGCGCCATTGGGCTGCAATGTTTGTCCTGCAATGCCCAACGTTCCGGCTTGCATAGTAAATGTACCGCTTATTTGTCTGTTTGCATGAAGGGTTACACCGCCAGTGTTATTCATCGTTACCGAGCCGGGCATTGGTCCGGGAAGCTCCACACCGCTTGTGGCGCGGGCAACTGCTCCGGCATATTCCAGTGTGGCAGTTGTTCCCCAATACGTTACGGGAGTACCCGCAATGGCAGCCGTTCCGCCGAGACGCAGCGTCGCACCTGCTACGGTCGCACCCGATACGTTCAAAAAGCCGTTGTTGGTAATCGTTACGCCACCGTTCAATGCCAGCACCGACGGCGAGGTAACGTGCAGCGATACGTTTGCGCCAAGCGTGAAGGAGGTGTTGACGGTTGCGGTTGTTACTCCAGCACCGCCCATGACGTAGAAGTCCGTGGCAGGGCTATTGAAGGACGTTGCGGGTGAGCCGCTACCGTTAGGCATGGAGTTCCAACTTGACGGCAAACCTGCATCTAAAGGGAGTTGGTAATAATACGTTGTGGGAGCAACTTGATTAAACAACACCGTTACGTTGTTACTGCCATTATTTGCCGCCGCGAGGTCGATGTCGCCGTCGCCGTCCACATCGCCAAAAGCGACAGAATTGGGTTGAGTCCCGGCGCTGAAAGGCGAGTTAGGTGTTGAAGTGAATACCCCGCTGCCGTTATTTAGCAATACCGAAACGTTGTTACCACCTTGATTTGCTGCGGCAAGATCGAGATCACCATCCCCGTCCACATCGCCAAAGGATGCTGAGATTGGCTGCGTTCCCACGGTAAAGGGTGAACCGAGTGCCGATGTCGTAAATGAACCTGTACCGTTATTGAGCAGGACAGAAACATTGTTGCTGAATTGGTTTGATACGGCAATATCCACATCGCCGTCGGCATCGACATCACCAAAGGTCACGGAGCGAGGATTCATACCTGCACCAAAGGGCGAACCAGGTGCAGCACTGTATGACCCTGAGCCGTTGTTCAGCAAAACCGTAACATCGTTGCTTCCTGAATTTGCGGATGCAATATCAAGGTCGCCGTCGCCATCAACATCGCTCAAAGCCGCCGTGCTGGGACTCATTCCCACAGTGAAAGGCGAACCGATAGCAGCAGTATATGTACCGCTTCCATTATTCAGCAATACTGAAACATTATTGCTGCCGTTATTTGCCGTAATAATATCAAGGTCGCCGTCGCCGTCCACATCACCAAACGCCACAGACCACGGTGATGTTCCTACCGTAACAGATGTTGGAGCAGAATACGTCCCTGAGCCGTTATTCAAAAGAATCGAAATATTTGTGCCGCCAATACGCGCTACGGCAAGGTCGAGGTCGCCGTCACCGTCCACATCGCCAAAAGCAAGAAAACGTGCCGCTCCACCCGCAGCGAAGGGCGAGCCTACGGTTGTTGTTGTAAATGCGCCTGTGCCGTCATTACGCCGTACTGTAACGTTACTGCTACCTTGGTTCGCCGTAGCAAGATCAAGGTCGCCGTCGCCGTCCACATCACCCAGAGCTGCAGAATAAGGATTTGTCCCTGCTGCAAAGGGTGAACCGGGTGCAGGAACACTAAAATTTGCCGGACCCATGCCTGCCGCCACACGATAGTCAAACACATACGGACGAGTACGAATCCCAACGCTGTTGTTCGGCGCGGTAACACTACTGGAAGCATTAGTAACACTCACGCTGACCAGTTCGCCCGGACGGAAGGGCAAGAGCGCCGACGGGGTGAAGGTCATCGTGGCAGCACCACCGGAATACGCGCCATTTGGTGAGAAGCCTTGCGACCGTGTGCGACTGCCCGTAAAGCTCCCATGCACTTGGAAAAGTTGCTGCGCGGGCGGGACAGTGAAAGTCGCGCCAGTGATATTCGTCAAGAAGTTCACCACGACAGGCGCATTTACGGCGGCAATGTTCGGATTATTCATCGTCGTATTGCCGTTGCGGAATGGTGCAACGGTGCTGACCGTCGGCTGGATGCCATATTTCAGCACGTGAACAGAGCCGTTGTTTGCACTTGCCGCCAAATCTACGTCGCCGTCGTTGTCAATGTCTGCTGCCGCTAGGAAAAGTAGGTTTGGAAAGCCGTAAATTGAAGTTGGTGCGGCAAACGTTCCCGCATTATTTTTGAAAAAGACCAAGCGTCCGCCAACATCTTCGGTAGCAACGGCATCAAGGTAATTGTCGCCGTCGGCATCAAACAACTGCACATCTGTTGCCCACGCGCCAAACGCCACTGTTTGCGAAGCGGTACCCGGATACGTCGTTGCGGTGCCGGAATTGAGGAAAATACGAAGATTGGATGGACCACCTTGCACCACAACCAAATCCAAGCGTCCGTCGTTGTTCACATCACCCAAGCGCACCGAGCGAGCATCTGTGCCGAATACGAGCGTTTGCCCTGCGTAGAAATTGCCGCGTCCGTCGTTAATAAGCGTAAAGATTTCACCCGCACTCCAGCGCGTATAGGCAATGTCTATATCGCCGTCGCCGTCAATATCGCCTACATCCACGCCGTAGATATTCGGTGAACTTGCCGTTTGCTGCACAGCAAGTACGCCGCCGCCTGTGTTGCGCAAAACAGCGTAATTTCCGTTAGCCGCACCACCACCACATACCGCAGCAACGTCCATCAGCCCGTCGGCATTAAAATCCGCAACGGCGAGGTCGTTGATGTTATTTGCTGCAACGCCAATACCCGCAAGCGGCGCAAGAGGCGTAAACACGCCCGCACCGTTGTTCGTGAACACACGCACCGTGCGGGTAGCATCGTTGTAGCCACCAATAATATCAAGTGTACCGTTGTTGTCCATATCAGCAGTGGCAAGCGCGTAATAGCTTGTTCCCGCCGAACCCGCAATCATAACTGCCGACGTAAACAAGCCCGTTGCTGCACCCGTGAAGAGTTCAATACCACCCGTTCCGGCGACTGCCATATCAATAAACGCATCGGCATTAAAATGCCCATAGACCACGCGCTTTGGTGCAGCAGAAGAAACAGCAGTCGTTTGGTGGAATGCGCCCGGCGTGAGACCCGATGCCGCGCGGAACCCCATCACAAAGGGGCGCGTCGTTACGCCGCCTGTACTTTGGGCATTGGTAACGGACACCCACACGCGCTCATTCGGCAGAAAACTTGAGGTAATCCCCGTCAGTGTGGCTGTGTTCGCAGGTGCAACGCCGTAGGTGGCAGAGCGCATACCACGCAAGGTGCCTTGAACGCGGAAGTTTGGCGCAGTTACCGTTCCGGCGTTCAGATTCGCGCTAAAGGGAATATAAATGTCTGTTGTCGCCGCTGCGTTCATGGTGTTGAAGGCGGGCGTAACGGGCGGTACACCAAAGGGTGGCGCGTTGTTTTGCACGTTGAAGGGAGCGGCATTCAAAAAGACCGTCATTTGTGCCGCGCCGTTATAGTTCACGACCAAGTCCATATCACCGTCGCCGTCGAGGTCGCCTGTGGTAAGCCCTATGGGTTGGCTGAATGGCGTGGGATACTGTGCAACCGTTGCAAACGCGCTTCCGGCGGTGTATGCAGCCGCATTCCGAAGCAAAATGCACAGCCTGTTATTTGCTAAGCCCGCTGCCGCAATGTCCATGCGCCCATCGCCGTTGAAATCACCTGCCACGATGCCGCGTGGTGCAGTACTTGCGCCTGTGAAATAGGCATCGGCAGCTTGGAAGGTGCCGTTCCCATTGCCGCGAAAGACGACAACGTTATTAGAGCCGAAATTTGAGACGGCAAAATCCAACGTGGCATCGTTATCGAAATCCGCCACAGCGAAAGTATGTGCATTAGTGCCGCCCGAAAAGAACGGACCTCCTGCGGTAAAACGCATTCCTGTTCCGTCGTTCAGAAGGCATTCTACCGTGTTTGCAGTGCCGTTACCGACGATGAAGTCAATATAGCCGTCGTTGTTGAAGTCGCCGCTTTCGATGAAATTACCATTCGCAGTCGAAACTTGCATCACGCTTTGGAATGTGCCGTCGCCATTGCCGAGGAGCATATCTACGCCGGTGGTATTCAGTCGTTTAGTGGCAATATCCTGATTTCCGTCCCCATTGAAGTCTGCGACGGTGATGCGACCGTTTACACCGTTGGTCGCATAGTTCACCGGAACGTTAAAGGTCGCACCATTACTCAGCATCACACGCACTGCTGCCGCACCTTCATGCCCAAAGGCAAGGTCGGCGCGTCCGTCGTTGTTGAAATCGCCTGTTGCAACTTGGAAAGGATTCGTATTCAGCGTGTAGGGCGAGGGAGCAGCTTCGTTATTGAATGTTCCTGTACCTGTGCCATAGAGAATAGAAGTGTTATTAGTAGTAAAATTTGCTGTTGCTAAATCGAGAGAACCATTTGCATTGAAATCGCCGAGAACAGCCGTTGGACTACTACCAGCACTAATCGCATAAGAATTTCCCTGCAAAAACGTTCCAGGTGTCACCGTTGGCGGTGTCGTCCAGAATTGCCGCGTTGTGCCTTGCTGAAGCGGTGTTAGCCCCACACCGACATTTGCTGCCGACGAAACCACAACATCAACTTTTTCACCTGGGAAAAAGCGGGTTGTGAGCGTGGGAATGAAGTTTGGAGTAAAGGTCAATCCTGCACCCCACGTGCCGCCGCCTGTTCTATTGCGCGAAGCAGATTGCGAGCCGTAAATGCGGATTGGTCCCGTGACCGTGCCTGTCGCAGCAGTAGTGGTAAGGCTAAACGTCGTAGAGATAGCGGCACTAGGGCTGACGTTGCTCCAGTACGCGCCAGGAACTCCTCCAGTAATCGTGAGTGGTGGTGCTTGGTTCAGCACCACCGCAACTTGATTGTCGGGCATTTTCGGAATAACGAGGTCGAGGTCGCCATCGCCATCGAAGTCAGCCGCCGAAACGTTAAAAAGACCATTTGAAGCGTTATTTCCACTAAAGCCGACAAGCGGGCTTGTGGCGAACACTGAAAAGGTGCCGGAGTTCGTTCCTGTATTTTGCAACGTAACGACAGCATGTCCAAGTCCACCTGTGTTGGTAGAGCGTACCGCCACAATATCAAGATCGCCGTCGGCATCAACGTCCGCAAGCTGTGTTACGGGGCTGACAGCACTTGGAATAGCAACAGATGTGGTCGTAAAATTGTACGCGGTAAACGGTGCTGCGCGCAACATGATGTTCACATTTTGCGTTGCTAATGTGAGCGTGGTATAGACAATATCGGGATAGGTGTCGCCGTTCAGGTCGCCGACTTGGAAATTGTACAAAATAGTGCCGGAGACGACTTGTGTTCCCCCGTCGAATTTGCCCGTGCCGTCGTTGTTGTAAATGCGAATGCCTTTCGAGGATGTATCAAAACAATAGAGAATATCCATGTCGCCGTCGCCGTCCATATCTGCGACTTTGGGGGCAATGTAGTCCGAAACTTGGTCAACTATGGTTTGAGAGAATGTAAATCCACCCGAACCATTACCCAAATACACCTGTGCGCCCGGAGTACCGCCGCAGCAATTATTGCCAAAGACAATATCCAAATTACCATCGGCGTTAAAATCAGTAACGGCAGCAAAAAGCCGTGCGTAGGTACTGGTAATGACACTTGAGGGCGTGTAGGTGCCGTTGTTGTTATTCTGCACCAACCAGACAGAACCTAAACAGACAACGATGATATCCGTATCGCCGTCGTTATCGAAATCGCCCGTTTCTAAGCCAAACGGAGACGAGTCGACGGTAACGGTAACAATATTCGTCGCGGGTGGGAAATTCCCCGTGCCGTCGTTGCGATAGACCGTAATCGTGTTTGTGCCGAAGTTCGCAACGGCAAAATCTACTCCGGCAACGTTATCGAACTGCCCCGCAACGGAGTTTAAGGGCTGCGAACCTGTCGGGTAGCGGCGGGCATCCACGAAATTGCCTGTGCCAGTGCCTGCCGCAGCCGTGCGGAACTGATAAACAAAAGGTCGATTATTCGAGCCTGCCGCACTGGTGGCATTTGTTACCGTTACAGTAACAAGTTCATTGGGCAAGCGAACCGGTGTGGCGGGGAAATTTACCGTTGTTGCAGGAACAGTTGTATATGCACCGTTTGTGCGTTTGCCGCGCATATTCCCGTGAGCAATGAGCTTTGCAGCTGTGTAGGTCCCCGTGTTCATATTCTGGTCGAACACGACGTTGATGTTTGCTGCTGCTCCAGCCGCATTTGCATTGCGTGCAGGCGAAAGTGAGGCAGGAACGACTTGCGGCGTAGGAATTATCTGCGTACCGACAGCAAAGAAATTTGGCGAAGAAAGCCCTTGTGCGGTGTTTTGAGTGAGGTCATCAATGGTGGAATTGTTGTACGTCGAAGTCCCTATTGCTGAGTACGGACCACCGAGAGATGTTGCCGAACCAACGGTTTGTGTCGCTGCAAGTGTGGCTCTGCCTAATTGCATCCGTCCATTGGTGAAACTGCCGCTAACAACGCTTGCTCGCCAGTACTCGGTGGTGGAGATGCTTGCCGCTTGAATAGTAGTGCCGTCGCCTGTACCGGAGGGATTATTGTTGAATGCTTCCGCTTCGACGACGGCACCGCCTGCCGTTGTGGGGTTCACAATAGCAAAGGGAAAATTTGCGCCGCCTTTGGAAAAGGGGAACAACCACGTACCTGTATTTGCTCCGGCAGGAATAGCACGGCGCATAGGACCATCCACACCACCACCACTTAGCGAGTTAGGACCGGATACGGCTGTTGCAGCTGAATTTGCAACCGTCAGCATATTAGCGGCACTGGTGGTCAATACCACGTTGGTACTGACATCCAAAGTTCCATTCAGCGTTGTCGGCGCGCTCAGTGCTATTGGTCCACCGCTTGCGCCGAAAAGCTGTACATTACCGTCCATCGGCGAAGGAAGCTCGTAGCCCGCGCTCCGTGCCGTTGTTGCGAAATACTGTAAGAGACTTCCCGGGTCGTATGTAACGTAATTTGTCAGAACAGCAGGAATAGTCGCAGATGCAAACAACCCAAAGGTGGAGCCACTTTGCATGCTGAGAATGTTGGGATTGCTGAGATTGAGTTGTCCACCGCTAATCCGAATATATGTGCCATTCTGAGCAATACTTCCCGCGGCATTCAGCGTAAAAACACCACCACCAATGGTAATTTGCCCGCTTTGAACAGTAAGTATGCCGCTCAAGGTCATATTTGAGGAAAACTGCCACTGATTTGTCCCGCCGCTATTGATAGTGATATTTGCGGCTTGCGTAATGGCAGGTTTATTACCAAAAGCACCAATTCTTGTGTTTTGAGAAGCGGCAAGAGTGCTAAAGTTATAATTCGCCGTTGGGCTGTAACTGAGATATACGCTTGCCGGAGTGGGGGCGGTAATCTGCACCGCACCAAGATTATTCGCTGTACCATTAATACCTTCCACATTCGAGGTTTGGAGCGTCGCACCTGCTTGGAGGTCGAAACTGCTATAATCACCTGCGAAGCGCACGGCGTATATTCCGGTATTCAGCGTTCCACCGTTTTCGACGCGGAGCGTAACAGGGTTTGCGGTACCATTCCCAAAGTCGAGGTTATTGGTCAGTGTGGCAGTACGCCCGTTGGGAATGACAAAGGTATTGCCTGCCCCTGCGGTGGTAAAATCTGCCACCGTCGCATCGGTGCCGCCGCCAAGCAGATTTGTGTCCCAGTTGCCGGGAGTATTGGGGTCGCCGGATTGGAAATAAAAGGTTTGCCCGAGCGGGCCAAATGCCGCAAAGCCCACACGCGGTGAGCCGCCAAGCGTCGTAAAATCCCCGCCAATATACACGCGGGGTCCACTGACGACGACGGCTCTCACTGTACCGCCCAAGTTTGGATTAGGATCCCATGCCGTTGCTGTTCCGGCGGCAACAGTCGCATCCAACGCAGCAATATTCATCCGACCCGCTCCACCGATAGTGCTGAAAAGACCACCCGCGTACACAGTTGTTCCTGCACCATTGGTTGCAAGATCAAATATGCCGCCACTTGGCGGATTAGGATTCCATGTCGTCGCTGCTCCCGCACCCGTTGTGCTGAGGGCGGCTATACGGTTTCGCGCAGCACCACCGATGTTACCAAAACTTCCTCCGGCATACAGCGTTGTTCCATTCAAAAAAAGTTCGTTTACTTGTGCGTCAGAATTAGGGTTCCATGTAGCATCTAATGTACCGGCAGCTCCGGTAAAAAGCGCAACTCTATTACGCGGCTGACCATCGACCGTCGTAAAACTACCACCAACGTACACATTTGTCCCGCTAACCGCAATAGCACCAATAGCACCCGAAGCAGTCCCTCCATTCCGCCATGTGGTTGCAGTGCCTGTACCTGTGGCATTAAGTTGAGCGATATATTGCCGCGATTGTCCACCTATTGTCGAGAAAACTCCCGCCGCATAAACAAACGTGCCATCAAACACAAGAGTAGTAACCGTACCGTTTGCGTTGGGGTTCCATGTATTTGCTACACCCGTCGAGTTATTAAAGGCAGCGGCGTAGTTTCGCGTCGTTCCACCATTCACTGTTGTAAAATTCCCACCTGCATAGATAGTGGTTCCGGCAGCATTAATAGTCAGTGCAGAGACTGAAGCGTTTACATTCGGGTCCCACGGCAGAATCGCTCCCGTTGCGGCATCAATAGCAGCGAGATTGTTGCGCGTCAGTGTTGCACCGCCGTTTGCTACGGAGTTTATCGCAGAGGTAAAATCGCCCCCGACGTAAATCGTCGTCCCGAAAACGGCAATAGCCCGAATACTTGTGCCGCCGCCGCTAAAGGTGGGAAAGTTCGTCAGCGGCGTACTACTTTGCGCCTTAGCAAAGGAGAATGACACGAGAAATGCAATCAGAAAAATTGTCAAGAAATTGACAACATCATGGCGGTAGCGAGAGAGGTTCATACGACATCAAAAATATTGAGAGAGAAACGCTGGAAGGAAAACTTTACAGAGTGTTCAGGAAGTGAAGACGGGAAATTCTTCCACACAAGATTGTATGCTGCAAAGAGAAGAACAAATATACGAAAAAAGACGATTCGGGTTTGCGGTAAAGCGTCCGACTTTCGGGAATTTTCAAGGAATGGTGTCCGACTTTCACGAAAAATGGCTTTTGCAGCAAATATCTGTATATCTGTCGTCGTTTGCTCGTGAAAACGTGGTTCGTGTATCGGGTTATATTGCTGTGGAAACCCAACCATTCTACGCCGTGAGGAACTCCCACATAACTTTTCGCACGCGCTGCGAATAGGGCATAAACGGATGGAAATGCAAACCGATATTGTGGGTCGTTACGCCGCTCCATTGGGCACTGCGGGGCGGCACAATCATCGTATCGCTTGGGGTGTAGAGCGCCAGACGTGGGAGACCCTGCAGCACGTGTTCCGTTTCGTGCAGCTGACGTAAAAAGGTGCTTCTGGGGCGCATATCAGCACAACCCGGAAAATAACGACGGGGCATTCCGAATGCCATAATGCTGCCGCTGTGAGGGCTGCCAATAGCCACAAAGCGTTCCACGCGGTCTCTGCCACCCAGCGCTTGCAGGTAGTGCCGCGCAACGATTCCACCCATGCTGAAGCCGACCAAGAGACACTGTTCGCCCGCCGGAACACTATTTTCTACAACCGTGTGAACTTGTTCCGCTAGCTCGCTTAGGCTTGCACGACCGTCGGCGCGAGTGAGACTTGGAGCATGAGGTATGAAGCCGTATTTGCGGGCATCGCGCACCATGAGCGCAAAAACTCTGCCGGTATTGAAAATACCGTGAACAAAAACAATATGTTTTGGGGAAGTAGGTAAAGAATCAGTCATAGTGGTTCAAACGAGACAGAGTGCTGTTTATTGCGCCAAGGGTATCGGGAAAATATGTTGAGAAATGGCATTGATGTGTCATGGGCAGAAATCAAACGTGGGAAATTCGACATTTAGCCGTATTTTTGAGCGCTTTGTTCCAACAATTTTTCTTCTGCCCCACGCATGGTAACAATCGTCGGTCATAACAACGGAAAACTCAAACAGCTTACTATTCGAGAGCTGTGTATCTTGCAGACGGAACCGGACTTCAAAGATTGGACAATCTGGGTGGATATGAACAATCCTACTGAGCAAGAAGAA
>Ga0075163_10010207_pt1 | contig 12293 bp, 6 predicted proteins | sample JI1023141ADNA_FD_71478 | JGI IMG/M metagenome (GOLD analysis project Ga0075163, IMG submission 71478) | Wastewater effluent complex algal communities from Wisconsin, to seasonally profile nutrient transformation and Carbon sequestration -... | ecosystem: Engineered > WWTP > Effluent > Algae...
CGCGGCCTGCGCGCGCCGCCGCCGCTCGTCGATGACCGGCCCCAGCGACGGCAGGTCGATCTTGCCCAGGCTCGGTTCCACGTCCACGGGGCGTTCCGGTGCAGCCGGTGCCGTTGGTGACGTTGGTGCAGGCAGCGCTGGCACCGGGTGGACGGTGGACGCCGCGGCGGGTGCGGGCGTGGGCGTGGCTGCGTGCGTGGGCGCAGACGCAATGGCGGGCAGCGTCATGGGCGCCGAAGCCGGCTGCGCCGCCGGTGCTGGCGCAGCCGGCGCCTGTGCCAGCACCGGCGCGGCCGGTGGGCGGTTCAGCGCCCAGGCCACCACACCGGCCGTGGCCAGGGGCAGCGCCAGCAAGGCCAGGCCACGTGCCGGGCTGATGAGCCGCCGGCCCAGCACCGCCGGTTGCAGGCCCGCGCCCACCAGCACGCGGCTGCGGGCTTGGCCGACTTCGATCTGCGCCGTCAGCACCCAGCGCGGCAGCAGGTCGTGGTCGGCCAGGCCGGCGACCGCTGCCAACTTGCGCACCTGCACGTCGCCGCGCGGCGTGGTCTGCGCCACCGCGTGCCGGGCTGCCCAGCGGCGCACGGCGCGGGGCGTGTGCGGCGGGATGAAGTCTTCGTCGAAAGCCGGCTGCACCGGCGTGGACGCGGCGGCGTCGCGCGCCGGCGCGGGCCTTTGTGCGGGTTCTGGCGTTGTGCCGTGCAGCTGCGCGTCCAGCTGCGCACGGGCCATGGCGCGCTCGCGCAGGCTGCCGGACATGGCCTCGGGGGGCAGTGGCTGTGGGCCGTCTGGCGTGGCGCGGGTTGTCGCTGCCGCCGCGGTGGAGGCAGCCGACGCGGTGGCCGCAAAAGGCAGCATCACGTACCCCAGCGACTGCACGTGCTGCACGCCAATGCGCCGCGCCAGCGGGTGGCGGTTGTGCCAGGCCACCACGTGGGCAGCGAGTTCGTTCCAGCGCAGTTCGTCCATCGTCAGGCGGGATTGTCCGGCTTGTCCGGGGCGGCGCCCGCATCAGGTGCCGGCGATGGCACTGACGACGGCACGGACGACGGCACTGGCGACGGCACATGCAGGGCCATCAGCAGCAGCAGCGACCCCAGGCCGCAGGCCACGGTCCAGCCCAGCGCGGCCACGCCTTGCCGCTCCAGCGCCAGGCCCATGAGCCAGGGCGACAGCGCACCCACCAAGCGCCCCGGCAGCGAAATCCAGCCCTGGCGCGCGCCATAGCCCTGCGCACCAAACAGCGCCAGCGGCAGCGTGCCGCGCACGATGGTCAAGAGGCCGTTGCCCATGCCGTGGATCACGACGAAGGGCAGGGCCGCCACCGGCCCGGCCACCAGCAGCACCGCAGCGCCCAGCGGGTGGCCGCTGGCGGCGATGCGCGCCGTGAGCAGCGGCGAAAAACGGCTCAGCACGCCCAGCTCGATCAGCCGCGACGCCACCTGCGCGGGCCCGGCCAGCGCGGCCAGCACCACAGCCGTGGCCAGCGGCGCGCCCGCCGCCAGCAAGATGGCCGGCAGGTGCGTGGCCACGGCCGTGCTGACAAAACCCATCAGCGTGAACAACGCGGCCAGCACCACCAGCTGCATGCGGCGCGTAGCCGGCGGCGCTGCGCTGCCGGCGGGCGCTTCTGCGGCCGCTGGGCTTGATGGCGGCGTGGGTACCGCGGCTGGATGGGCTGCACGCGGCAGGCTCAGGTTCAGCGGCATCACCACCAGCAGGTGCAGTCCGGCCCAGCCCAGGCAGGCGCCGCGCCAGCCCCATTGCGCCTCCATCCAGGCCGTCAGCGGCCAGCCCACCGAACTGGCAAAGCCGGCGATCAGCGTGATGCCGCTGATGGAGCGCCGGGCGTCCGGCCCGAACAGCCGCACCAGCGCGGCAAAGGCGGCGTCGTACAGGCCCGTGCCCATGGCCGCGCCCATCACCAGCCACGCAAAAAGCAGGCTCAGCAGGCCTTGCGCCTGCGACAGCAGCAGCAGCGCGCTCACGAACAGCACGCTGGACAGCAGCAGCACCGGCCGGCCGCCCAATGCGTCGATCCGCCGCCCGGCCCAGGGGCTGATGAGCGCGGAGATCACCAGCGACATGGACAGCGCCGCATACACCGTGGACGCCTGCAGCCCGATGTCGCGCGCCAGGGGCGCTGCCAGCATGGCCGGCAGGTAGAACGACGAGCCCCAGGCCAGCGTCTGCGCCACACCCAGGGGCACGACGATGGACTGGCGCGAACGGACGGTGGTGCTCGGCGCGTCCCCGGTTTCTGGACTCACGTCGCAGCTGCCGCCTTCTTGGACACCAGCGTCAGGATGTCGTAGCTGGCGACCAGTTCACCCCGCTGGTTGCTGACTTCCACGTCCCAGGCCACCACGCCCTGGCCCACGCCGTCGGGGCCCACCTTCTTGCGGTCGATCTTGCGCTTGCAGGTCAGCCGCGCCTGGATGGTGTCGCCTATGCCCACGGGCTTGACGAAGCGCAGCGTGTCCAGGCCGTAGTTGGCCAGCACGGGGCCGGGTGCGGGGCTCACGAACAGGCCCGCCGCGGCGCTCAGCACGAAGTAGCCGTGCGCGATGCGCTTGCCAAAGGGCGAAGCGGCCGCGGCCACGTCGTCGAAGTGCATGTAGAAGTAGTCGCCGCTGATGCCGCCGAAGGCCACGATGTCAGCTTCGCCCACCGTGCGGCGGTGCGTCAGCAGGCTTTCGCCAATGCGCAGTTCTTCAAAGTGGCGGCGGAAGGGGTGGACCTCGGTTTCCACCAGCGGCGCGCCGCGCACGTGTTCGCCGGTGACGGCTGCCAGCATGCGGGGCGATCCCTGCAGCGCCGTGCGCTGCAGATAGTGCTTCACGGCGCGCAGGCCGCCCAGTTCTTCGCCACCACCGGCGCGGCCGGGGCCGCCGTGCTTCAGGCCCGGCAGCGGCGAACCGTGGCCGGTGGACTCGACGGCCGCTTCGCGGTCCAGCACCAGCAAGCGTCCGTGGTGCGCGGCCGCCACGGGAATGGCGCGCGCCGCAATCTCCGCGCTCTGGGTGACCAGCGTGCCCACCAGGCTGCCGCGGCCGCGTGCGGCCAGGGCCAGGGCTTCGTCCAGGTCTTCATAGGGCATCAGCGTGCTGACCGGGCCGAAGGCTTCCAGGTCGTGCACGGTGGTGTTGCGCTGCGCGTCGCGGCACAGCAGCAGGGTGGGCGCGTGGAAGGCGCCGTCGGCCACGCCTTCGCCCCGTGGCGCGAAGCCGTCGCGCGCACCGAAGACCACCTCGTTGCCGGCGCTCAGGCGCGCCACACGCTCGGCCACATCGGCCAGCTGTGCCTGCGAAGCCAGCGCACCCATGCGCACGCCGTCCACCGCCGGGTCGCCCACCACCACGGCGGCCAGCCGTTCACGCAGCCGGGTGGCCACGGCGTCGATGTGCCGCCGCGGCACGATGGCGCGGCGTATGGCCGTGCACTTCTGTCCGGCCTTCACGGTCATCTCGCGCGCCACTTCCTTGACGAAGAGATCGAACTCCTCGTCGCCGGGCTCCACGTCGGGCGCCAGGATGGCGCAGTTGAGCGAGTCGGCCTCGGCGTTGAAGGGAATGGAGCGTGCGACCAGGTTGCCGTTCGTGCGCAGCTTGGCAGCCGTGTCTGCGCTGCCGGTGAAGGTGACCACATCGCTCTCTTGCAAGCGGTCCAGCAGGTCGCCCGTGCCGCCAATGACCAGCTGCAGCGCGCCCGCGGGCAGCAGGCCGGACTGCATCATCAGGCGCACGCAGGCTTCGGTGAGGTAGCTGGTGGCCGTGGCCGGCTTGGCGATGCAGGGCATGCCAGCCAGGAAGCTGGGCGCGAACTTCTCCAGCAGGCCCCACACCGGAAAATTGAAGGCGTTGATGTGCACCGCCACGCCGCCGCGTGGCACCAGGATGTGCGTGCCAGCAAAGCCGCCCTTCTTGGACAGCGGCAGTACCGGCCCTTCGTGCACCAGGTTGCCGCTGGGCAGCTCGGCGCTCGCGAAGGCCGCGTAGGCCGCCAGCGTGCCGCTGCCCCCTTCGATGTCGATCCAGCCGTCCGTGCGCGTGGCGCCGGTGTGGGCCGACAGCGCATAGAGCGGTTCCTTGTGCTCGCCCAGGTAACGCGCCAGCGCCTTCAGGATGGCGGCCCGCTCCTGGAAACCCAGCGCCCGCAGGGCCGGGCCGCCCACCTGTACTGCGTGGTGCAAGGCTTCGTCGAAAGCCGGTGCCTCGGCGTGGGTGTGCGCCACCGGACGGCCGTTGACCGCGCTGCGCAGCAGTTGCGCGGGTTGCTGGCCGAGCCAACGGCCGGCGATCAGGCTTTGCAGGACAGGCGTCATGCCCAGGCTCCGTGGATAGGGTTTTGTCGGGTGCAGCGAGTGTCGCACCGGCGCCGGGACAAGCGCGCGCTGGGCGGGGCCCTCTGTTGGACGGCGCACAATGCAGGCACACGCCAGCTGCAAGGCCGTGCCTTCCCGGGGGCGGTGCGCAGTCAAGACGGAGACAGTGCCATGTCCATCACCCCGGCAGCCCTGGCCGGTGCCATGCGGTGCAGCCAGGCCCGCTTGCACGCCGCGATCTGGTCGCGATCAGTGGCCCTGTCGGTGCTTGTGGCCGTGGCTTTGCTGCCGGTGCTGGGACCCAAGCCGCCGCTGCCGCTGGTGCTGGGTTGGTTCTGCACCTTGGGCGTGGCGCTGGCCTTGCGGGCTGCCGTCGGATTCCTGCACCGCCGCGCTGGCGTTCCGGATGGCGAAGCTGCACGCTGGCTTCGCCTGCACCGCGCGGCGTTCCTGCTGCATGGCCTGGTGTGGGCGCTGGTTTCAGTGCTGTTTGCGCCCCCTGCTGAGCCACGCACAGATGGAGTTGTTGGCCTTTGTGCTGACGGCCATCACGGCGGCGTCCCTGGTGGTGACGGCTTTCGACCTGCTGGCGGCCATCTGCTTCGGCTTTCCGGCCGTGACGTCGCTGGTCGTGGCGCTGCTGTTGCGTCAGGACCCGCAATGCTCCTTGCTGGCAGGCATGGTGCTGGTGTTCGTGGCGGTGATCAGCCTGGCCGCACACCGCTCGCAGGGTCTTGTCCGGGAAACGGTGCGTGCGCGCCTGCTGAGCACCCAGACCGACGCCCAGGCGCGTGAGGCCCAGCTGGAGCTGCAGCGCCCGCACCGGGTGATGCAGCAACTGCTGGACAGCACGGACGAAGGCTTCTGGTTTGTGGACGCCCAGGGCATCACCACCGACCTCAACCCCGCCATGTGCCGGCTGCTGGGCCGCGCGCGCGAGCAGGTGGTGGGCCTGGGGGCGCTGAATTTCTTCGAGGGTGCAGACCGCGAAACCGTGCGGGCGAGCATCGAAGCCCGCCCTGACGGGCCGTTGCGGACGGCCTGCGAGGCAGGGTTTGTGCGGCCCGACGGCACCCGCGTCTATTGCATCAACCGCGCCACCCAGTTGCTTGACGCCCAGGGGCAGGTGCACGGCACGGTGTGCATCTGGACCGACATCACCGCCCGCCGTCAGGCCGAGGACCAGCTCCGCCTGTACGAGCGCGTCACCAATTCCATCACCGACCTGGTGTCGGTCATCGACGAGCGGCGCTGCTACCGCATGGTCAACGAGGCCTGGCTGTCGGTGTCCAGGCTGACCCGCGAAGAGGTCATCGGCCGCCACACCAGCGACATGCTCAAGCGAGAGGACAACGAGGACCGGGCGCGCGAACTGGACGAGGCCATGCGCACGTGGCAGCCACGGCGTGTGACCGGCGTGGTGCACTTCCGCAATGCACCGCCGCGGCATATCGAAACCACCTACATCCCCATGGCGGCGGGCTTGGAAGAGGTGCCCACGGTGCTGATGCTGTCGCGGGACGTGACCGACCGCGAGCGTGACCGCGCAGCGCTGGTGGCCAGTGAGGAGTACCTGCGCCAGACCCTGGACGCCACCGGCGACGCCATCTTCGCCACCGACGCAGAAGGCCCGGATGAGCCGGTGCGTTTCAACAACCAGCGCCTGCTGGATGTGATGGGCCTGGACCTGGCGCCTGGCGAGCCGTTGACGCCGCGCTTGGTGATGCTGGGCGCGTCCCGCGTCTTTGCCGATGTTGACGCCGAGGTGGAGCGCATCCACCAGATCATCAGCCAGCAGCAGGTGCATGTGTCGCGCGTGCCGCTGAAGGACGGGCGTGTGCTGCTGCGCCGCTTTGCGCCGACACCCGTGCAGGGGCGCATGCTTCGGGTGTGGAGCTTCCGGGACATCACGGCTGAATTGCACGCGACCGAGGCGCTGGAGCGTTCGGAAGCCGAGCAGCGCGCCTTGCTGGACGCCTTCCCTGGATTCATCTCACGCCTTGATGAGTGCCTGGTCTACACCTACGCCAACGCCGCCTACGCCGCGGCACTGGGCCGCAGCACGGACCAGGTGGTGGGCCGCACCCTGGCTGAGGTGCTGGGCGAGCACCGCCGGTCGCAGCTGGAGCCCCTGGGCCGGCGGGTGCTGGCCGGTGAGGTGGTGAGCTACGAGACCCACGTGCCGCACCCGGGCAACGGGCCGGGCATGGACACCCAGAACACGCTGCTGCCGGGGCGCGACCCGCGCACGGGTGCACCCGTGGTCTTTGGTTTTGCTATTGACATCAGCGCCCGCAAGCGGGCCGAGCAGGGCCTCATTGCGGCGCGCGACGAGGCCGAGCGCGCCAACAAGGCCAAGTCGCAGTTCCTGTCGCACATGTCGCACGAGCTGCGCACGCCCATGAACGCCATCCTGGGCTTCGGGCAGTTGCTGGACTCCGACGCGCAGCACCCGCTGGCGGCGCAGCAGCGGGACTGGTTGCGCGAGATCCTTCAGGGTGCACGCCACCTGCTGGACCTGATCAACGAGGTGCTGGACTTCGGCCGCATCGAGTCAGGCCACCCGGACCTGAAGCCCGAACCGCTGCTGCTGGCGGACTTGGTGGCGGAGTCACTGGCCCTGGTGCGGCCGCTGGCCCAGGAGCGCCAGGTGCGGCTGATGCCCAGCACCGGGCCGCTGAACCAGGCCTGGGTGATGGCCGACCGCACGCGCATCAAGCAGATCCTGCTGAACCTGCTGGGCAACGGCATCAAGTACAACCGCGCCGGCGGCCAGCTGCAGCTGGCGTGCCGGCTGGAGGCCACCGAGGTCTGGCTGGGTGTGCAGGACACCGGCCCGGGCATCGCGCCCGAAGACCAGGGCCGGCTGTTCCAGCCCTTCGAACGCCTGGGCGCCGCGCGCGGTGGCGTGGAAGGCACGGGCATAGGCTTGGCCTTGTCGCGCCGTTTGCTGCAGGCCATGGGCGGCAGCATCGGGCTGGACAGCGAGCCCGGCCTGGGCAGCACCTTCTGGTTCCGCCTGCCGCGCTCGGGCGTGGGCGTAGCAGCCTCGGGCCCGGTGGCCGCAGCCTGTGCCTTGCCGGCTGCTCCGGCGGCGGTGGCAGCGCTGCAGACGGTGCTTTACATCGAGGACAACCCCGTCAACGTGGCCTTGATGGAAGCCATGCTGGGGCGCCTGTCCGGGGTGCGCCTGGTCAGCGCGTCGGTACCGGCCGAGGGTCTGCGCCTGGCGCAGCAGTTGCAACCCGCGCTGGTGTTGATGGACATCTCCATGCCGGGCATGGACGGGTTCGAAGTGCTGGCCCGGCTGCGCGCGCACGAGGCCACGCGGGACCTGCCCGTGGTGGCCGTGAGCGCCAACGCGCTGCCGTCGGACATCGAGGCGGCGCGTGTCGCCGGTTTCAAGTCTTACCTGACCAAGCCCTTGAGCCTGGACGCCCTGCTGGCGACCGTGCGGCAAAGCCTGCGCGGCACCGCGGTGGGTTGAGCCCGGCGCGGCGCCTGGTGGCGGCGCCGGGCAGCCCGTTTACTTGCCGGGATATTGCAGGTCGGCGCGGCGGTTCTGGGCCCAGGCCGATTCGTCATGGCCTTGGGCGCGGGGACGTTCCTTGCCCCAGCTGACGGCTTCGATGCGGGCTTCCGGCACGCCAATGACGGCCAGCGCCTTGCGCATCGACTCGGCGCGCTTCTGGCCCAGTGCCAGGTTGTACTCCGCACTGCCGCGCTCGTCGGCATTGCCTTCCACGCGCACGTTCAGCTTGGGGTTGGCCACCAGGTAGCGGCCATGGCGCTCGATCAGCGGGTTGAATTCGCTCTTGAGCTTGGCGTCGTCAAAGTCGAAGTAGACACTGCGCCCAGTGGAGATCTCGCTCTTGGGGTCCAGGTGGGCCGGCAGGGTGACGGTGGTCACGTTGGACTGCGGTGCCGGCGTCGGCTTGGCCGGCGTGGGTGCTGGCGCAGGGGCCGGGGCGGGTGGCGTCACGGCGCGGGTGGGCGCCGGAGCCGGCGCGGGTGCGGGCGGCGTGCTGGGTGTGGCGCAGGCGCCCAGCAGGGCAGCGACGCCCAGACCGGCGAAGACGGTGCGCGACGATGGGGCCCGCGAAGAGGGGGCAGGGGTGGAAACGGGGGTGGACGAAGGGGTGATGCTCACGCGTGGTTCTCCTTGACTCGCGAATTTACTGTATGCAGTCCATGCCGCCTGCAACAGTGCGGCAGGTCACTGATGGGCAGGACATCGGTCACTGCCGAGGCGCCCGGTCGGGTCAGGGTGTCAGTTCCACGGTCAGTTGGGTGCCGTGCGCGGGCTTGCTGTTCAGGCTGAGGCGGGCGGCGATCAGAGCCGCCTGCTCCTGCATCCCCAGCAGGCCGAAATGGCCCACAGGTGCCTGGGCGGTGTCGAAGCCCAGCCCATCGTCGCTGACGGCCAGCCGCACGCGGTGTGCCGGGCCGTCGTCTTCGGCGGCGCAGGGCCCCAGGCTGAGCTGCACCTGCGCCGCCTGTGCATGGCGTTCGACGTTGCGCAGGGCTTCTTCGGCAATGCGGAAGAGCGTCTCGGCGCGGTCGTCGGCCCAGGTGCCGGTGCCACTGTCGATGGCCAGGTCCACCGCCACACCGGTGCGTTCCTGGAAGCGGCGCACCAGGTCGCGCAGGGCCGGGCCGATGCCGGCATCGCGCACGCCGTTGTCGCGCATCTGCGAGATGGCAGCGCGGGCGTCGCGCAGGCCGCTGGTGGCCACGTCTTCGGCGCGGGCTAGTTCACCGTCGAGTTCGCTGTCGTCCATGCGGCCACGCAGCTTGCGCACCAGGCGGATCTGCGTCAGCAGCGCCATCAGCGAATGCGCCAGCGTGTCGTGCAGGTCGCGCGCCAGCCGCAGCCGTTCGCGGGTGACCGCGGCGTGCCGGGTTTCCTCGGCCAGCCGCTCGATGCGCGCGGTGCGTTCGGCCACGCGCAGGTCCAGCTGCTGGTTCAGGGCCTGCAGCGACTGCTTCTCCGCCTGCAGGTGGCCCACCAATTCGGCCAAGGTGGCGCCGATGCGTGCCACCTCGTCGGCGCCAGCGGCCGGCGCCAGGGTGCCGCGCTCGCCGCGGCGCACGGCTTCGGCCTGGCGGGCCAGCTGCGACAGCCGCGCGGTCAGCGCGCGTGTCACCAGCACGGCCACGGCGGCGGCCAGCAGACCGGCGCTGAAGACGATGACGAAGACCGCACGGCGCGTCTCGCGCACGGGCTCCAGGGTGACCTCGGCGCTGCGCCGCACCGTGGCCGTCCAGCCCAGGCCCACGCCTTCGGCCATGCGCAGCTGGGTGCGGGTGACCACCTCATACGCGCCGCCTTCGGTGAGGTCGGTCTCCGCGCCCAGGTGACGGCCCAGCCAGGCCTTGGGGGCGACCAGCAAGGTGCCTTCACGCGACGCGATGAGCACCTCGATCTGGCGGTGGTTGTCCAGCGCCTCCTGCATGCGCGCGATCTGCGCTTCCACCCAGTCCCAGGGCAGCGTGGCCACCAGCACGGCGCCGCCGTGGCGGTCCGGGCCCGGCGTCAGCGGGGCGGCCAGTTCCACCAGCCGCGGCCCGGTGGTCCCGGCGCGGGGCAGGGCGCGGCGGTCGTCCACCACCGGTTGCTGCCGGCCCAGCTTGAACCACGGCGCCAGTTGCGGCGGCTGAGCGGCCAGGGCGATGTCCTCGGTGCTGACCAGCAGTTGGCCATCGGCATCGGCCACGCCCAGCCAGGCGAATTCCGGCACCTGTACCTGGGCGGCCTCCAGCACGCGCAGCTGGGCACTGGTGCTGCGGTCGTTCAGCGAGCCCAGCTGGGCTGCGGTGGCCATCAGCAGTGCGCGCCGGGCCTCGATCTGCAGGGACAGCGCGTCGCGCACCTGGGTGGCAAATTCACCCAGCAGGGCCTGGGCGTCGGCCCGCGCGCGGCCTTCGGCCTCGTCGGCGGCCAGGTAGGCCGCAGCCAGCGCAGCCAGCGTGACCACCGCGAACACCGCCCAGCCTATGGCCGCCGACAGGTGCAGGCGCGGGTTGATGCGGCGGGCCAGGCGCAGGGGCGGCGTCATCGTGACCAGCGCGTGCCGTTCGTCATGCCTTGCAAGGGGGGGTGCTCCGGTAAGCTCTGTGCCATGGCCTTGGTTGATGACTTGGTGCGTGCCGTGCAGGACACGGCGGCGGTGCCGCCGGAGCGCGCGGTCGCCACGGTGCAGGCTTTGCTGCGCCTGCTGGGTGCGCGTCTGCCGTCGCCACTGTACGGCGAATTGCAGGCCCGCCTGAACGACCGCAGCGGCCCCGGGCACACGCCCGCCGCGCCATGACCGACGAGGCAGCGGCTCCCCGCAGCCTGCGTCTGCTGATCGTCGACGACCAGCCCATCATCCGCCGCGGCCTGGCGCTGATGCTGGCCAGCGAGCCCGGCGTGGAGGTGGTCGGTCAGGCGGCCGACGGCCTGGAGGCCATCGCCCAGGCGCTGGCCCTGAAGCCTGATGTGGTGGTGATGGACCTTCAGATGCCGCGCGCCAGCGGCGTGGTGGCCACCCGCGAGATCACCGCCCAGCTGCCCGGCACCAAGGTGGTGGTGCTCAGCACCTATGACGACGACGAGCTGGTCTTTGAGGCCATCCGTGCTGGCGCCCAGGCCTACCTGCTGAAGGACGCGGCCGAAGACGAGGTGCTGGACACGGTGCGCTCCGTGAACCGCGGCGAGTCGCGTCTGTCGCCAGCCATTGCGCGCAAGGTGATGGCGCAGTTCCGCGAAATGGCGCAGCAGCCGCCGGCGCAGACACCCGCGCCTGTGCTGCAAGGCGGCGCGGCGGCGGCCACGGCCGACGAACCGCTGACCGAACGCGAGTCGCGCATCTTGGAGCTGCTGGCCTCGGGCAAGACCAACAAGCAGATCGGCGCCCTGGTCTTCCTGGCCGAGGGCACAGTGAAGAACTACGTGAGCCGCATCATGCAGAAGCTGCACGCCAGCAGTCGGCTGGAGCTGGCGATGCGGGTGGTCAACCGCCGCTGAAAGCCGCAGGCTTGTCTCAGATGGGCTGCGTCAGGTAGACCGCTTCGCGGCCCACGATGGGCGCGCGCGTGGGCATGAAGACGGTGCAGTGGTCGCACAGCGCGCGGATCTCGGCGTCGCCGTCGGTGGCGATCAGTTCGCCCTTGTCGAAGGTCTCGAAGCCCAGCAGGGGCCGTACGAAGCGGAAGCGGTCGCTGCGCACCATGCAGGTCTGCAGCAACTGAAAGCGCTGCTGCGGCGCTGGCGTGGCGGGGCGTGCGGGGATGAGGCCGAAGTGGGCCAGGAAGTCCAGGCTGACCGCCGTGGCCAGTTCGCCCGTGCTGCGCAGGAAATGCTGGCCGCACTCGGCCACCAGGGCGGTGCCGGTGTGCCCGGCGCTGCCGTGGCGTCCGTGCTGGATGAGGGGCGTGCCGGAACCCAGGCCCTGCGGCATCACCAGGTGGACCGAGGGCTGGCCGATGGCCAGCGCCGTGGCCGCGTTGCGCTCGAACTGCGGGTAGACCCAGAAGGGCTGCACCGGCTGGCTGGTGGAGTGCAGGTCCAGGATGTGGTCGGCCGCGACCACCACCGGGCGCAGTTCGCGGGCGCGCCGCAGCTCCGGGCTGTCCTCGGGGCCGTCCAGCCATTCAGGCGACCAGATGCGGTTCAGGTTGTGCACCAACTGGCGGCTGTCGAAGGGCCTGGAGGGGTCGAAGGACGCATAGGCGGCCACATTGGCAAAGCTCACGGTCAGCGTGCCGACGAGCGGGCGCATGCCCTGGTCCAGCAGGTGCGTGGCGGCCGTCATGCCGCAGAACTCGTTGCCGTGCGTCAGTGCGTTGATGAGCACGTGTGGGCCGGCCCGGCCCGATTCGAAGCGGTGCACGTAGTCGACGCCCGTGTTGCCGCGCCGGTAGGCGGTGAGGTCGCGCGGAAGGACTTCGAGCGCGGGTGCGCTGGTCATGGGGTGGGACGCCTCTG